>OMLO01000183.1_pt1 | contig 34405 bp, 18 predicted proteins | sample 1674811 | NCBI WGS metagenome assembly OMLO01 (sample SAMN06265003, study PRJEB25207) | coral metagenome | isolation source: Coral host | place: Mexico:La Bocana,Puerto Morelos, Mexico | collected 2008-11-13
TTTCTCCGCCATCTTGATTTTGCAACTTTTGAATATGCAAACCTCGCTAATTTATTACACCCAGGATTTCAGGGTGTTGACAGTTTGGTCAAGAAATTACTCATCAGATATTCGTCCACACCCACTCGCGCGTGATTTCTGAGTTCAATCAGTGTCTTTCCGTAGGTCGTGTAAGCAAATCGACACATGTCCATCTTGAAGGAGTACCATGATAAGTAGGGCCAGTCCGTTGAAGAGAGCATTGCACCTTTTGAATCGATAAAACATCTGTCTCCTGCACCACCGTTGTTTGTGATAGAGCGCGTAAAAACCATCCAATCGTTGCAGGGTATCCCAGTCAGTGCCAGAGATGGGATGAGAATCAAATAAACAGACTCGAGGTGCTCATTATAAGAAGCTTGATTGGTGTGACTGGTGTGATTTTTCATTGACGGTCTCTTTCTGCGCTTCTGTTTGAGTAATTTTCGGACCCCGTATGCGGTGCCAGAAGCTGCAGCACCCAGGCAGCACCTGTTCCAGTTCGTAACCCCGTCTTTCACTGGCACTGCTTCTTCTTCGGCTTCCGGTATCACTTTCAATAGCTGAGGGTGCGTTTTGTATGGGTAGGGGTCTGGGTTGCTTGTACCTCATCGTGGATGTAAATGCTAGATATCCTCGACTGCAGATCTTCCAGAGATCGCTCGCGTGTGGTTCCCACGCCTGTTGTGGTGTTGGAGGACGGCGTTGGCGTTGTTCTGGTTGCGGTCGCTGTAGGCGCTTGACGGGGTGTATTCAATGTTCCCACTCCCACATTGCATTGTGAAGGAGGTAGTGTCCAAGAGGGAGATCCGTTTTGAGATCTTAGTCCGTCCGCATCCAAATCAGGCAAACCCAAGCTTGCATATTGATTGAGATCCATCTTCTCTGACTATTGCTTACTTGGCGAACACTTCTTGACAATTAACAAGGTCCTCAAAGTCTTCATCGTTATATGCATTTACGATGGACCGTACTTGTCGTTGACCCTCGCACTGTGTAATTTGTTCCATCCATCGGCCAATAGTCGGCTTCCTAGCCTGGGGACTAGGAAGAGTCTGGAAAACCTGTTGCGATGCCATTTACGGATTGTATTATAACGAAGAAACCAATGAGTACGATTCCATGTACCTAGGAAGAACTAAAGAAGAGGCACGAATGAATCATGTAAAATCGCGCTGCACACTTCTTCACAATGAAGACATCTTTTTATGTTCAATCACGGCACCTTCAAGTCTTCCAAAGTGAACTGTGAAAAACAACAACAAACTCCGCTATTGGATAATTCACAACGAATCAAATCGCCCAAAATCATGATTGGATCATTCACAACCAATCAAATTCACCTCAATCATGATTGGATCATTTCACAACCAATCAAATCACTGTTCAAACATGTTCACTATCGGTTTCTCCTTATTTGGTCAGATGTAAAACCCTCTAATAACTTGACATTTTGCAACGTTTAAGCCCGACAGGGTTCCTCATTATGTAATGGAGCACCTTTTAATTTGCAACTTTGCACGTTGAATCATAGTTCCCAAAGCTATTTGAAGTTACTTCCCAAAAAAATATATACAGAATGTACAGAGAAGAGTAAACAGGAAACTAAACAACATCGTTCCCAGCTCTTTCACCTCTACCTCTATTTGTCGTTGGGAGAAAGACCCTGGTGCGGCTGGTCATGTGACCACCTGTGACACAAACTTTTTCACCGGGGTAGGGTAAATTCTCGGCATGGGAATGGGAGCAAAATTTGTGAGATTGTATTCTTAGGGTCGGTTGACTGCAACTGATCGCGCCACTTGTTTGCCCTGTTACTCGGAGATGTTTTCGCCGCTGATCGCCACTTACACTTAGTGCTCCAAGGTGTTTAGTCAGTGAGTTGGACCCCGAAGTGACAGGTCGTTTTACTACGTAGTACTGCATTCTTGTGCAAGGCACAACCATCTCAGTGACTCCTTTCCCCAGAGAACACCCAGGGTACTAACAAAATATTTAAGTTACCTGTGCTACCCTCAATTCCATGTTGGGTCGTCTGGCAATCCTTTTCGAGATGATTGCGTGACGACCCAAATAATGGCGACGTAGAACAATTTACCATGTGGGGTGGGGAAGGGTAATAATATTCCTGGTCACTTCATTCTATGGAACCTGGATTACCTGCCTGCTCCGTGAGCGAATTTAACTCGTGCAGTCGAAACCTTTCTATACATTGTGATAACCGTGGAACCCCGTCAATCCGGTCACACATGGGCCACAAAAATCTGACTTCATTTAAGACAGGGATCCTCATAATGTAAAAGAGCATGTATGAATTTCCAAGTTTGTGCGTTGCGTGATAAGGCTCTCGAGTAGCTCAAAAGATGTTTTGCTAACTAAACAGTTCATGTTCTAGAAGAAGTATTAATTTCAATGTGTCGGAGCTCTAGCGGTAATAGCTTTACTTAATTGAATGGTTACGATTTTAATTTTTGATGGCGTGACACTGCAACTCAAATATAGCGGGGTGGCCGTAAGTCAAGGTTCCACTGTAAATCGAAACGGTTAATAATTCTCTATTTTTTTCACTTGTACAAATTGGGCAGGCGTAAAACAAACTGTGTTAGACGCGTCGGGCAAGCCAGGGTAGTACTGTGCCGCGTTTTAGGTTTCTCGAGACAATCGCTCACTCCATTGTAATGTAACAAGGGAAGCGAGAACTGTGGGAATGTAAATCAGTAAAAACCTCTCTGACTCAAATGATTCACTAACTCGTTAATAAGCTCTCAGCAAGCCCTCAGCAGCTCCTGAAACAGGAAACAGTGTTCTCACGAAAATGGGACGTGTTTGGAAACTTTACATCAGAAATGAGCTTGTTTTCTTTCGATCTTAACATGAAGAAGCTAATAACAGTCAGCAGGTACGCACTCCATAAATCCTCAACGAGTATGCCCAAAGTCAATAAGATTTCTTTTTTACCAAAAAGCGTTTAATAAAGCACATAAATAATTGTTTACATAAATTCTGCGATAAATAAAGTTTATAAATATTCATTAGAATTACAAGTAAAATCTTCCTTTTTGAAAATAAATCGTTAACCAGTAGTATAGCATTTGTACATAAAAGATGAAAAAGGTATAGACGAGTATCTCTAACTGCAATTTTGATCCTTTCACAGCACTATTTTCTGTTATTGAGTCAGATATAGCGGTTGCTGCTTCATACCATATGATCCTCTTTTAACTATATAATGACACGTTCTAGCTATGGTTTGAATAGTGTCTTTTTCGAGATGAAGCCCAAGATATTCCACATGTAAAACAGAGGATTATGTTATCAATTATCATCGTAATGCCATAACAATTGAAATTTGCCACAGCAAGATGTCTTCTAACGAATACTTGAAAATCTTACTTTACAGTCTATAACTGGTTTTAATTAAATGTTAACAAAATCAGCATTAACAGGAGAATGTTTTCAGATTTATAGAAATATATATATATTAATAAATCCCAATATTTGCAAATTACTATTTTTACAAAAAATTATTTTAGTTGGGAATCCATCAAATGGCCTAGTCATGTATAAAGTTGAAATGTCTACGTGCAATGTACAAAACGTAATATACAATAAGAGAAAAATGCCAAAAACCCAATATGTGAATGAGTAAAGTCCTTTGTAAGGACATCTTTTCGTCAAAGAAATAACAACAGTTCTACTCAATAACATTTCCTACATCAACTTCTTTTCCAGGGTCTCTCATCTTTCAGCGGAATGATGGGAGACCCTGGGAACGAATTTCTTCCTTCATTGCTTTTCATCAAAACCTAGTGAGTGAAAAAGAGATATGTTTACAGCTGATAGCTCACATTTGAGCCAACTTGCTGCGAAATGTATATCGATTTTTCCAATTTGATTCGATCTTTCAACTTTTTCTATCTACATTCGTCCGTGACTTGCCAATACTTCTCTCATATTTTCCTCTAAAATCAATCTTTTTTAACATCATTTCTTTTTGATGTTGTCTAACACAGAACGGCTTTTGGAAATAACTTTAAATTTTGATATTCTAAAAAGTCGCATACCTAGAACGTTACAAAGCCATTGTGTTCACAAGACCCTTCCCTAAACTGTACGTCATCCAAAGCTATGTCCCCTGTGTAGCCTTGACCCCGTGATCCCTCAAACACGATCTGAAATAAAGAAACCACATTTGTTTATCGGCTTACAAGCGTCTCACTTCCGGACTTATTTTACCTTGCATTCATTATGATAGTATTTTTGAGAACGATTACGCTTTTTCAGATTTACCGGTAGTAAAAGAATGGACGCAAAATATTTTAAGAGGAAGCAACATCGGACCCAGTAGGCCTAATGCAGCTCTTATATCGAGGTCGAATTGGAATTATGAAGTTTTCCTTTTTCTGGAGGAAAGAAAACCGGTGAACTCGCAGAAATGCGGAAGAGGGGGTCGCGAGAACCAATATCAAACTCAACTCACAGGCCGGAAATAAAAGTATAGTAAAAAAATTTAACTAGCTCCAATGAAAGCTCTTATGGAGCGAACTCTAGGTGAGAGACTGCTTGAGACACATAAAGTCTTGATAGAATTTCTGTTATTTTATCGTCTATGTAGATCTAAATCCTTAAGAGTGCAATAGAACTATCACAGATTTTTTTTTCAGTCTAAATGTGTTTAGGACGTACATATACTTTACTGTGTTTCACAAAAGCGTCCGAAACGAAATGTTTGTTTGAAATTTGTTCGCAATGAAGCAAAAAGGGTTCGACGTCTGGAATAAAATGTCCACGTCAGGTAATATCCACTTCACAATACTTACACTAATTTAAAGGGGGCGGATAGAGTTCTCACATAAATACATGGCAGCCTACTAAGGCAACCACGCCTTTCTCACGCCTATTGTTATCATTTTCTTACCCTATATTGCGATTCAGAATGGAATGAAGCGAAGCCTTGTTTCCAGTCCTTTCCTTGATCTCCTGACTGTGACCACAGACTCGTCTTAGTCCCCGAAAGGCTGTTTACCAGGTAGACGGTAAGCGAGCCCACGGTCCTTCCGTGCATATTGTACCACCAAGTTAGGCACCGACCCCCCGTTGGCTCAAAAAAGTGGCTCATTAACTGCGACTTGTACCCAGCCCTTGCAGGATATGAAGACTCTAGGTAAAGGTAATATCCTGGAGAAAAATAAATGACGTATGGCATGACTTGACAATAGTTGGAAAAATTTGCTTAAGATCTGAAATTAATTTGAATTAGCTACTGGATGAAAACCTGAATCAAAATCCTATCTATTTCCTAAATATGTGTGATAAGTGTTTTGTGTTTTAGAACAAATAAAGCATTGTTGCTGTCGTTGTTGTTGCTGGATGAATAAAGGAATGACGTCATATGACCACAGAAATGGCATTTTATCGAGCGACATTTCTGCTTAGATACCACATTGAAAATTCATTCAATGAGCTTTAAATGACCAAACGACCAGGTCGAAATTCTGGTTTTACGAGTAAGTTACCGCGCTTCTTTCGCGTGAATCTGGGCGACTCCACGTTCAAACTTACCATTATTTTTTCCATGATCTGCGCTTGGTCCCGTGTTTCTACTTGGGGTAGGACCTCTGTGGCGATACCACTTAAAAGATGGTGAACTACTCCACGCGTTTGTCCAATTACAGTAATCTTTATCGAAATTACAATCAAGCAAGTCTGGAGGAACAGTTAAAGTATCTGTTAGGCAGAACGTTTTTGATGAATAAAAGGAAAGACTTAAATCTCCTAATCGGTGGATTATAATAGTTATAAGCTTGTCTAAGCGACAAAATACATGTATGATAATGGGAGAGAAAAATCAAGAGAAAATACGAATGCTTAACTTGAGAAGGTTAACTTACTATCAGGACAGGCCATCATATTACACATTCGATACTGTGTGTCAGCTCCCAGACAGTTTTTCCCGTTGTATTTTGGCGCTGGGTCATTGCAGGATCTCGTCCTCTTTCGTTTGCCGTAACCACATGGTTTGTCACAGGCGTTCCATTCAGCCCATCGTCCCCAGTTTCCGTTGACGGGCGCTGAAATGATAAAGAGGAAATAAATATTGACTTCGAAATTTTCTTCTTTTGTTCAGTAGGGGAACCTTCAAAAATATGTCGCAGAAAAGGTGTTTTCAGGAGGTGTTTAAATGCGAAAATTCATTTAACAGACAACAAAGAGACGATTCACTGTGATTTTTGTCTTATATCGTTTGTCTTGTGACATGTAAGAACTTCACTGACGTAATGGTCACGTGTTACACTCTGGACGGGAAGTCTGGAATTCAATTCGTATTATTGGTTTGTAGTGTTCTTGTACAGGCTAGTCAGTTTACTCTCACAGTATCTCAAATCACCCAGGTGTGATGTTCTAAACCGAAAGCCGGTAACCGCGCCCGGCGTATAGATCGCCTGAGTGCACCTCGGAGTCCAGGCAAAGATCATTTTTACGAGATATGGATCACTTCTTCGGCCAAGGCAGAAAGACATATTAGATATTATGATCCAAAAGAAGCGTTTCATTAAGTGTGTCATGTTCTGCTGGTAAATAAATGAAAAATGTGTAGGTATTTGTGAGCTTTAACTATAATGTCAACACCTCGTAATATCAGCAGTGAGTTTGCCTCTGTGTAAACAGGAAATTCAATTTGTTAAACATGCTTGACGTTAGTTCATAAGATATTTCCTGTTGAATAACAAAAACTAAGTGGACAATTATTGTTCTTGTGCGGATAATTGGCCCTTGCATCAAAGGCTTTGTATTTTGAAGTCGTGAATTTCCGTTGCCGGATGTTGAAATTTTAGGAGAACGCAATCAAATACCTTGTTTACTGACACATCACAATCACACCACACAACTAACTCTGAACATACTTCCTTGTCAAGTGTAATTACTGGCCGTGTGCCTGATGGAATTTGTTTCTGAGCCAAATTTGAACGGTGTTTCACCAATGACAAACGCATAAATATAAAAGTACAAAATAATCGTGCCAAGTTTCCGTTGATAACGCCTCCTTTTCGACATTAGCTGACAACGACAACTGCCACTTTCGAATTAAGTACTTCTGAAGCTTGTCTAATTAAACCAGAAACTTACCGTAACACTCTTCATCCGGGCATTTTCTTCGGTCAGTTTTAATTCCATGAGAGTCGGCCCCAGGACAGTGCGACCTGGATGAGAAGCAAACTCGCTGCCGATACTTCATGCACCTGCTGTTACAAGGGGTGTACGCTGACCACTCACTCCACCCAACTTTGTGCTCATCTATAAAAAGCTGTTAGTTTAGTTGGAAACAAAAATACATAAATATGGAGGAGAACAAGCAGCGGAAAGTTCTTGCCGCCTGTTCCGCTGAGCATTTCAAAAGCTGCCTAAATTTGCGCCTCTTGCTAACAAATTCGATCCCCAGCCATATCAGAAAGCATTCCGCAAAGATAAATAAACTCATACAAGTCACGTTAGTAGGATTGGTGGTGCTTTTACTTAAAAAGGAAAAAAATTATTGCAAAATAAAACTACAACAAAACTTGTATTACGGCCATATCGTTATGACGACGTATTATTTGGTGCAAGGTTAAGCCCCACCCTATTAATACAGCCAAATATTAGTAAGCCGTTGGTTGTCAGATAGCAAAGTTCCAGCACTTACTTTTGCAGTCATAAAGTGCGTTCATTTTCTTGACATCTAGATCGCTGAAGCCCACTGATCGTCCCAGAGACATATAAGGGTTGTTTAGTGCACGGACCGTCGGCTTGCCATTTTTGGAAAACGTCCGCTTTCCATAATGCATCAGACTGCTGTAGTCGTAATCAAAGTCCATGCTATCGACTTTGGAATGTTTGTACTTGTTGAATTGACCCTCCATTCCTATGGCACACAAATATAATACAAACTCTATAGTGTTTCGTTTTTTTCTCGTACCAGGTGTGACGTCTAACGTCGAAAACTACCAACTCAATCAAAATACTTATGTCCCAGTCCCTTCTCGTGGATATGGCAAACGGATGGACAGTGACTTCGGGATTTCTACCGGCGTCAGCAAAGAGAAAATAGGCTTCTTGTTGCAAATGGTGGAATCACCAAATGACGCAAGACAAAACATTCAAACCCACTCTACAGTACAATATCGAACCACCAATAGTTTCAGCAACACCAAAATATACCCATCATTAATGAATGATCACTCGGTTGCTGGGTGATTAAATATACTCACCCTTCTTAATGTTTTCCCAAATGATTTCCACATACTGATCTCGGTCAGGTCGCGACTGCTCGTGCCAAAATCCAACTGCATGCATTAGCTCATGCATAATTATGCCTTTATTGTTGCATTTTTCACCTAGGGAAAGAACCTGAGCTCCCTTGCGCCAGTACAACCGGCCAATGAATGACCAGCATCTGCAATAACAACAACAAAGAAGTGAAGAGTGAACAGAAGTAATACACTAATTAATTCCCCATATAGGCTTTGAGAGGGATTAACTTGGAAATACGACCCATGAAGAGGGTAAACACTACCATTGATTTGCTTTCTCTTGCTTCCCATGATTACTTGAATGCTCCTTAAACGTTTCAGTGTTCATGTATGTTCTGGGGTCGAGAGAAGTTATTGTTGTTAGTGTAAAGGTCTTGTGGCCCAAGAACGCAACACATTGCGGAGAAAACGCCCGAGTCGAACCCAGGAGCTCTCGACCCATAGTTTATGATACTAACATGGCATTAGGCTTATTAAAACACTTCATTGTTTGACACTTGTGTAGTTGATCTGAGCCGTACTATATGAGGTTTGCCTCGCAGCAGTAGTGAAAGTGAAGGCACTGTACTCACCCATTTTCTTTGCTAAACTTTATCCAATTCCTCTCGTTTTTCTTCTCTTTAAAAGTAATGCAAGTATGTTTGTGAAACTCTTCTATGGCCGCCAGGATGTTTTTCTTGTAGGAGTCTTAAATGAAACACAGCGCCATTAGAAAAGAAACAAGTCTAATGAAGGAAAGAGAGCTTTAACCCTATATGGGCGTTATTCTCAAGGTGTTTTCCAACAAGGTACCCAGTTCTCGCGCGGATAATGTTACGACGCGCGTTGCACGGATGTTTTCTCGGAAAATGACAAGGCGTGTGGTAAAGCTGCTTGGGATGTCACCACGAACAAAATTCGTGTTGAAAGATCACCTGTTTCTAGACCCCCCTGGATTTTTTCCGGCCCCGGAATGATCTAAAAATAGCTTAGGCGGAGATTACCTTGGTAATAAGGCCTTCATGGGGGATCAACTCAAGTACCCTTCATCCTCTCTTTAAAAGAAGTGATTCCTTTGACGCAACCAAGGAAAATTCTAGTTAGGATTCATTCAATTCACAAACAGACTTACTCCCAACTGAATCGGCCGTGCAACGTTATGCGGTATTCCCGATCAGATGATGAACCGGAAAAATTTGTCCAACGCGTCATTTCTAACGAGTTAAGTCTTCCCTGGCTATTAGAGGAAAACCCAAGCGATGGACCTAATAAGGATTACTTAAATGACTACACAGTAAAACCAAACAGGATTTGTAAAAAGATAATCGCAATAAGTGGAGTGTTTATATCCAAATAAAAGAATTCCAGCACGTCTCCTGGGTCAGTGCGATCAACATGACCTGATGTGGAACACCTGTCATAAAACACTTGGTTCACGTCATCCAAGGAATACAAAGTGCAGTTTCATCGAAAATGTAAATCATGTTCGCTGTTTTGGTCTGTATAAAATTCATTTTTGAAATAATATCATTAATCGGAACGATGTTTTTAAAGCTTGAAATAAAACTTACCCAGTCCCTCCTCGATCTCGTAAGGTATGACGCGGTTGGGCCAGATCTTTTTTCTCTGACGAACAGCGTTTCTTCTGAAGCGCGTTTTCTCGTACACGTTCCAGTCCCTCTCGGTCAGAGCTATATCTCCTTCATGTCCAATGTTATAAGCTGGAACCAATGATATCTTATTATTAACGTCAAACGAACAAAGACCAAGCGGGAGTTATTCTTACAGCAGCTATGATTGGCTGTTTCCACATTCAGCTGTTCCTCTACTGTTGTGCACAATAGTAGTTGAACTGGACTAATTGTAACAGGAATTGAGGGTGATCGTTCCTTTTTTTTTCTTGGTCATAAAAGTAGCATCTTGGTTTTCCAGCAGACTCATTGCTACAAGAAATTCAATTGGTAGTTCTCCGAAAACTCCAAATTGATTATTTGTACACGAGATTTAATTGGTTCAGTGAAAAGGGTCAGATCCTTACAACCCCTGATGTTATATAACAGTTCAAAAACCCTTGCGATCATTCTTGCAAATTCTCAGGATGGTCGATCGTTCGACAGAGCAATGTGAGTAGCTTAGTGGTGTTTTTTGTTTGACTTCATTCCAAAACTGAAGAACTATGCAAGAGAGTTCCTGTTAACAGCTGAAGCTAAATATAAATTGCGTACTTCGATTTCATTTGAAGGGGTGTTAGCGGTTTTCTCCCGCTGAGATCAAATGTCATTGGCTCGCGCTTGATTTTACTCTGCGGAAATTCATGTTGGTGATCACGAAGATCCTGCAAATTTGAAGGTCGCGTGCTGCACGCGACAAACGACCCAGCATGAAGCACTGGCGTACTTCCTTCCTTGAAAATCGCTGTGGGTATGATGGTGGTTAAGGATTACAACAAAAGTGACATAGGGTCTTAACAAAAAACAGCCCTTCTGCCTAATCTTTAACAGCAGAAATTGTTTGAGGGCTTTCTTTCCAAGTAGCTTTATCGGAGACTTCTGTTGGGTTTAAGATACCGTGACAGTGCATGGTGAAAAAATGTTAAAACGCCCCTTCAACTCAATAATTTTCTAATAATGGTACTGTTGCTTTGACGTTTTTGGAACGCAGACCTTCCGGACAATTGTGTTTTTCCACAAGTATTTGATTTCGTTGTAACAAAAGGAAGAGATAATCACACGTCAAGTATTTTATTAAGCTACTAAGCTATCAGAAGAAGATAATACTTACGTTTGTTAGCCGCGCTAATCCAGTCCATCACGGTGAAATCCAGACCATCGTCTTCTGGTAGAGATACTGAGGAGATCTCTACTAACAGAACAAGTCGAATTTAGTTCAGTCGTGATCTCTTAAAAAACATCAATATTCTCGTTACCCTAAAAGGTGATCAACAGACGTATCATTTACAAGTCATTTTTCGCCTTCGCTATTGGGAGAAGATGTTCTGAGATGAGAACAATAACGTCTCGCAGTACATCAGCCCGACATACTTAAGTCGTGACCTGACAGACATTCAAGCCAAGCACATGCTCCATTAGGAACTGTTCCAAAACAAACACCGGCACAGCAAGTAACACTAGAGAAAAATACAACACAATCCCAATTAATACCTGAAAACCTGTTAGCGTTCAGAGGACTTGAATGCGAGAAATGGTTTCCGTTGATAAGTAACGTTGCTGCTTGTACCAGTAAATATGTCCAAGGAGCCATTGCAAGTCTACAAAATTAAAAGACATGTCAGAAACCCACGCAGATCAACTGACCGTAATACATGGCACTTACACCCTTACTAAGGTAGTGGAGGTATGAGGTACTTCGTCACTGAAAGGCACAAAACGTCCTGTTCTCTTATGAAAATACAATCGTAGTGTTAACCACAGCGTTTTCTGCACTCTATTGAGTGCAACACATGCGGCGTGCTGCCCTTCATGAGATCCCTTTAAACCCTGCTTGTCATTCAATCACCGTTATTGTTTACACGACACGTCATCGTACTTCCTCTCTCCCGGGGTCACGTGAATATGTTGTTATCAATAGCGGCAAACTTCCAAACTTCCTGACATGTCTAAAATTATCTTCCCAATATTCAGCTCTTCAACTCCCAGCACGTGGGCATTCCTTTCTGAACAATTTATCCACAACAACCTTTCGAACTTTTCACCATTGGCGGTGTACTTTAAAAAATGCATTTGGAATAATCGGGAATGTACTTTAAGATTCCTTATTTGATAAATTATTTTTAAGCTGCAAAGTAGCTAGAAAGTGCAATGCTATCGTTAACACATTTGTTTGCCTGAGAAAAAGTATTTTGACGAGGGATAAATTTACAGCATATCAATTACCTCTCTCGTATACGACTTTTCTCTGTATTTGTTTACCCTAAATCTGAAAACTAATACAAGAAATCGCTCTTCAAGAATATATTCAACACAGTACGTAAGATGACCAATCTCATTAACGCAACATATTTAAATCAATTGTAAAGAAAACCACACCATTCTTTCTCAATTCACGTACAGAAGCCATCCCACAATGTTATCGTGTCGTGTTAAAATATACAGCACTTCATGACCTGCTTTGTGACCTTAAGATGTGACTAGAAAATTCTGAACTGTCATGAAGTTTTCAAAACACAAAATTTTAGTTATATAGTTTTCCCAATTTTGTCCGCAAGTGTTCAGAAGCAAAGAAAAATACAGTCCGTCCAAACTTCACAGATCAAACAGGTGTATGGTTTGTTAACACACATTACATAATGATTTAGACGTGGCCAGCTAGTTTTTGAGGTCACGTTTTCACCGAATTGCTCCAAAAATATCAGACGATGTGTTAGTTTAGTAACATATACCATCTAAATATCGAAATAAAATATTCCTAATGCAAGCAGCACATGAAACCACTCACAAGATAAAAATAGGACTCTTTACACTCAAGTGGCCACGACATGATAATTTTAAGCAAAAAAAAAAGAGGGAGGGTAGAAAATTGACACTGATTAATAATGCTGCACTGAAAGCGATGCGATTCACTGCACCAATATTGACCCACTCGAAGTCTTTGATGAGTTTGCGCTGCCGAACAAATTTAAAGTGAACTGTCATGAGGAGCTGAGAGCCCAACAGTAGTTGTTATCTGAGTTGTATTGGGTCCATGCGTAGGATTCGGATAAGCGTTAGAGTAGTTGGACGGACGATGGTCACATTTTTCTCCTATTACCGGTGCGATATCAGTACGTAGAGTAATAAACATGATATAACCACATTTATACACACAGGGAACAGCATAATCATACGTCTGAGTCGTTAAGTCTTTAAGCCCTTTCAGAGAAATACTTAAACGACCACACGGTCAATACCGCAATACATTCCACATTTAAGTGCCCAATCAGTCACCCTAATGGCTTACTGGACTGATTGAATCGAACGCATTCACATTTCACGGTGTAATTTAGAACAAGTTGATCCCAGTAGTGCATGTTATGACACAAAAAGATAAGACGCTCGATTTTGTTTCAGCCAGAAAAGGATCATATAGTGGATCATGACTGTGATGCACTCTTCAGCGAAATCCAATATAACAGATTAAACAAACGATGTACCGCTATCATACTGTAAGCCTATTATTTAGGAAAGTATATATTGATACATTAATGAACTGAAGAAAAAGTATTGAGATCTATCCAGTTTATCAGTCTTTCCCTATAAGTAGGTTCACTGTGTGCACTCACAGTTTTTTGCTGATTTCTGATAAGAAAACATGTTCTCCGATGAAAACTATTTCAATATGACCATCGTTGATAATGATAGAGAGTTTGACAATATTGAAATATCAAGCAGGCTTTAAACTGTTAGCTTCTTCAATAAAAATGAATTAAGCTGCGATCGTTAAACCTGCATTTCACTAAAAAAAACACTGAATGTGAATTGGCACATATTTACCCTCAATTCAGTAAAAATAACTTCTCTTTGTAGATGTCAAAAAGACCTGAGTGGCTTTACATTTTCGGTTTTACTATGTCTAAATTTATTGAATAAATTTTTGGAGACAAAGAATCAATGCAATCAGGTTCCAGAACTAACAGTCCTTGCATTTGATTACGTAACTGTTCACTAATAAGCCATCAATCAAGTCACAAATGCCTCAGTTGTAAGAGCTCGGTGTAATGAGCAGATCAAAAAGTGCTGCACCTGGTTTGTTCTCATTCTAGCGATATTTGCTCCCCTAGCTTGAAGCACTTATCTCGAACATTAATAAATCCCTTGCGGGCACGATTGATCAGAATCTCAAATACCAAAAAGCCGAGCTTTTCCGTGCGGCAAAACAAACAATTTGCTTAAAAATTTGAATAATTTTTAAAAGCAACATCGTCAACAAAATAAACGTCGTTTAGGTATTAGGACTGTTTCGAGAACCGGAAAATGACTTGATCAAGCATCACGTAATTGGGTTTGCGCTTCCATGCAAAACGTCAGAACGTTTCAAGTAGTTCTGTTTGATGCCAAGCATATATTAGGACTTCCTTCCAGTATAACAGACACGAAATTAAAACCCGACTTTAAAGACCATCTAGGCTTTATGCGTATTTAGAAGTGACAAGCTCACTTCTGTTGTTGTTTCGAGATTTCGCGCCAAAATATTCCCGCCAAAAACACATCTGCCTGCCTGCCAACTGAAACTCTTCGCCAGTGTCATTCGACCTTGGAGACCTCGCTCTGTTATTGAAAGCCGCGTGGCTTTTGTTACTCAAAAACCGCATCCGTCTTAGAATTTACTGTAATTGCTGGAAATTTCAGTGTAAACCCAGTATCCCGTGATAATGCTTCAATTGCAAACAGGTCTTGATAAGAAACCACAATAATAGTGGCCCCTACGTATGTAGGAAACTCAACAGAGATAACCAGAATATCAAATTTACTTGTCTTATCGAACGGACGCTTAAGCCACCAACTAAAACAGGAAATCACGTTTTCAAATTTTAAGCTAAGATTTACGTGACTACTATTCTGGGAATGGCTATATTAAATTCAGTTTTTGGTGAAATAGATATGAAGCAAAACTTTTGAAGTCCATTCACAAATGCTTGATTGATGATGTACGAACCATCAAAGAACAAATAGAGTGGATAAGTGTGGTTACTAGTTGCGCACAGGTAATGCGAAGTTTAAGCTATGAATCAATATGGGAGAACAGTAAATGTCACAACATGGTAAATTTTAAACAATAAGCCAAACATCTTCCAACCCCTCCTTCTGACTTCAGTTTTCAAGTAATTTGCATTGAAGCGACTCCTTTTATCGCCACAGGAAATTTCGCCAACATACTACCGGAAAAGCCTCTTGTTTCAAAACACGAAAATTTGAGCGGCATAGGGTATTGAAATTCTTTGTTAGCTTCCGCTCAGTAAATTGATTACGAACACAAGAAAATTGTAAAACCCCTAACCAGGCAAGCGTTTCTTATAAGAAAACTGTACTAGTTAAAGCAAACAATTTGAAACCTGTCCTTCCGTGACATTTAAAACAACTGAACTCACCTTGTTGAAGCTACAAAACAAAGACCTCTTAAAAGCAATGTTGACATCCCGCTCTTCCAGATAACAATAGAAAACATCCCGAATTATCCTGATCGCGTAGCGTTACTTTTACATAACTAGTCGATATGAACTCGTTTAACGTTACTAAGAACATAAAATTCACTTATTCCGTTTGGCTGATTCATTTTAGTACTGTTTCATGAAAGGGCTTAAGAGTACTAAGTTTATAAATAGGCTAGTTATTGTAAGAGAATGACGACGATACTATTGCTTTCACTATCGTGACACTAAAATGTACAAAAGTCGTACCCAGGGAGTGGTTAAGAAATAAAAAAAAATTCCATATTTTCATTGCATTTGATCAAGAGGAGGCTGTTTAAAAGCACATCATTGCATATACTAAAAGGAAGTGAGGGCGTATTTTCTCGTCGCTGCCATGAAATGTACTCACCGATAGCAGGCTGATGCAGTGCGCCTTCTACTCAGGGATGCAACTAAATGCTGGATGTTCACAAGTTTTAAAAACAAGTGACGTATTCAAGTGCTTTAACACAAATGCAATATCACGGTCGCTCTTCAACGCACTTCAACAGAGAAGTGAACTAGAAAACGGAAAACACTAATAGCGGTTTTTCTATTACGTCATTACCGTTGTTCATCAATTGTTCGGCTTTGGTTTGAAATTCTGAAGGTGAGGCACAGCAGGGAAGCGAAAAGTACGTCATCGATCAATCAAACGAGCCAGCTACAAGTACTAGCTACAAAATTGTACATCAGGCTTTCCAGCTGAACGCGCGTTAATATCCGATAAATTAAAGTTCTTTACCCAGACCAAGCCAAAAAATCATCAAATCGAGCAAGGGAACAGCTGGATTCAAAGGTCAATAAAAGATAAAGAAATTATAATCGGCACGTTCTTTCACTGCCATAGAAAGTCAATTTTAAAAGGTTTAATTTTCAGCTTCGTTTTACAGAGACAAAAGATAGATCAGGATAAATCAGATTAAGCACTAACTCGTGTCACGTCGAACGTTCTATCAGAACTGGCTCAGCCCACCAGTTTGTTTATTTAGGTATAATTTAGGTATCATATTCATTCAAGAAAGATGCTAAATAATTCGAGTTTGTACCTCTCTGTCACTTTTTTCGCATGCGTGTTTCTCTCCGGGATTCTGGTGTGTGTTGTTTTGGAAGGTGAAAATGTCACCCTTTCAGCACTTTCTACAGGTCCACGTGAACACGAGACCAGCCGGCCGCATGTTTGTACCACATTAGGATTACCTGATGATTGAATCAGATATTCACGAGATAAACGGATGTATTTTGGTCAATAATCCGTTTCACAGCTTAGCAATTTAAGACGATTGCTGCAAGCCACATTTACCATAAGCGGTGCAGATTGATCTTAAACACATGTCACTGATCTCACCTGTGTAGATGATAAAATGCTGTTGAAACACGAATTGATAGAAGTCGGCTTAAGTTATTACCAGCTTCTCTGACGTTATTTTTTGCTGTTGTCGACCTCTGGATTCCTTTGTCTATATTTAGCTGAACAGTGCAACATGGAAAAATAATTTGTAGAAATAATGGGCATGTTTACAAAAGCAAAGGTCACTCGCTGTGAGTGGCGACATGAAACACTGTTAAAAGACAAAAGCTCTTCGCGACACCGGACGACATGCGCCCGGCTGCGTAGGAGATAATTATACCCCGTGACCTTGACTTAACTAATGTACGATAACTCAAGAATGGTCTTTGTGTAATGGAAGTTCTTTCCCAATTCTTTGCTTACTACAAAGTTGAAGGTTGATATTGGCACAGCTGTGAATGTTTCGTGACTGTTCGCCTATGTTTTATAGAGCTTCCTTGAGAAACAGGAAGTACAAGAAATGTTTCTCGAAAGCTACCACAAGTACTATAAAAATTCCTTCCTTTTTTACCACAAAAACCACCATAACTTCTCAGTTGCGGCAAACCATGTGGCGGCAGCTTGAGGTGCCTCTCTAGAGAGATAATCCCATGTACTCCTACACAATGTAATTAACTTTGATATAAAACGTAACATGATGGGTTTGTTAACATCCGCAGGGTGCCATCAGAGGCTTACGTTTTTCCGAAGACATAACATCTTAGGGTTTCTCCACAGTTCCATAACCGGAGGTATTAACCAGTTACGTTTATTCTAACAATGACTCCAGCAGAAATCATGCGCGGACATTGAGTCGAATTTAGAAAATGTTCTTTCACTGACAGTGCAGCAGGACCTGTCCACCGTCATGCCATGTGACCATCGCCATGGTTTACACTCTCGACAGTTTTTCCATTTTTTGATGTCATACAAAACCAAATATTCAACCGGTTTAAAACTATTCCCAAATTGCTAGCGCTAATTGGCTTTGATAAGGTATGGTAGTCGATAGTCTAGCCAAGGTAACCTCTATCACGTCCGTTAAGTAGTCTTGTTTTCTATCTGTTATTACCAAATGAAGTATTCCACTCGCCGTGAGGCCCTATTAACCTAAAGATCCCCCGTGATCATTTTTAAGGTAAGTATATAACATCAACAGGACTAGACCAAATTAAGAGAATACCTCTCCCCCCCAGCATCGACATGCTATAAACAACCAATCCTCTTCTGAAAGAGAGTTAGAGAGATCAGACCAACCCAGGAGCCATCAGCATCGAGGTGATGAGCTCCTGAAGTAGGCTTCTCCAATTAGTTTGGAAGCAGCACGAACCTGAAAACGGGGTCGCCCCGAAGTCCCCCGCAGTTTTGTCTTCCCGTTTTTCTCATATTACGCCTTTCACCCCTTTTCGTTATTAGTACAAGACAAAAGCCTGTTTCTCATATCCCGCCTACCTACCTGTGACGTAGTCGCCGGTTGCAGCTAACAACGTTGGGCGATCTGTTCCAGAGGAATCCCGGGCGCATCTGCGATGGATCGCAGACGTACTCAAATTGGCGTGAAATGCTTTATACGCCATTTTGAAAGTAAGAAGTGGTGCAAAGTTGTTACGTCATACATTGCATCCGCAAATGTAACCAGAAGATGTTCACATACAAAAACGACCGGCTTGCCTGTGAAGTCGAACTCAGCTCAACTTCACAGGCAATCCGGCGGTCAGTACATGGGACACATTATGACGCCACGATAAATGTTCATATATGCCGTGTCCCAGTATGGCGGCGGCATTTGAGAACCAGGCTTTACAGAAATCCTTATCTTGTTTTCTCAATTCATTGGGGACAAGAGAGAATTGAAGGATAACAAACTCTTTTTCTATTCCCTCTGAAATTATTTTAGATAACTCCCGGTTGGCTTTGGGAGATTTCAAGCGGGTATCAAAAGAATGCTCCTGGGATACTCTGTTTAATATACGAATATGCTTTTCCGGCCAAGTCCGAATATTCTTATTTTTTTCTGCCGATTTTTGGCTGAAATATTATTAGCATAGAACATTTAGCCCCGATATTATTATAAAATATTTTCTTGAAAAAGAGAATGAATGTATCGTTGTTACTCACATGGACAGCGAAAGGGGCAGCGTCATGCGTGCCGGTTTTCGCATTTTATCCTCCACGAGAATATCCACGCAACGCGCATCATAATTTCTTCCGCAAGTCTTAAAATAGGCCTTTCCTCAAAAATCCGAATGTTTTTTGGCTGTTTAGAAGTTTCCGAGATTTAAGAAAGTTAAAGGATATTTAGAAATATTCCGCATAGCTTTTTTCTCAGCCCTGAGGGTTATTCGCTATTTCCTTGAACTTGACGATACTCAGTTCTATCAAGAGAAAACAACAATCCACTTCAGCGGTTTCCCACGTATTTCATATCACGAAAAGCACTCGAACAACAATTTTAAAAAAAATGGCGGACGCTGGTAACATCGATGAACATGATACCTTCTTCCTCTACTTCTTCTTCTACTGCAACTTTTTTTTGAAAATGTTGGCCTTAATTGATTCAAAATTGGTTGATTTTAAAATTTAAAATCAAGATACTTAGGGAGTTTTCGAGATACTTGAGAACTTCCGGAAAGATATACGTATTTAGGCGATTTATCTGTAATATTTGTGAACTGGCATATCTCAAAATAAATTTACAATATTTTTTCCTGGGGAACAAGCTCCATATTGGGGATTAACCATCTTATCCAGAAGCAAGCGCTTTATCGCCCTCTGCAGTCCTCCACCATCAGTCAACTTGCGGGGGTGGCCAAATAGCAACAATGTTGCAATATGTTAAGCTGAGTTAATACACAAAGATAATATCCGTAATATTAACAATTTCTTCAAATCTGATTGATGCATAAACTGCTTTAGTTTGCACAGATTAATCCGCAAAAATACATGAGCCAATCATTTTAAGTCCTCTCAACTAAATTTGCCAATCACAATTACAGTCACTATAGTAACCAATTCAAGTTAGTGATTATGCAAAATTGAGGAGGTTTATCTCTGTTGACTGTTTACAAGGAAACTTAACAGCCATTTTTCAAGCTATTCTCATTTTTTTTATTATCATATTTATAAATGACTATTAGCTAAAAAGAAACTTTTTTGGGAAATTGTAATAATTATGATTAACTGGTAACAGGACATTGTGTCGTCCAATTCATAATCAATGACTAATCAGTTGATTACTCTTCGATTACCCATCGACTGCACATTATAAGCCGCAAGCAGTATTTGGCGCAATTTTGTACGATGTTTATTGTTGAGTTTACTCTCATTCGCGCGTCGATCCCCTTTCAAATCTTAGAACAAGTTTTCACAGACATTTTTCTCGACAACACTGAAAGCTTCCTTAGTATTTTCAGTCACTTCAAAGTGGCAACCGTGATACAAGTTGTGTTTCCGCCATGTTGATTTTTCACCCGAGAGAGCGTGGACCGGAATAGCCCGGGCCCGATTGACGACGTCACTGTATTCGAAATAATACCACTATTCCTTCCAGGTTAACATATGGGCGGAGGTTTCAGACGGAGAAAAAATATGCGGGTACGTGTGGACAAGGCCTTAGCCGGCCTTTCAAATTTAATTTGTCAGCACACAAAAAAGAAAACTATTATCAATGACTGTTTACAAGGAAACTTATTATTATCAACATAGGCTTCAATCATTATCTAAGGACTTGAATAGTTTGCTGCGATTTTTGTCAAATTCACGAGAACATGAATACTTTTGCGGGTGATGTCTTTTAGAGCAGAAATTGTTGTAGTTCTACAAATCCATTCATTGCTTTTATTTAGAGCTAATTGAATTATTCTAACCGCACTGATCTAAACAGTTTAATATATTTTCATGATGAATAGTCAACATATTACTGCAGGGTATGACTTTCATAGTTCTGGGAAAGAAGGGCGATGATCGTTTGCGATAATCCCTAGATCGACCTCAGTATTTAAGCGGACACAGCAGTGACGTTAATTGGCATCTACAGCTACTTCAGCCCTTTCGATTTCCCACAAATCGTACATCAGTTCTACAATACTAAGTCGTGACAGAGAGAACTGAAAATCAACGTGCGTGTAGCCGTGAATCACATCGAAGACTTAGCTTACACCAAATATAGCACTCATAAAAATAACACAGACCAACAAACTCACCTTACTCCTAACTGATCAATTAATATTTCACCGCGTTAAGATCTGATTCGCTTTGGTACTCGTGCGTGAAACAGCAACACAAGACAGGAAACCTCTTTTAGCCAGACCCGAGGCAGTTAACTATTCTTTGAAAGACTGTTTTCGCCAGTTGCCTGCCCAAGCTTGTAGTGTTTACTGAATTCATAAGATAACATGATGGTTCCTTTCAATGTTTTGTTTTAATTGTGAAACCGTTTTCAAGATGTGTAAAGAATCAAGAACAAATAGCATAATTAAGTACAAGTGACAAACAAATTTTCAGCACAATATAAACAGTTAAGCATGCAAACATAACAAAGAAATGCGCTTGAAATCAATCGCTATATCATAGCTTCTTAGCGACACATCCGTGTCTGACAAATAAGTTTATCCGCAGGCTTTCCTTTTATTTCAAACAAAAGCGCCAAGCTTCCCCGTCACAACACTGGATTCTGGCCACAATATATATACACAGTAGAAAGCACACCGGCAGTGCATCTCGTCTGTAATTATAGTACTTCCGCGGTGTTTGTATTCATCGCTGATTGCTTTAATTGAGTTGAACTTCAATAGACACATCCTTTACAAATGTTTTTCTGGCGCCATTTGTCTTTCTCATTTTCGTTAAGCCGAGGTAATTAATCTCACCACAAAAACACAATTTACAAAACACAAGGTTCATGTTTTACATATCTAACGGTGTATTGTCAATAACTTCCAACCAAGACAAAAATAACGTCTTCCGGCGTCTTCGTCGCAGACGCCGAACACCGCAACTTAAGAACCAAATCTGCCGCCATGACAAAGAAGCCGTCAGTGCGACATGACCGCAGTCACTTGATATTACCATAAGCCGGGCATATGGTGTTCATTCGTTTTAACCAAGGCCTATTTCTGCTTGAAGTAAACGTGGCAGCAAATGTCTCCACACATACGTACCTTAAGCCTTATTCCAAGTTACTTCTTTGCCTGACTACCATGGTTTGTTAACTTTTTATGTCGAATGTACTGAGCTTCAGAGAACCCTCTCATGCGTCGCTGAACGAGCAAAGGTAACGACTCGGTGAGCGTTCACCGTCCCGCTTCGCTTGCTAACTCCTCCTCGCCTGCCGGCTTTGCCTTGTAACTCGTGCCCGGGTGCTCGTGCCACAACGCATGGGAGCGTGCGCGCATCTAACAGAAAGTGAATGCTGCGCAATAGTGCCAGTACAAAACATTCTTGCGTGATAATTTTCTTTTTTTCTCGAAGTTGAACACGTGGCTGTTGATACGGTACCCCTGAATGCAATCCCCAATTAAGAGGAAGAAGGCCCAAGGGAACGATAATTATTTTTGCTTATTATACTTTTTCCCCGAGAGACTAAGATCATAGTCTCTTGTTTTCCCATATTGTTTTTTTATTCCAAGAAACCGTTGACCAAAACGCAGACTTTTCTGACCGTTTCCTTATTTAGAAATATCATGTGCAGCTTTTGGTCATTCGAGATTTGTCGAGTATTTCCTACCTTAGAACTCAGCACGGACGTGATACCCGGCGGCCTGTTCATACGGGAGCCGAGATATCTCAGGAATCGCTGTCGCTATGATCGGTACGGTCGCTGCAGAGTGACTCGGCGATCACAGATTTAGAACCTATCTCAATGCAGCAATCATACAGAAAGCAGACTTTATTGTTCATTCAGGAAAAAAATACAGGTTCGCCAGTTTTCCGTTCTCCGTTTTCAGTCAATTTAAATTGCAAATAATGCAGACACGTTTATTTTGGCCTTTTCGTAATTATTCAGGCACATAATAACCACTTACTAACCGAGTGCGAGGGCCGTACTGGGGAATATTGGCCCGAGGTCGTGGCAGTACAGACTGAGCTCAGCGAGGTCCGTAGAAAAACGACCAAGTGCCAATATTCCATAGTACGGCTCGAGCTAGGTAGGTTAGCAAGTAGTTTATTATAAGGCAATCGGCCATGTTTGTTTGTTTTCTGTTAAAACACACTTCCGACCACTTGCATTCAAAGGGCTTCCACCGTAACTTCGACGCGAGTAGGCTTTCAATTCTATCATTTGTCATACCGTTAGCTTCCATGTAGTGAAGAAGAGTTTTCATATCAGTAGCCGTCTTCTTATTTGTGTTTGCACTTTTCTGTCTGTTTATAAAATGGTCAATGTCCTCCTGACTTTCGCCTGTCCTCCTGAATTTCTTCATCGGACGCTTCCAGATCTTTAGGATAATAAAATCTTCCTCGTCCATGTTGCGAGCTCTGTAAAATATCAGACTTTAAGGTAGTTTCTCTGCGAAGAATGAGAGTATTTACACTTTTTCTTTCCGTAGATTTAGCTGCAAATTTTGAATTCACCGGCTCTCGAAAACAAAAAACTGACACAGCTTACGATCGTTTCCATGGAAACGGTCCAGTCCGTATGGCAAAAATCCCGACCAAGAAAGAACCAATCAGAAAGCTTGAATCTACCTCGAGACTAAAACGCCAGAAAATCTCCGAAGTTGAACATGAATTGCATTTTATATTTTCTTGTCAACTTAACAATAATCTACGTTCTAAGTTTTTTGCTGATATAAACAAGAGATATCCACATTTCAACGACTTAGACAAAAATCTAAAACTCGTTTTTCTCTATGATGTTGATCCTCTTCTATATCTGTCGACTTACAGCCGCATATGTTCATTTATGTATGGATTTAAAGGGAACCTCCATTATTTTAACAAGTATCGCCTAAAATGTTTAAAATGTACTTATTAGAAGATCTGAAATAAAAAAAAATGTCTCACCTAGCGAAATAATTTTTTTATCGGCTTCCAAAGATCGGCCCTATAGCCTGTTTAAAATTCCTGCGGCCGCCATCTTGAATGGCGCGCAATGCACTACGGGCTGATGACGCATCGTGGTTGCTTCCTACAGTCAAAATACTGCCTTTGGCTAACTGGTTTGATCTTAGTAGGACGATCCCGCTTCTGACACCATTGTGTCCGGAAAGGTACCAACATACGGTCGATTCCTACAGCTAGCACAATTCTCTCCTCTCCCGCCGGTCAGCGGTCAGTTAGGACTTCATGTTACTACAAAAGCCACGACAGTGCGCAAAAGGTCAATGGCAGTGCGTTTTCTCGTACTTTTGCCGTGTGAGTGGTTTCCTGAAATTTTCTAAAATTTTAAATTTCAGTTCGAGATTTGGCAAACATTCGTTTTCTGTAAATTCGTCGTTCATTTCCAAGGTGTTTTTTTCCTAACACGAGTTGCATTTTTGTTTTCACGATAGCTACAATTTTTGCTCGCGACTCGTCAGCAATATCGCTTCATGCACAAGTGCAATTCCACGCTAAATACCCTCTCTTCGATAGCCAATCAGAGCGCCGCTTTACCTTTAGCTATGCGATTCTCATAAATACCAGCTAACACCTATAATGTCATTGAAATTAATCCACACGCATTAACATTATGTAAAGTACTGTTTCTAATATTTTGCATTAGCTCGAATCACTCTCCCGTGGTGGGCAAACACAGTTCCATACAAGGTTGTTTATGTACAGCCCAAACAAGGAGTCTAAATAAACATCTTGATATTGAACTATAAAATTAAGTTTAAATTCTTACACGGAATTGCCATTTCGCACTTATGTTTCATGCTTGCCATGCGCGGTGAGGCATAAATTATTTCTTCCGGTCCGACGTGCGAGCGAAGCGACCAGTTCGCGAAATTGATGTTTATAAATGGATGAACTACATCCAAAACTATCGCAATCAAGACTAAATTTAGATGATAAACAGAAGCAGACTGTACGTGCTCTGAGAAGACAACTTTCGACTCATTCCACAAGCAGTTCCACAACAGAAGGAGATTATGTAGCAGAGTTGAGTGAGGAAGAGGTTCTTCTACTTCGTAAAGTTGTACAAACCCTAACAACTTTTACAGCGGATTCCGACTCGATTAGAGATGACGTCGATGGCAGAAAAGTAGATCGAAACTGGTCGGTGGAAAGTTTTCTCTCTTCAAGCCGTGGAAGCACAACTTACGTTAATCCAGCACGTTTTTATGTTCACGTCAAGAAGGAAGAAGTTAGAGCTGTGGAACAAGTCTGTCGCGAATTAGACGACGAGGAACTAAACACGAAGCCTGCCACGAACGGATATGGATATCTTAACAGTAAACATTCATCCTCAAACGAAAACGACCACGATTACAAGCATTATGGCTACAGTGTCGCTGTGACTCAGCAAAACCTGTCAAGCGAGTGGTCAATTGTAGCTACCAATAACACCGTGACAGAAGCGTTACCAGAAGACGAAATCAAATTCTTGAGTAATGAGAGCACATATTATAAGGCCGGCCACTCGAGTAAGCTCAGATATTTACCACCAAGAGAACGCTTTAAACAAGCTGTTTATTTAGTAATGGATAATTTAAAGATGAGGCCACGTAAAATGGACCAGGATTTCTCCGAACTGTGGAGAAAGCGAGGTAACGCAACATGGCTTGGCATTTTTTTCTCTGTTGTGGCGATCGGAGCTTTTTTCGCCGACATTGGGACTGACCTGAAGGTTGCAGCGGACCATTACACTGCAGGCAGCAACTGGTGGGCGAGTTTCACAGTCATGTTAGTTCTGCTGCCGTCAGTGGTCACAAATCTCTTCTCCTTCCTTTGGTACAAAGAAGATGACGAGCAGAGCGAAAGACGGCCGAAGAGTGGATGGAGAACTGTAGGAATAACCCATTTTTTTCTAGTGGGGCTTGTCGAGAGGTGAGTGTTGCTATAAAGACTAACACTAGCACATGAATAACTTATTGTAACATTTAATAATAATATTTCGTGTGAGCCGAAGTACGATAGTCATGACACCAAATGTGGTTGTATGTGGTCACACTAAATTGCGCATCGACCCCAAACACCAACTTCGTTCCCAGGGTCTCTCATCTCTCTCTCCCTAGAAACGAGGTTGCCCAAATACTCGGTTTATTGGAATCCGGGGGGGAGGTACTCCTAGAATAATTGGGTATGGGTGTGTGGCCCGCTTTCAAAAACCCTCACCCTATTAATTTATGACCAAGATCTGCGATTTTCTCCCTACCCTATTTGTGACCTGACTCTTAGATCATTGCCCTGTTTCAGACCTGCGTAGCAGGCATTAAACGGGGTAGAGGAAGGCAAAGCGCGGATGGAGAGGGAGGACGTGATAAAGAACTAGCTTCTTCTAAAAAAACGAATTTAAGACTAGAGTGCAAAAATCGATACCCTATTTATGACCAAAACGACTGAAAAACCATACCGTACCCTTTTGGGCTGCACATCCCTGTATATAGCCCATATAAGGGAGTACCTCCCGGGGATTGGAATCAACGTAATTCTGTGAGAGAAAATCCATTATACAGCGGAAAAGAGACGGAAAACTAAGAAAGGAGTATTCCACAACATCCCGCCGCATTTAAAAATAAATTTGTTTTTTGCTAACGCCTGATCACGGGTTAATTTTATTGTTGTGTAGAGGACGGTAAAGAAATGTACAATGATTTGCTTACGTGCATAGCCATTGCTCTAATCTCTAAACCTTTTGTTTGGCGACGTTCTGGTTGCCGTTGTAATCGTGGTTGCTTAAGCTCCCTATTGTCTCTATCCTGTGTATTTGCTTTCACGTTTTCAGCATCGGAAAGGAAATAGTAGATTTCCGCACGAACGATAATTGAACTCGAACGCACGGAACTTAACGCATAGGAATCAGATGACCAAAGTCAAAATAAGCAGTTTTAAAACTGCAAGCAACTCGAAAGTGAGAGCAAGAATTGAGAATGGAAAATTGCCAAGGCTGTGTCGTCACACAACGCCTCTTCCGAGTAGCGTTGCGTGACCCATTGACGAGTGGTGCTCGAGCGGCAGAAAGAAAAATATAGCTGCACCTAGACTGTCTTTATTGTTAAAATTCTTGCTGAATCTCTTTATTTTTTCGTTTTTCCAGGTACTGGAGAATTCTCGTCAAATCGTACAGAATAAAACGGAAGAAAGACAACCGCGTTGATGATCACAAATTACTAATAGCAATGAATCTTGATGTAGCGTTATTGCAGATGATCTTAGCCTTCACAGAAGACGCGCCCCAGCTTGTTTTGCAACTTTATGTCCTTGTGTCACGCCGGTACGTTGACTCATTACAGGCAACAAATATCCAAGACTTATGGACCATGCTGTCGATCTGTTTTTCGTTTATTTCCTATTCTAGAGCTGTCGTCAACTATATAAGCTGTCTTCGAGACTCGAAACGTCACAAAGGCCAGTTACGCTGGTATGGTTACCTCTCAATGTGGTTATGGCGCGCTTTCATGATTATTTCTCGAATACTTACTCTAGTTTTCTTCGCAACCGAATTCAAACAATGGTTCTTCCTAGCTCTTTTAATTCATTTTTTGATAGTCCTCGTGTTTCTTAGCCGTCACGAGGTTTATTTCTTCCCAGGAAACAAATGGAAGCAGCATTTTGTACGTGCTTTAATGTCCTATATTCATATGTTTTGTTTCTTTTGCTTAGAAGGTGTGCGAACGATACGCTGGGCGGTGAAGTACTACATATTGACTGTTATCGAGATCTTGATTTTTTCGCTTCTCTGGTTCACGAACAAAACGAGACTTTTACCGATTAGATTAGAGATGGCGGGATTTATTGTGATTTATTTGTTCTTCTCCTTGGGCCTGATCATGATGAGTATTTACTACACGTTTTTACATCCTCGATTTAAGGAGGCTCGCTTCCCTTTTTCTCCTCCTTTAAAGTCTGAGCTTGCAGATAGAAATCCTAAAGGAACAGGCAACACTCAGGAACATATTTTTGAACTTTGGATTTAAATAAGACAACTTATCAATGCTTGGTTCGCTGAGAAGTCGCAGTCAAAACTGTAAAACTTTAATGGGGTTCTGTCACCAAAGTCGTTGGCCTTACTTTCAAAGTAACTTTCATTTCGTAGGGAATATTGGACAATATTCCCGGGGGAGGGGGTACTCCTTGGAATTTTTGGTGAGGGTGTGCCCGTGATCGGCCCGCGGGCATTGCGGGAGAATAATGCCTTGGAATAAGAGTGCGCGAGCCAATCAGAGTGCGTGTAAAATCGGCAACAAACACAAGTCATATAATAAAAGTTATTATCCAATAGATATTAAGAAACTAGTTAGTATTTGACTTCCTGAATATTATTGTACAATCTTAAAAACAAGCTCCCGTATGACAACTAATTGTTATATGCATACTGTCTCCTGGCTCACCGAGACTGAGTTGGAATAATAAAGTTTTTTCTTTATCTGATTTATCTTCTTTTAGTATTCTCAAATGTTTTATATAAGAGTGCCTGGATGGGGTTAACTAACAAATGGCAAAAAGCAACGAAAGGCTTTAGCCATCGCTGCTCGTTTGAATTATTAATATTTGTGTTGTTTAGCTTGTTTTTAGACAGAAACCATCAGTTTTCTAAGAAGTGTGTTAGTAAAAGCCATTTGACCCTCGCACTATCTGAGAAATGTTCCTCAATTAAAGGCTACGCTCTCAGGAATAAGGGAAAATCGAAATGTTTGCGCTGAACTTAAGCTCGAACCTCCACTAACGGCTACCTCTCTTCCACTCTTCCACGGCCACTTGGATTTGTTGCGGTGGACAGTCCATATATTCAACCTTCAGTTTTTTATCACTCTACAACGGCCACATCTCCACGATTCATGGCAACAGCTACTAAAATGCGTCTCAAAACCTGTCGACAACAGCCAGGTAATCAAAAGAATCAACGACTGAGAACGGTGTAAAAACCCATTATTTTAACTGTAGAAGGTAACATATCTTGGTCTGTGCCACCCTTCTTTGGTCTCCTGTTCGAGTTTGGTTTTTGTGTTATTGATATATTTTAAAGATATGTTCTGTATTTATAAATCAAAATTAGCATTTCTCTTTTTGAAAGAATTATTACATATCCGGCCACTTCTCTACAACAGCCTTTTTCCCGGCTTTGTCCCCACGGTGGCCGTGAGAGGTTCGACTGTATTGTCTATAAAAGGGCTTATCTAGGACAGGTCTAAACCTTTTAAGCTAAACAAAAGGTTTAATGAGCAATACAATGGCTGTACACGTGTATAATAATTCTTGGTAAATTTCTTTTTCCATCCTCTGCAAAACAACAACTTACAATGACCAAATTCTGCGTTATGTGGAGAACGTGAACCAAAATTTATAGTTCGAATTTTTCGCTGTGTTTCGAGATAGTTTTGAATGACTTAATATAAATTATATTAATAATATATAATATAATATAAATTCACTTTTTAATCGGCGTCGCTGTCGTAGCCTTTTCAACCGCTATTAACAGCCACCTAACTGACAGCTTATAAAAAGACAAAATTTGAAATAAGCCGCTGACATTTGCACCCCACCCCCCTCACCATCCAGACCGTCTAATTAGTGTACATGTTCCTGAAGCCAGGAATCTGTGATCCTGCTCACAATCGATAAACGTGACGACTTCGTCGAAGCTTACAGACCCTTCTTGGTATCCATGGTATTCTCAGGTTTGAATAATTTAATAAAGAGCAATAATTAGCATTTAAATTAAACCACGCACATCATAATTATTTTAAAAATGTAAAAATATTTGGCATTTATTAGTGAAAGGTTTTCTCGCGATCATCAAACACACAATTCTTTAGTTACCAAGATCTTGTAATAACCAGGGAAGGCTCTTTATGTACAGCAGTACCGCACTAACGAGCGGTTCTAACCAACATATCAATATTGAACTAGAAATGTTTAAATTCTTGAAGTAACCGGGGAACGAAATGTCCAGTCTAGTCTTGATTGTATATTTTGATGCTTGTTATACGTGCATTGTATGTTATTTCCTTCGGTCATTAACGTGGCATGCAAATGTTACTGCATGATTCTTTGATAGAGAATCATTTTTCTACGCGAAATTGAGTGAGCAAATAATGCGCCTAAATGGACGAAAGGCATCCAAAATGATTACGATCAAGTCTAGATTTGGATAAAAAATAGAAGCTAACTGTATAAGCTCAAAGAAGAAAACTTTCGACTCATTTCACAAGCAGTTCGATAACAGGTGATGGCTGTACCAGAGCTGACAGGGCAAGAAGTTGTTCTACTTCGTAAAGCTGTACAAACCCTAACAACTTTTAAAACGGATTCCGACTTGATTAGAGCTAACGTCGACGGCAGAAGAGTGCATAAAAACCAGAAAGTGGAACGCTTTCTTTCCTCTACTAGTGGAAGCGTAACTTACGATACCCCAAAACGGTTTTATGTGCGCGTCAAGAAGGAAGAAGTTAGAGTTGTGGAACAAGTCTGTCTCGAATTAGACGACGAGGAACTAAGCAAGACACCTACTGCGAACGAATATGAACAATTAAACAGCAAAAATACATCCTTAAACGAATACGACCACGAATACCAGGTTGATTATGGCTACAGCGTGGCCGCGGTGACTCAGCAAAACCTGTCAAGCGAACGACCTACTGTAGTGTCTTCAAACCAAACCATGACATGGTCGTTACCTGAAGATAGAGCCAGCAATGGAAGTGCGCATGAGCCTGGCGATACCAATGATCTCAACTTTACACGAGCTGTTTTTTTAGTTATGGACAGAGATTTGTCTGAACGATGGCGAAAGCGAGGTAGTGCAACATGGCTTGGTGTATTTTTCTCTGTCGTGGCGATGGTGGCTTTTTTCGCTGATATTGTCACTGACCTGAAGGTTGCAGCGGACCATTACACTGCAGGCAGCAACTGGTGGGCGAGTTTCACACTCATGTTAGTACTTCTACCGTCAGTGGTGACAAATCTCGTGTCTTTTTTCTGGCACAAAGAAGATGAGCAGATACAAGTAGATGAACAGATCGGAGAACGGCCACAAAGTGGTTCCAAAACTGTTTTCATAACCCATTTGCTACTAGGGGGGATGGTAGAGAGGTAAGTCACCAGCACACGCATTGCGTAAGGTGGGGCTCTACCCGAAGGCCGTTTTTCCGTCGTGTAACTTGGGTTTAATGCGAATATCTCGTTCGCGTTTTAAGCAATCGAAAAACTGTTCACTCATCCCACGAATCTATGTTTTGCGGAGTTTTGTAAATGTTTGGGTGATTTTGGGGGATATTTAGCAGATGGACACCCAAACAGTCCCCTGACAGCCTGGGATGCTCTCGCGTTGGGGTCAACTGTCTGGTGGTGTTTCAAAAATAATTTTCTTTCTTCTATCCCTTCCTTAAACGTCTTAAAATTTCACTCAAATTAATGTAAAACTAATATTTTCACTGACGAAACTGTTAAAATTTGTTAATATTAGTAATCCGTTTGATATTTTTAAAAGCACGCGAAACTTGCATGACGGGTCCACGGGACTAAACGCATAAGTCAAGCATTGGAATCAGGAGAACTAAGCAGTATCTCTAAAAGAAGAGAAAACAACGCGAACAAACAAGTTCAAACTCAGAATTGTCAAAAACTGAATCGAGTCACACAACGCTTCTCAACAGGATACATACGTTGTCTCTCCGGAGGAGGTGTTTATTTTACTCAAGTCAATTTTTCCTTACAACCCCAGGGCGAGCAGGAAGTATTTCCATTCCGTAATGATTTGTGTACATTCTCCTGTCTCGCAATTCTTTCACTATCAAATCTCTCTTATTGTATGTAACGGGGTAACTACTTTTGCCACCTGAAACAGGTCTAGAGTTAATGGAGGTACCGGACTAACTAAACGAAAAAGATAGTTGCCCCTCGACTGTCTTCACTGATTTTTTTTTCGTTGAATCTCTTCATTTTTCGTTTTTACAGGTACTGGAGAATTCTCGTCAAATCGTACAAAATAGCAAAACGTAAGAAAGACAACCCCGTTGTTGATCACAAGTTATTGATAGCCATGAAACTTGATGTAGCGTTACTGCAGATGATCTTAGCCTTCACAGAAGACGCGCCCCAGCTTGTTTTACAACTTTATGTCCTTGTCTCGCGTCATTTCGTTGATACTTTAGAGGCCACAAGTATCCGAGACCTGTGGACCATTTTGTCAATCTGCTTTTCGTTTATTTCCTTTTCCAGAGCTCTTGTTTACTACATAAGCTGCCTTCGTGACTCGAAACGTCATAAAGGCCAGTTGCGCTGGTATGGTTTTCTCTCAATGTGGTTATGGCGCGCTTTCATGATGATTTCTCGAATACTTACTCTAGTTTTCTTCGCGACCGAATTCAAACTATGGTTCTTCCTAGCTCTTTTAATTCATTTTTTTATAGTTCTTGCGTTTCTTAGCCGTCACGAAGTTTATTTCTTCCCAGGGAACAAATGGAAACAGCATCTCTTTCGTGTCCTAACATCTTATATTCATCTGTTTTGTTTCTTTGCTTTGGAAGGTGAGGAAACGATACGCTGGGCGGTGAAGTACTACATATTGACTGTTATCGAGATCTTGATTTTTTCGCTTCTCTGGTTCACGAACAAAACGAGACTTTTACCGATTAGATTAGAGATGGCGGGATTTATTGCCATTTATTTGTTCTTCTCCTTGGGCCTGATTATGATGAGTATTTACTACACTTTTTTACATCCTCGATTTAAGGAAGCTAGCTTCTCTTTTCCTCCTCCTGAGCTTGCAGATACATATCCTAAGGGAACAGACGAGACTCAAAAACAGATCTTTGAACTTTGGATTTAAATAACGCAACAAATCAAAGCTGAGTTCCCTGAGTAGTCGCAGCCAAAAAACTCAACGGAGTAAATAATTGATAGCCCAGCTCTCTGTACGCATTGCTGTCCTAGAATAACAAACAAAACAATCCACGGCAATTGAGTACGTGCTATCAGGATCGTAGAGGCTGAGTTGGAATGACAAACCTCTATTTATCATAGATATAATTCTTATATATGCATACGTTTTTTCTTTTTTATTTTAATATTGTAATGTCAAAATGTAAGTGCAAAACAAAGTGAAACTGAAGTTGAAGTTGAACAGGACAGTGGAACCTCCGCTTGCGACCACCTCTTCTCAGCAACCAGTTTGCCAAGAAAACAAAAATTTCCAAGTCAAATCACTTTATTCAGAACTTCTTGTAAGCGACCACCTCTCGTAAGCGACCGTGAACATTTTGAAGCTAAAAGTCAATAAAATTATCCAGATAATAGAGTGAAAATTGGATAATATGGTATTGCAACATTGTTACATTCCTAGATAGTACTGGATTTTGTTTCTCGAAATTGACCTTTCACTTGAATAAAATACACTGTACTCTACTCATAAGAAACGACCTCACATGTCTCAAAATTACCCCAAGCTAATGAAGCAAAATTTTGGACCAAGTCTTGACATTTTGCGTGGTCACTTACGTGAGATTCGACTGTATTGGTCAGTTCATTCATTCACAGACAGCCAAGCTCAGTTTTACTGTTCTTTGATGTTACGCAACAAAGGATTATAGGCTTTGTATGGAGAACTTACTTTAGTCCTAAATATGCTAAAATAAAGCTATTTATGTAGAAATTGACTTCACTCCACATAGGGTCGTTTTTATCGTTTACTAGTATGTACACCCATGCAAACCCTCTTTCTATACCCCTGTAAAACCTGTGTATACCTTTGTAAACCCTCGTATATCCCTGTAAACCTATGAATACCCTTGTAAGCCCTTGTATACCCCTGTAAACCCTCATATACCCCTGTAAACTCTTGTATACCCTTGTAAACCCTTTGTATACCCCTGTAAACCCTCATATACCCCTGTAAACTCTTGTATACCCCTGTAAACCCTTTTATACCCCTGTAAACCCTTGTATACCCCTGTAAACCCTCGTATACCCCTGTAAACCCTTGAACACCCTTATAAACCCTTGTATACCCCTTTAAATCCTTGTATATCCCTGTAAACCCTTGTAAACCCTTTTATACCCCTGTAATCCCTTCTATACCACTGTAAAACCTTGTGTACCCATGAAAAACCTATATATACCCGTGTAAACCCTTGAATAACCCTGTATACCATTGTAAAGCCTTATGTACCCTTGTTAACCCTTGTATACTCCTATATATCCTTGCATACCCTTGACCCCCCTTGCATAAACACTCCTGTAATCTCTCCCACGACCCCCGTAAGAAAAGACTTTCTCGTCTCCATTTGCCACCTATCACGTTCTTACGGGTTCCACGTTACTTGCGAGAGGTAAGTAAAGCCTCTTACATGTACCCAGTGGAAGGGAGAAACAAATTTGTTAGTAACCTGTTCCAGGTGTTGCGCTAGGAGTGCCAGGAGAGCGCTAAGAAAAACGATTGAGAAACTCTGCTCCTCTACTGGAAGGGAAAATACCTTATACAAAACCTTTATTAGCCTGTTTCGTCAATCAAATGGGCGTTTCCTCTTAATTGACAGATTT
>OMLO01000184.1_pt1 | contig 34372 bp, 11 predicted proteins | sample 1674811 | NCBI WGS metagenome assembly OMLO01 (sample SAMN06265003, study PRJEB25207) | coral metagenome | isolation source: Coral host | place: Mexico:La Bocana,Puerto Morelos, Mexico | collected 2008-11-13
AATTTACAGAATGCTGTGATTTGTGAGAAAAGCTTGAGAAAGAATCATGCCTTATACGCTCATTTCAGTCACATGAAATTGAAAATCTCGAGCTTTCATAGCTAGCAAAATCACCAGAGTTCATGCTTGTTCTCGCGAGATAACACGTGAGTCATGTTCAAACTTACTTTTGGTTCGAGAGGCGATTTATAAGGAGAGAGGAGCGATGGAGAGAGGGCGAGGAGCGAAGCGAGGGAGAGGACAAATCGCCTCTGGTAGAATCCGTTGGAAATCTCACTTCCATGCTAAGCCAAGCACAGAAATTGAACCTCGACGATGATTGGCTTAACGAGTATGTAAGCCAAGCATCGTCGAGGTTCAATTTCTGTACTTGGCTTAGCATGGAAGTGAGATTTCCAACGGATTCTACCAGAGGCGATTTGTCCTCTCCCTCGCTTCGCTCCTCGCCCTCTCTCCATCGCTCCTCTCTCCTTACAAATCGCCTCTGGAACCAGGGTAGTTCAAACTACGAAAACAATAAAGAAACTATGACTACTGACTTAACAACAAACTATGAAGCCGAGAGCATCACAGTTGTTGAAAAAATCAAGAATCTTCGTGAACAGAACTTCGAAGGTTAGGCAAACAACTTAGAATTGGATAAACAGGATTCTCGGCGAAGCAACTTAAATAGAAAAGATCTAAGCTTAATTAAATAACAAATGATAAATTTTTTTTTTACAATTTTGCCTCCAATCACCAATTGTAAAGTCTAAAATATTCATCAAATTTCTAAAATACAGAAGTAATAAAAACTAAATTCTCAGAGTAAAGGTTTAAAACTTAAACTAGCTAGGAACTTATTCTTGTTAATTATAATATCGTGTTTCTTTTATTTGACCAGTATGTGTTCTATACTTGTAAAGTACGATTTCGTATCAGTGCGCTGCTAAGCTCGAGCAAAACTTTTGGAGCGTCTAGTTCATTAAGAAACAGGAAACATTTTCCTTGTTTCAATCGTGCCACTGAGCTGTGTTCTGCTGGGAAACAATCGCGCTTGCACTACTTTTGTGATCTTAAGCTTAGGCTTATTAAAAAATGCACAAAATTGTAGTTTTGTGGATTAATTTATAATGTACATAGGTCCCTGCGCGCGCTCTGATTGGTCAAAAACCCATATTTTATTAAAGTATAAAACACTGCGAAAAAGCATGTTTTATTGTTTTTCACCTCATTGTATCTATATCATAAAGCAAATGAAGAAGCTTAAGCCGTGTATTACACTGTGATAAAACACTCCAGACATTTGAGAACTCTCGAGAAACATAAGAAACACGCCTGCGGCTGGTTTTTTCCAGTATTTTGTTTCGATCTTTTACTTTAGCTGTATTTGAGGAGAAAACCGTCCGTATAATTTCGTACCAGTTGACAATAGAGCTTTCCTGAATTGCTTGTATTTCCAAGTGTAGATTAAAGGATTCAGACAACTGTTTGTGTATCCTAGCCACAGACAAATCAGACTCACTTTAGAGTTAATCTTTTCCATCATTATGATATCTAGAATCAATGTAAAACAAAACGGAGTCCAACAAAGGAAATACGCTCCAATTACAACCAAAAAGCTTTTTGCGGTTCGAATATCTGAAGCGTGTGGATGCCTTTGAGTTTGTTTGGACCCCTGGCAAAAGGAAGCAGTTCTTCCCAAATTAGTGCTTTCAGCGTTTACGTCGCGTGCGATGGTGGACGCAAAAGAACCACTTATCATTTCTGGTGGTTGAAACCTGTTACGGCTGTTGAAGCGTTGCACGTTTATTCTTTGAACGTGCAAACGAGCTATTCGGAAAATTTTCCAATAGCAGACTGCCATAACAATTAAAGCGAGGCAGTAAGTTAAGCCGAGCACTGCAATGGCAAAGATAAGGGCTTTGCGCGATCCCGACCAGTCTTTTCCGACATCGCAGATATCCAGATTGGGAATAAAACAAAAGTAAGAACTCACGCCAAATTTTGGCGGAAGAGCGCAAAATGTAGCGTAAATCCAGATAAAAGCGCAGGCTGCGATTGCTTTTCTCGGGCTTACCACAGCAACGTACTTGAATGGCTTGGCAATAACAAACCATCGATCAAACGACAACAGTTGCAAGTTCATAATTGAACAGATGCAGAACAAAAAGTTGGCAAAGCCGATAAATTCCTCGAAAGCCAATCCAAGACGGAACTCTCCATGAATTAAGGTGTCCACAGAAGTTGGGATTACTGTGAAAGCCACAAACAGATCAGCTAGGGCCAAATTCATCACAAACCAGTTGGATTCTTTGCGGTTGAGTTCCTTAGTGCGCAAAATTACAAACACGACCAATAGGTTCCCAGAAATCGCTAAAACATTCACCACCAAAAGCCCAAACGAGGATATAACAATCTCCGTGGAGGACCAGCCTTTAGTAATGATACCCGAGTGATTATGCGACATAGTAGTAAACGGTGCTTTCTTCACTGAGCAAAATAGAAAACAAAAGCTTGCCGCCTTGATCACAGACCGCCAAATATCACACCAAGATCTTTCTTAGCTGCAGGTGCTCACTAAGGAAACTTTCTAAAAGCGTGTGTCACCTTGGTTACTACGATTTAGCCCAACTACATTTCAAAATGATTACGAACGTAGAAACTAACTTCTACATTTTGTATTTTACATTTCATTCAAAACAATTTCTCATTTTCCTCTCTGAAAGACGGCAGCGGTAAGGCGATTGAGGTATATGTATAATTTATTGAGAGCTTTATGACAAATGTAAGAAACTTAAATTGCCCGTTTGTTTTGATTCTTGTGTATCAACAACTGTTCTAACAGCTCGTTTCAGTTTAATTTGGCAGCCAAATTATGAACGCTGTCATGTAAGATTATTTATTAAGACCTGCGATTTCACAAGGTCTATGGGAGAACAAAAATTGAATCGAAAGCGCAAAAAAATACGTTTATCCCAAACGTTATATTTAATTTACTAAAAAAGATGAATGACAAAAAAGCGGAGATGGAAACAAATCTGCAAAATTTGGATACTAATTAGCAACATGCAGATGAAAGTACCGACTAGTAACACTCTCTTAAATATTGATATTTTATGGAAAATAGAAGTTCTGAAAGCAACGACACTTTTTTCTCGTTTTAATGTATCACTGTCTTTTTCCATCATAGCTATCTTTCCTTTATAAAGGATCCGATTTTTAAGAGGTCGCTACTGGCAACCATTCCACCTTAATTAAAGAAAGATGTTTTCGTTATATATGGGATGAAAAGGATAGATTTGTTTCAAACATCAACACGGAATAATATATTGCTTTTGCAACAACGATCGGCCAAAATAAATATCATATTGGTAAGGGATATACTTTACCTATCCAAATGTTTGTAACGATTTTTACTTATAACAACAATTCAAGTTCCTTTTGAATTCATTATTTTCGGATGGCTATTAGTTTTGCCCCAGAATGAGGGATGGGGTATTTCCTTATACAGCATATATAGAAATGACCCTCTCCTGTGCCAAGGGCTTTGTTTTTCTAGCAGTTTCGCTTTGTAATAGTATATAGCCAGTTTTGATCAGTGGGGTGGAATTAGGCCAACCTCGTTCCCAGGGTCTCTCTTCTTCCCATCCCCTGGGAGCGAGAGGGAGCGAGACGGGTCTATCTCTCTCGCTCCAGGGGGTGGGAAGAAGAGAGACCCTGGGAACGAGGTTGGAATTAGGCATACTTTTTAAATGAAACTGATCTTTTCCCAATTGCAGCTTACGCTCGCAAAGGGAGGCCATTCTCGGACTACGTATTGGAGACATGCACAAATTTTGGATCTGAAATAGGGCATCGAATCGTATACTGGTCTGAAATGGGGTTAAAGGTAATAAAGGTGTCAAGAAATGCGCGCTCCAACCAAAATCGAATAAAACACAAAGTGAAAAAGAACGTAAATGAAATGCAGGTACGAAGCAAATTCAAACACGGTTCAGAAATAAAGTTAAAAGATTGTACGTTAACGGCTCAGTGGAAACAGAATACAAGGCAAAATGTAAGTGAAGAGAAATAATATACGTTTTGAAAGAAGAATGAAAAACGATATTAGTGGCAGCGCTCGGCCATTCGCTACCAGTCTTGGTAAAATAATAAGTCAATTTTTTCTTGCATTTTTATTGGTTCATACTTATGATCTATTGCAGAACAGACGAACAGATGAAGTCATAAACAATTTTGGGGGTTTCTTTATCATATAAATCAAGCAGATTCCATGCATGTCGCCGTTCGTCCAAATGTAATAAGAACATCAGTGACACTCGGTTATCACCTCGTATGCCACCTTGTTTTTCTTGCTACATTTTTACGTCACCTGTGATCTACTACTCCACATACGTATGGCTACAAAGATCTAGAATCTATTTGTCAAACTAGTCACTGAACCGAATATTCTTTCCGTCCATATCATCGCTCATTAGTTCGGTTTCCTTCGGTCCAGACCTCCGTCCAAAGACGAAATCCAATAAATACTGAATTTAACTCTCAACATTTAATCTGCTACACCAAGGCCAGGGTCCACTCTCCCTTTTGAAGGATGAGAATGTGTCCGCTAGATCTATGAACTACAAAACATATTTGAAACAATTCCCATTGTAAACATTAAAGCTTAATCCCACTAGCGACATAAGGATCATAAGCATAATTATCATCATAATCCTAAACATAAACATAAGTGTGAGCGGTTTTCAACTGCACTCGCAAGCTTTTCCTCGAAGCTATCGCCATCTTGAAATGAACCGACCCGAAAGTACTGGACCTAGACTTTAATTGGCCAAAACATAATGACCCCGTCGCGTCATTGTTTCTCTGAAAGAAAAGCGACATAGTCATTGTCAAAGACTTATTCATAATCATAAGAAAATAGTCGATCATCTTCTTATGATTATGATTATGTTGATCATAAGGGCGCCTATGATTATGTTTCTGGACGTTCCCACTAAAACAGCGTCATGTTTGTGCATATTGATCGTTATGTCGCTACTGGGAACTAGACTTAAACAACGCCTGTCTTCTGAGCTAATTTCTACAAATATTTTTACCAATAAGAACTCTTGAATTTTTGTCAAGATATATATTTACATATATATTGTAGTCCAGACTTTCATCCTCTCCGAAAGATTTTCTGAAGGTGGAGACCTTTCCATTGTATTGACTGAAAACCATATTCTCAACTGCAGAAAAAGAGAAAATATAAAGAGCACGGGAAAGGAGAATCTAAACTATGAGAAAGGATATGAAAAACGTCACACCTAAAACACTAAAAATTTTAAAAACGGATGACATGGATTAAAATACATACAGGTTGTTTTGGTCGTGAAAACATTTCTCTAGCCATAAAATCTGTAAAAATATTTGTCTATTATTTTGATAATACTGGATCATCAGTATTAAGGATTAATTTGTCTTCGGTTTTGTTCTGGGCCAGGTTGTTTAAAGCCCGATTAGGCTACCCAGGATTAACGAGAATTTATCTGATATCAGTTTCGTAACTTTCTGGTGAGGTTTTCTCTTTGTATTGTTGTCCTTCAGTACTGAGTTTGAGTAATCTCAAGCTACACAAAACATAAGCAGTCAAAGACACTTTTTTTTTTACTTCGGTTCACTTCTAATCCTGAGTTAGCGTTCATAGGCTTTCGTAAAATCCGGATCTGGCCTTCAAGTAATAATTTCACTGTTCGCGTTTCTTAGCATTGTTTCATCCAAAAAAAAAACAGGATCCGTTAAAATGAAAATCAATTAATAATAAAATTTCTCGGCTTGTCATTTAAAATGGTCCTGGCCGAACGGATGAATTTAAAAACAAATACTCTGAGTAGATCCACTAAAAATAGTCTCACTTTCCTTTGACTGTCAACGATGCGCTAACAATCCGGGTGCCTTTAATTTGCTGACGCACGATTTCTCGGTTCTCATCTACCGACTAAATACAGTGAAAACAAAGTTATTACGTCAGAATGACGTCATGTATAGATACAACACGTCATGTAAGAAACGGACCATTAGTTTTTTGGAGAATAGGGGTAGGTGTTTTTTGGTTGGCAATTGCTTGTGCAAAATGTTTGTTTTTTTAACAGGACCCGGATAGTAAAAGATATTTGCTCGCTTTTTTCCTATGGCTCCCCTTGCACGATTTCTTTTCAGAAGTTTTTCGCTGTACAGGCATTTTTTTTATTTTGCCCCCTCCCGCCCTCTCAAAACAATGATGGTTCGTCCCTTACAAGGCAGCCAATCTGGCGAAATTTCTAACCTCTGTTTATGAAGTATTAATATTACCGGTATATAATGTTGTCTCAAATAATACCAATAAATGTCAAGCTGTCATTAACACCCTCATCAGTGAACGTTTTGTAAAGACCCAGTGACTTGCCCTCGTTATCAGTCCGAGTCTCCATATATCTGTCGACGTCTTCGGTCAGAGTCACTTCCGACGCCGATGTAGAAGTCATTTCCTCTATACAAATATGTTCACTGCTGACACCGTCCCACGGCAAACCGACACGTTGCTGGTAATTGTGATTTGGATGCAGGACAGGTTGAAATTTAGCAGTTCCTTCTGCATTGCTCACGTGTCCGTTACACAAGCAGTTACTCACTTTGTCATTGATCATACTTGTGTCGTAACAAACAGGTGACGAGCAGTCATTTCTGGTGTACGGTTTTTCCTTTAGTGATTGTCCCGCGGGCTGTTTTGGCTGCTTTCGCGAGGGACTGTTTGGAGGAGTCCTTTTAGGCGACGCAGGCGAGCGTTTGACTGGTGTATAGTGTCTTCCCTTGGGAGCTACTGTCACGCGCACCGCTGTACTCGGAGGAGCTGTATAGCCGGAAGTTTTTCTCGCCAATAGCTGTTGTAGAGGGGATTCGTAGTGTGGCCCCATGTTTGGGCGAAAAGAAAATTGTCGATTTGCCAACCTTACAACACCTGGCTCGGTGAAAGATTTACTTCGGACAACTACCTGACGATTTGTATTTTCTTTCAGGCGTGGAGTACTGCTTTTAGTGACGAAACTCCGAGGGGTACCCGGGGGGGACAGGGATCCCCCTTTCTTCCGATGCGCTTCTTTCTTCAAAGAGTTGCTTCGTGAAAGCGGTCGTTGTTGTGTCGTATCCAGTGGGCTGACAATTCCGATATTGCACGAAGTCGGTCTAGATACGTGCATCGTTTGTCTGGCCGGTGTATTGCGAATGATATCGCCGTAGTTCATTCTCGGGCGTCTGTCCCAGGTTCCTGGAGCGCTCTCGGTTGAAATCTGCCGCGCGACTCTGGTACTTGCAGCGGAGAATGAATTGCTCCGCTGAACAGGCGCGGGGCGTTTTTCCGCCGTTGCGAAAGACTTGCTTCTGGCAAGCTCCCTAGGTTTCGGAACTGTTTTCTTGACTTCTCTTTTAACGGGTTCTTCAAGCTCTTTATTAAGGACAGGGACAAATAAAGAAGGATTATCCGCTGGAGCCGATAAAGCTCTTTTGTTTCTGAATTGAAGACGAATACTCCGTTCTTTTCTTGACAGAGACCGTGATGTGTCCTCTTGGACCGCGAGTGGCGCGGGGCACTGTGTATTTGTTACTTGAGGGGGAGGGGAGGGTGAGGGTACTGTTTGCTCCTGTATGGTCTCGTGTTTGGTTTCCTGCTTAGTATCCTCGGAGACTTCTGCAGCAGAAAGAGTCTTTCCCTTGATAAAACACGATATCTGATTAAGTACGCCTCTCTTCTGTTTCTTAGCTTTCTTACTTGCTCCTTCGCTGCTAGTTTCGCTAGTTGTTTCGCTGGGACTCTTCGCTGTTTCTTCCTGCATTTGAGAAGCCAGAGGTTTGTCCTCTGTTCCTCGTTCTCCACGCTTTGATTCTACATGATCAACTGGTGTTTTGCAGTCGGGTGTTTTCTCTTCCTTCGCTGAATTTTTTACTTTCCCATTTTCCTTGTCCTTCGCATCCCCTTTTTCTCTTTCTTTTTTCTTTTTCTTGGATTTCTCAGCTTTGGCAGATTTTCCTTTGGAAATGACCTCGCATGCGACGCAGCGCGATTCCTTCGCTCCATGGGCGTCGCCATTTTCTTTCGGCGCGTCCGCAGGTTTATCAAATGGACTGTGACTGGATACGAAATACCCGTTGCCCGTGTGATAAATTTTCCGCTCTTTGATCAGAATTCCCAGACAGTCATGAATCACGTTCAGTTTGGGGACGTGAACATATTGGTATGTTTTAGCGAGATGTTCGGCGATCGATTGTTGAGTAGCTGCCAACTGGCTGCTGTTAAGGGAGGCTATGGTCTCCATTAGAGACATGGTTAAGGGCAGGAACGGTGCTTGTTGAATAATCTCCATGCCAATCGAGCTAACTGCACCTGTGGAAGAGTACACATTTGGAGCGAATGAGACAGAACTGAAGAAAGAAAACTAGCCACTGACAACAACAGGGCAAACGTTACTGAGAGCCCTGCTTGATTCAAGTCAAGTACAGAGTAGGCGAGCCAACATAACATCCAAAGGCAGTAGACTCGCTAATCGGTTAATTCGTTAATCCGCAAAGTGCTCGAAAAAACCAAGCTGAGGGAGATGGGTCTCAGCATGCAATGGAGTTTCCTTAATTGAATGAGGAAACAATTTTATTCCACATTCAGTCAACGGTGGTCATAAGGGCAAGGAGGTTTTAAAGGCTGTATTGAACTAACGTTAAAACATTCTCTCAGGCTTTTCTTGCCTGAAATGTTAAGATATTAGATTAATACATTTCTCGCTACCTAGAGCGACTTAAAAATATTGACTTCAAATAATTTGGCCTGCCAGGTACGCCGATACCTGTTTGTTAACGCAATAGGCACTATTATTAGTACTAGAAAACCACCCACATCAATAATGAACAAATTTTTGGACTTGCCCTGTCGACACGAGTCAGTAAGCAAATTTAAGCCTTGTGCGTGTGATCACGCGCCCAAGTCAATCAGTGACATAAAGGCCAATCAGCTTACGGATATCACACGAGGGATAGCAACTTTAGCCAATTACACGACTTTGAAATTAGTGAACTGCCACAAAGGTTCGATGAGAAAGTGATAAGAATAACAATTCAACCTCGATTGCCGGCGCATTCAAGAGAACAACAGACTGTTAAATTAATATTACTATTATTTAGGGGCGCGACGTCGCGTGCTATGTCGCGAAAATAAGTCATCAGTGCATGCAAAATCTTTTCTGATAGACATGAATTTGCGCGTTTGCCATTAACGAACTTTTAACGAGTTGGAAAATTAACGAGATCCAAGATTAATACATTTTTTAGCAATTAAGTTTGGTATTATCGTTTTGTTCTGGGATGCACACACAAAGTGCTAAAGAACACGTCACGCTTGCACGAGGCGTGCGAGTTCATTCGCGTGTTATAAAAATGGGGCGAAAATAATTTTGGAAGTTGGAGGTATCGCCTTACAGCGGAAGCAAACATTTTCCTGCCTTTTAACGACAAATTTCTACTTTTCGAATTGCATGCATGGGATCAAATTAAACTCGCTATTTTTATCCCGGCACCCGGTGGCTAGTTGTATGAACTCGCTGTTCGAATCTCCAGCACAATTAATTTTAAGCGAACAGTATGTAAAGTTCCCCAGGCTTGCATTAATTAAAGCTTCGAAGATAGTGAAGCGATTAACCTTTGTGAACGAGAGAGTTCAATTTGGCGAATCTCGATTTCACTGACACATCTGTCTCATTTCATAATAGCGCTCAAATCCTTTAATTTAGCCAATTTAGTTTCTCCGATAAGAGTCCTTCATTACCCGTTTAGAATCAAAACGAACGGCAACATCCCCTTAACTAAACTTCTTTAGAAACCACATTTTTATCATGGAAAATACAGCTCAAGACTAGTAAAATTATAATAGTTCCTAAAGAAAAAATAGGTAACATCACAGTTTTAAGAAAAAACCATTTGAAATCTCTGAATAGTAGCGAAAGTAGTGATAGGACCAGCTGTAAGCGGGTTTTCAGTTGAATATTGGTTCTCGTGACTGTGCACAAGTGAATCATCTAAAATTGTTGTTGTTGTTTTCTCATAAGAGCTCTCCTTTGTTTTACTAAGTAGGATGGTTTCTTTTATTTTGTTTTGACCTAATAGATGTTATTCTTTTCAGTCATAAGCGGTCCACCTAAAGCTTTTTGAGAGCTCATGCATGGAAGTATTCAAAAGAACTGTTTGCTAAAAATAAGTTCTCTTTGAAAAGCAAAAGAACTAGTAGCTGGCAACTGTTAACTGTTTCTCGGGTCCTTCATTAAGGTTTTAAATATAATCCGTTTTAAGAAGTCTTTCAACGGTCTGGGAAATACTTTAAATGGTGCAATAAAATCAAACCAACTCCGTGAACAACACACATTTGCAACCTGCACGTTATTTGCAACGGACGACTTCAAAGCACCGATTGTTTTCCCAGTTGTACACTGTTCAATGGCATTGTATGTTCAAGAGTATGGTAATTTTTTTGCTGTTTGCATGTTTAGTTCATAGAACAACACAAGTGGTTTTAACAGAACAAGATCGTGCTAATCCTGCTATCCGGTGCAAAGACCTCGAAAGACCTCACTGTGATGGCGCATCCGGTATCTTTGAAATGGTTTGCAAATCTCTGTGCTGCACTCAGTTCGACTCATTACAACCAACGCACGCACAAAACGATGCGTTGTCAAGCCATCAGCGAACTAATAAAAGCGAAGTCAATAAAAAAGGTGATTTTTTTCCATACTGTCTTTTGTTTGAGCTGCTTTTCTAGTTGTCTTTCAAAACGTCAAAACACAGTTATTAAAGCTACCGCGCGTGGAAAGCCTAACTACTCAATTCTTTACCAGTTTTGAAAGCTTTCAACAAAAGCCATAACAATGAACAAATCAACTTAACTTTGGCCTTCAGGGTCTGATGTTGTTTTGATCAATTTACAAATTGAAACTGTTCTGTAAATTGTTTATATGTTTATAAGAATCGAAGCAGATGAAGACGATTTCTGTAATAGCAAGGTTAAAGTATCCGTTGAGGTTACGAACAGGCTTCTTGTTAAGACATAATTGCTTCGGAACCCAGCTTAATGGCAACCGAATAAATATTATTTAATTGAAACCTAAAGCCTTTCTTCGCCACTCAACCAAAACCTCCTTGTTAATTTTCTTTAATGGAAAATTCAAATTAGCAACTGCGTCGACGATACAGGATTAGTCCAAAACTATTCTGGGAAACTGTGTTTCTCGTTCTGTTGGAACACTAAATAATACATGCCTGATATTCAGAAAAGCGAAGTTTACAGTAAATGAAGTTGTTTCATACGCGCGCGATCACAGATGACTGAGCGAGACCATTCGTTTGAACGCGTTTGAATTAATTCAAGAGAGGTGAATCTGTGGGCCAAGGTTGAAACCCTAAAGAAGGTTCTAGCGGCTTTCATGTTTGAGAACAACCCTGTAGAATATATTGTTATCCCGGCTTGTCGAGTGTTTTGACTCTTGTATTACACCTGTGCGGAACCGTCTTGTTTACCAATAACAAAAATAAAATATCTTGTTCGCATAAATCCAATGAATTCCAGTTTATTTTTAACTGGATCGGAGGAAAAGGTTCTCGCGACGGCTAGAAGTTTACTTATCAGTCCCCCAATTTGAACCCATTCGAAACCACCGAGTTGCTATCGGTGCAATTAAATGAAAATTACATCAAGAAAACACTTAGCTACAATTGAAATTTCGCATATCACTTTTCATAGCGAGCGAATATTTCAACCCACATTGACCAATACGCGAAAATCTTTAATCTCCGCCGATAGCAATCAACAAGGAGGTCGGTCAATTCAGAAAATTTTTCTCCATTTGCGAGCAATAAAACGGAACTTACCTATATCACGGATAATGAAGTTATCGGGGCTGCGTAGAAAATGGCGTCTCCAAGCTTCTTTGATGACCTCGACGTCTTCGTGCGGTCCCTTGATCAACAACGTAAATGGAAAAACCCATCCCTTCAGGCGAATTTCGTCCAGGCTTTCAGACAACCTCGTTAGCATCGTCGAACGGTTTGCTTCCTTAAACTGATCGAATATCTCCAATCCGCTTATTTGGTTCGCAGGTTTCGAACGATTATTCTCCGCTTCGTCTGTAGGTTTTGCATGTTCACAGCGATGTTGTACTGCGGTTGAAGTCGGTCGAAACACAACCGCTAGTACATTGCTCAGGACAATCGAACATTTCGGCGTCCGGTCCCGTACGGATTTAGCGTTCGAACTCATCCCATCGAAAGACAATTCGACCCCTAAATTCGAGCTTTCCTTGATCAACGCTTTGCGAACCAGATGAAGTTGTAACTCTGTTAGTTTTGTAATTCACATATCTGTTGGTGGTTTACAGGAACTATCAATCAGGGCCCGCGATACCTCAAACACATGCAAATATTAGAACAAAGAACGCAGCGGACAAGAACGTGTTTATGGATGACAAAAGCCCACCGACCTGATGGGTTCATGAATATACTTATCGATATTCATCATCACTGGATTAAATGCGAGCCTCGCCAAATGATCCAAATGGACATATGAGTGCAGCACACGTCAAGCGGTCAAGTGGTAACCACACAAATAATTGTTCTGCTAGAAAATTATGTGCGTCTTCATGGCGCCGAAAAAAAATTATTTCACTTTTTATTAGTTGTTCGTGTGCATGTGGCGCAAACTGGCATTCGCGCGCGACAGTACGCGTGTGCGCGCGTGTGCGTGTGAAAAAAAAACCTACATAACTGCTGCTGTTAAACAGCTTCTGTTTCGTGTAAAAACTGAAAGAAACTTGAAACTTAAAAGCTACTAGTTGAACGAAAGGCAACCCTGAATTCAAAGTGTATATCTCGCGCACAAGAGACGCGGGCGCACGCCGGCGTCCACGTTGTTAGCTGTCCATGCGCAATGCTCGTTAAATTGGAACTAATGGTCCAAATATTGCTCGGATGAGGCTATGCTTCCCGTATTCTACTCGGTAACGAAACGTTTGTTATTCACAGATTCGCAGATTAAATATTTTAATTGTTCATAAATTGATATCTGCTCAGGCAGCTAAAGACTAACCATTAGCTTTCCCTAGGGTATCTGTGACTCACCGGTACACAGTGAAAATTTCTTTTTTCCGCTTGGGTAACCTGAAACGCCACGTTAAGTTTCCTTTTTTTATCATTTTGATGCATAATTGCCCATACGCCATGATCGCATAATGATTGCATTATCCAAACATCCACTCTTAAGAAACCTTAATAATCGTGGTTTGTAATCTATCTAAGACCATTGCCATTAGCATAAGCCTATGGCATAAGAAGCTTTATGCGCTAGTGGGCACGGCTGCGATCTTCGCATAACCGTTTTTCTTTACGCTTACGTTTATGCTTCTGTCGTTGTTATCAGTTCAGTGAGAACATCGCTGCCATAAGCACAAAGTGCTCATTGATTGGCTGGAAGTCATGTGCTTATGTTTTTGCTTATGCCAACTTGTCCGTCACTGGCCACAACAGCAACCTAAGCATAAGAAGAATGCAAAGCTTTTATATTCCAATTCCTTTGCTCATGTCACAGCCGTCCTCACCAGCACATAAGCTTCTTTTATACAGCCTCGTTCCTAGGGAATTTTACCTGGCATGGGGGCGGGGCCTGAGAACGAGGTTGTCTTTTATGCTCATGTTTGCGGGTAGGGGGTGGGGGTCTGGTTGACTCGGCTTCGGAACTTAATTAGTACCTACCTTGGTGTACTAAACATTTTTAGAAAACAGTCCTAATAAAATACGCGCGCTGATTGGTTAAAAATCGTGTTTTTATAACTCGATAGAAACACAGAACTAGCACGAGCTGTTGACGCAATAACGGCGTGAGCAAAGAGAATTTAAATTTTGACAATCAAATGTAGAAATGTTGAAATGTCAAATGTTATGTCACATAACGTTTTCTGAGAAAACGTATTGCCCTCGTTATTTATTCCACCATGTGTAAAGGTGTTCTTATTTCAGAACATGATATGACAATGGAACGAACTATCACTACACGAAACACCAGCTTATGAAGCTGCCTTTATCATGGTGAGATCTTTATATAGAATTCAGAGGCTTTGGACTCTTAATTAGGGTTAACTCTCACAGGTTATTCTTCATATTCTTTACCTCGGAAAATTAACCACAATTTCAACCGTCAGGTAAGAAATGACGTGGCTTTTTGTATCTGACAGGTATCTGTCTGTCGAATTATTCACGCACTTTGATTGGTTTATACTTATGTGATCTATTGGAAGCCGGGATAGACGAATAGATGACGTCATGAGCACAGTTAGCTTCTATGTTGCCGTGGGTCTGTTTAATAGGGACCTTAAGCAAAGTACGACGGCGACGGCAACGAGAACGCCACAAAACAAAAGGTTTAATGAGCAGGACAATGGCTGTGCACGTGCGTTTTAATTTTTTGTTAATTTCTTAGCCGTCCTCTGCAAAACAACAACGTGAAATGACAAAGTTCTGGGTATTTTGGAGAACGTGAACGACGGCGGCTTATTTTTCGTATTTTGGTTTGGAATTGAACGCTGGCATTACACTATCAAACTTGAGCAAGTTCTGAGACCGATAGGCGTACTGAACAAATCTAGGCATCGATCTGCGAAATTCGAAGGTAAAATATAAATTAATTTTTTACTAGGCGTCTAATAATTAAGGTCCCTAATAATACATCACAGAGTTGTAGACGTCAAAATATGATAAGAACATTAATTTGTGCCAATTATATTATAAGCTCGAAATATAGTTCACCACTAAACTTTCTCCGTTCTTATTAGTTTAAACTGATCACGTGACGCGAAGACACTCTCAGCGCATAGTACTCGTCTACCGAAAATACCCGGATGGATAGTAGTCGTCCATTAAGATTCTTCTATAAACAAGCGGGCGTGTAGAAAATAAACCATTTAAATTGTATTAATGGGCTTTTGGCATGATAGTTCCTCGACAGAAAAACTCTATTTTTTAAAGTGTCCGTCCGAGGAAAAAACCTTGAACTGGCGCGCGGAAAAAATTTAGTGGTTAACAGTAACGGACAATAGAGTGTTTCTGTTGAGGAACTATCGGTGTGGTTTTAAAACTAAAAGTACATTTTAAGAACATCAGAATTCCGCGGAGCAGTTACCCGCCCGTATTTTCAGTCCTCGAAAGAAACATTCTAATTGTTGACGATGGCACTGCCCATAGAAATCGAGAGCGAGTAATCTAATCGTTTTACTATAAATCCGCATGTCGGCCAAAACTTTATCTAAATCCTCTTCACAGACACTTCGAACTGCGTAAAGAAGCGGCCATAATTTTGTTAACAAGCGCACACTGCAACGCCACTCATTATCTGAAGCAATGAGATTATGAGCTCGAGATTCCTATCGCGTGATAGTTGACGAGGGCTCAGCCAGAGTTAACTAACAAGCATAGAAATCGAGAGCGAATAATCTAATTGTTTTAGTATAAATCTACTAGTCGTTCAAAACTTTATCTAAATCCTCTTCACAAACACTTTGAAAACGCCAAGAAGCGGCCGTCATTTCCTTAACAACGGCACACCGCTACGTTACTCTCTATCACAGAATAGATAGCGTGCAGCGTAGCCAATCAGAGGACGGTATTTGTGATATAACGCTAGCAGATTTAAACTACAGACTGTAATACTGAACAGACGCACGGCAACCATGGAAGTTATTTGTTAAAGAACTCGCACAAAATTTAACTGATAACTGGGAATACTGCACCCTTACCAGACCCTCATTCTAGGCGGCGACCCACACAGGCTGCGTCCTCCACCCTGATCCGGAAAGACTGTTCCAAGTTATGGAAGAAGCACTTCAAAAGGTCCTAAAGTATCTGATCCGATTGGTATGGTATGGATTAATAACCAAATTCTACACGGATCTCTAAAGTGGTATGTTATTAATCAGTGGACTTTTCGTTGATTCTAGACATAAAGGAGAGGCGCTGAAAGAAAAACGTGTCTGATTTCTCACGGAGATTAAGACAAAAATGGGATCTTTCTGGTTTTCAAAGTTGTCTGGATAACTCTGTCAATAAAGCTAATAAGCCTTTGAAGGGAGACAACGGACACTTTGACCAAATGTTCTAGTAGCTCGTTTGCTAAAGAAACCACAAATGTCAGGATGAGCTCTACCTTTAAGAAATTAAAACTGGCGGAGTCCCATTTGAGCGCCAACTACAAGGAAGATTTTGATCATTGCACAAAGCCAGGCGTTTTGGAAATACATGTTGGTCGCGTTTCAGCGCGCAGTTAAAATTACCACCTGCATAGGCAGTTCAGTTCGTCGGAACAAATTCAAAATATCTAATAAGCATGCTTGGTTCAGTTGTCATCAGTTCCTAATTTGGCCCCCTCCGGTGGTTTCATCCAAATATCATATTCCATGTGCTCAAGTCTTACAGTGCTAGCTAAAGCCACGACTGTGGAATTTTCAGTCTCCCACTCAAAGGAATTCAATAAAGTAAAAGAAGACGCGCCCTTGAAAGACCGATGATAGAATACTCCAGGGCTACATATCAACTCTTAATTAAACCTCGAGAATGAGCACTAATTAGGAGTATAATCTCACCTTTTAAAAATATTAATGTCCAAGCACAGTTAATTAGGCAGCTCACACGAAGATTGCAGCAATGACATTGATCAATTCAGGACAAAAATTCTGTCTCGTCAGGCAATTAATGGCGGCTGAAAGACAAGGTAAATTGAGTAAAGACTGGAACAGGAATTATTACTGAATGATGGCAGAAAAAATGGTCCAGTTGTAGACGAAGCAGAGAAAATGAACGATCACCAAAGGCTGGCCAAATCGGCAATTTTATACCCTTAAGCACCTGACGAGAAAACAGAGGAATTAAATGCGCTAAAATAATCTACTGCCACGAAACCAAAAAAATACTTGAGAAGAAATCATCGAGCAGATGGCACGCCCTGTTCACGTGCCTCCTCAAACACAATGACGTCATAATAAATATCTGGAGATAAACCTGCAGGATCGTGTTCACTTTCTTCCTTTTCAGTAGACATTCAGCTAACATAAAATAAAGCCAAGCTAGACTGGAGACTAAGAATATGGCAAGACCAAAAAAAACTGAGAGCCACAGTTCTCGAGGTCTGGGAAATGTACCCGGAAATGGTCCGCCAATGAGCTCTACCCAGGAAAGGGATCCGCAAATTGAACCGCAACTGATCTCCTCTCAGGAAGGGGTGCCCGAGGACGAAAACAAACATCAAAGTAATGAAGTTGTTGGCACGGACTGTTGGATCTGGACAGTGGATGAAGGGTGTCAGTTATCAACAGAAACAAAAATAAAAATAGAGCTTTACATGAAAATATTGAGCTGTGGCGATTTTATTTAGACACATTAAATCAAGCCAAGGAAATGATTGAAATTATATACCCGCTATAAGAAACAGTGTAAAATTAATATTTATAGTCATAGTCACTAATTTTTTTGGACACCGTCCAATGGGAACAAACTGCAATGAGATTAGCCCTATGTTAAGCAGCAAACCCAAACAACGAGATCAGACCACAACACCGGGAACTATGTTCCCTACTCTTTGTGAAGGGTGTGTGGGTTCTTTAACGTCCCCTGCTATAAACATATAACACTAAAGATGCAGGAGACGGGGCCTACGAGTTTTCGTCCTTATCCGAGAAGACTAGAATGTCTAACTAGTAGATGTAAATACAAAGGTAGCACATTCTCCTCAGTTATTTTAAGACCCTAAGAACCCTCGACCTCCCGCACGGTAGTCCGAAGCTCTACCAACTGAGCTAACCGGTCGGCGGTTAAATAATTAATCTTTCTCTTGTTTTAATATCCTGCTTTACAGTGACGTTTGGTTGAAAACGCACGCCAATTGACGTCAAAGTCCATTTCTTTGGACTCTTGTTCTCAGGTTTGCAATCTTTCTTTGCGAGTTTATCGATCGATCATCGGACTTGCTAGCTAGTATCAGAAAATTACTTGAAAACCTGTTAATTGATAATATTCTAATATATTTTGCAAAAACTGGAAGACATTTTTTTGTAAATCTGAAAATTATGTTTGCAGCAAAAATTCTTGAACATGTTCACAATTCACAATCTTATTTTCGCTCTTCGCTTGCGGTCTTCTGTGGTCGTTCTTTCCGGCCGGATCCGAGATTTATTACTGCGGTCCGGAAAGTTTTTTTTAGTATAACAGCAGGCTTGTTTTGGGTCTTAGGAAGGGGCGCCGACGCTGATTTCCGTTTCGTAAACGGTCCATGCCAGTGGATTAGTGAAATTTATGGAAATAGGAAATTTTGAAGATTTAATGTTGTTTTAAAATTAGTTTTGAAAATTGGTAGACGTAAACCAAACAGTTTCCCACCAACCAGGGGTGCCCTTTCGGGGGCGTTCAACTGTCTGGTGGTGTTGTTTTTTTAATCCCACTTTAAACGTCCTTAAATTCATGTTTACCCTCGCCATAAGGTTACTTGGACTAAAGATCCTTCCATAGCGTTCTAAATTCCAAGTTCGAGTCTCGGTGCTGACTCTTCACGGTATTCTAGTGAGACAACATAACAAGAACGGTTTAAAGGTTTTTTTAAAAAAGTATTAATTCATCATATCCTGTTAAATTCTCTTTGTAATGACGTTTGTCACGGTGTCCATCTGCCCATCTGCCTATCTGATATTTCGAACGCTAACTTTGTTACGCAAGGATCCTCAAAAATGGTCTTAAACATGGTAAAGTGTACATATCTCTTTCAACCATTTACTCTCGTTTTTATAATTTTTCTTCGCATGTTCATAGACAGCAGCGAGCTGGGATCAGAATTCTTGAGAATGAAAAAAACGCAACCACATTTTCATGTCCGACCACGTTCTCGACAAATCCCTCAATCCTCACGTTATTACATGTTAAGTCCGGATAATTCGGGCTGAACATTTACCTTGGCATCATGTTTTCACGTACTGCAAAACTGGACATGGAATATTTTTCCCTAGCATTTTGAGTTTCCCTATAACGACCAGAAAGAATGATAGAGGCTGTTGACAGAAAACCATGCATTAAGTCATTTGTTACAGTAATTTATAAAGTCCAAGCTAGCTGAGTGTATCATTTCTGATGTAGAATTTGCATCTTTTTGGCAAGCCTTTTCAAAATTTATTAGGAAGGTTACGAGGGTCAGAAAACCTGATAAATTGTTTCTCTTTGTCTATTGAAGTAAGAGAATACTGTAAAAAATTTCCTGGAATGTTTACATTTTACCTTTTTTATTTTTTGGTGGGATATTTGCAGCTTGTGTTTGTTCTTTTCTCTAGGTATAACGTTCGAACTCGACTTGAATTACTGCTGTCCAAAGGTCTGTAATAGTTGTTTCAACGCGTCAACGGCACCGACACACACAGCTCCAAAGGTTCTATAGTTGCCGGTGTAAACGGAAGAAAACAAACTGACATCAAAGTAGTCCCCAAGGGATATTCAAGGACAAAAGCGACAGACGTAATTTCCCATCTGACCCCACTCTCACTTGTAAGAGGCCCCTTCTTCCCCCCTAAGATGTCGCATATATGTGTCGCCTGGAGTGATACAGACGAAAGCTCTCTTTAGTCGTATGCTCAGACTACTTATAACGGAACTTCGCCGTAATCCGAATTAATGTCATAGTCAGTGGCCTTTTAATTATCGCCTGATAAGTGGCAGACAGATTCAAAGGTTAAAAAATACCTTTTTGATCGCGTTACTGCATAGAGATAACGTCCATTGGAGGAAACTAATACTCCGACTTCAGGCTTTTCTAATCGCAGCTTTTAGGTCCCCTCTTCTGCACATTTCAATGGAATCGAAATTTTCCGGTAAATTTCACATTCCGGCATAAGCACTGCCGGCTGAGACAAATCACTCAGTCTACGAGAAAGTTTATGAGCTTTAAAGGGGTCTCTAAAGACGGAAGGATTTCCGTGCAATGATAGCAGCTTTTACTGGCGCTCCAGTAAGTCACGAAACAGCTATCACGACAAGGGTTTGACGCAAGGAATTGTGTCAAAGTTGAGTGCCGACAGACATAACCCTGCTGTTCCATACAAAGGGCAACTTGTTGCCTCATTGTCGATTCATAAGTCTGTCTTGCAAATGTTTAGATAATTCTATCTTGTTGCTAAATTAGTACACTGTGTCGGTTTGCTATCCTTTATCCCGTTCACCCGACGAATCGCCCCCTTTCAGTCAACAGTAAGCCGAAGGTACAGCTACATATCTCAACTCCAGGTAGGGGAATTATCGTTTTGTTTATGTTGCGATTTCTTGTGGATCTACGGACTCGTGCGTGCATTTTAAAGTGTGCTTTTTGCAGTAAGTCTTTAAAAACAGATATTCCACTCTAAGATAAACAACACATGGCGACGTAACGATTAGAAGTTGTCGACCAATCTGATAATGAAAAAATCGATTAAGTTGAACTCGTTAAATGCAGGTATAAATTGTTCACAAAGAAACGACTAAACGATCAGAAAGGTGCTTTTTGGCAAGAACATGTTTGTTCCCCTAAATCCCAGCCGGTCTAATACGGGTCAAGCCTGAATTATTCTTTTCGGTTTTTTTTTTTATTGGTAAATATTCTTGTTAGACTAAACAAAGGATAACGTGACGTGTCAATTGGACAAATGATTCATCATTAGGTGTCAAAGAAATGTTACATAGTCTATACAAGCCTGCGGAGAGAATTTTACGCGTAGTTTGACGGAATGAAACGTCACGCCAGTGGGGTGTCGTATAATGTAAATTAGGTTGCCGCAGATTGCATTCTTTAGTAAAATATAACATGGCACTACAAGCAATAATTTAGCGATCATTGTCATAGTCACTCCTGGTGGGAGATCGTTATCGCAAGTCTGCGCGGTTCAAAGTCAAAGCGCATGGTTAAAATGCTTGAGACTACAATTCTCTTCACTCGCTCGCACTCATCTCTCTCACTGGTAGTTCTGAGAAATCAGCATCAAATCTACAACCCTCAATTGATGATTTTCACTATCCTTGCCCGCAATATATTCACTTTCGAAGAGTTTTCCTAACGCTCTCCAGAGCTGAAAAAGTTGCTTTGACGTGCTTCGGATTTTTATTTCCGGTCAAAGCCCGTGACCACTACAAATGGAGCGGATCTCCTACAGAGTGCACGTGGGGAAGATTGAAAACCTGAGAAGTACGCTGTGATCATGAGTAGCGCATTAATCCATTCCACAGGGTTTTCAAACCCCAATTATAGTGAATCTTGCTCAAAAGCTCGTTCAATCCCACTGTGTTAGATCCAGTTTCGAATTCACGCACTTAGGATGATACCATATTCTCTTCGTCCTGACCCTCACCGGCACAAACAGAATTACGACAGCTAATCAGGCACGCGAACCAATACATCATTAGTACTAGCACTCTTGAACAGACAAGATAAGAATGCCAGGTAAATCGGGATATACTTATCTATTTATTCGGCTCATACAGAAATACGTGATAAATAAAATCTTTGATATGGCAATAACAAAGCGGAGAAAACAAAAAAGGAGTAAAAAAATGAGACAAACTTAGACAACGGACTTCAAAATTTAAGCTACGTTTTTTAGATGTCCCCGAATCAGCGACTAAGCTGCCTCAAGAAGACTTTATCCCTACTTATAATCCTAGTAGAAGCGAGCAAAATGACATGAAATATTCTTCAAGAGCAAAGATGAACTTCTTAGCTACCAAAAAACTATGAACGTACCAGAAGTGTATATAAAGAAAAAGAAAAAGAAAAGAAGTGAATATATCAAAAAAACAAGGACACGCCGGATTTGGGACAACGAGACCTTGTTTCCTGTACAGGCACATTCTGGTACATTTACACCACTCGTGATTTGACGAAGAGGAGGAAAAAGAAGCAAAAAGAACCGATGATATGGGACGATGTTTTGTTGTAGGATATCAGGACTATAAACGTACTAGTGCATCGGTAAATTTGTAAAGTGAGACAAAAGGCAATGGCTCAAAATGTTCTTTAAGGATGCAGTATGTCTGCAAGAGTGACTTTTGCCAACCAGCCATACAAAAGTCTGAAATGTGATATGTTTCAGTCATAATAAATCGTGTCATATTAAACGTGTCAGTCCTCTCAAACCATGCCATGCCAGCCAGCCATAGAAATGTCTGGAAATTTGACTTGTTTCAGTTATAGTATATCGTATCACGTGATCCTCTCAAATAATTTTGCAACACTCAGCGGGAGGGCGAGACGATAGAGCTATTTAGTTTAGAAACCATGAGAACAAAAAATTCGACTGAGTATAGCCGATGCACTTTCTAACACACCTAATATAACGAGATATGACAATACGAGCAAAATCGATTTCCGTTTGTGGTATCAGAATACGTCCACGTTCACAAGATATACAAAAACTCCACCATGCTGCTGATAGCAAAGCGACTGCTCTGTACAGTATAACTTATTAGCCTAAGTCTTTAAAAAGGATAAGATAAGACCTGTTTAAGTAACCATTATATCTGATTAGCGAACACTTGGTGTGCAAGGCGAATATCTCGTTAAGGAACAAAGAGGAACTTTTCAGCAATAGAGATAAAGTTTCAAGAAAGCCAGCCTACCACATACACCGCAAATCTTCGTTCAGCAATATTTTCTGCAAGCATGCATCGTTTCCATTGGAAGATATACGAGATACGATCTTTTTGTCTATAAAAGAAACTGGAGTTTAAGTTTGAAACTTGGAAACGGTTCCGGAAAACTACGACATTTACCTACAGTTTAGATAGATTGCTGTGCCAACGTATTGACACGCCATGCAAACGCCTGTAAGTTTGACCTCTTTTCAAAAGGAATATCTTATTGAATATTTAACGTATTCCCCTCACATTTACCCAGTTCCTACACGGCAGGTGCTTTCGATTATGTCTGTGTTCGCCAGACTAAATATGTATTCATCTAGACTCATACATTCATCCGAATCAAATAAGAAGATTAAAACATGCCCACATAGATAACGATTGCGCCATGCCATACCAAGGTTGAGTTTTGTATCACTGATAGCAAGTCCGTTAACCAACTTATCTTCTAGTTATCGCACCAGCTACTGGTAATTAAGAGATAACAAGGTACTATCTGACTAGAATACGGATCGTTATCTGAGTAACAATACAGTCTTGTAAGAGGCAACGCGTATCTGATTTAGTTAATCGGGCGATAAAACTGCTTTAATCAGCCACAGCGTTAAACCAATTATACCATGCCATAGAAATTACGTAGAGCCAATTAGAATACAGGGAAGTTGGTATTACAGGCATTATGCGTATATTCCGCACATTCCCTTCATGGGCTGTGTGCATGTAACAAATTGACTGAGTTGTCTTAAAGCTCGTGTGCATACCGAGAAAATGCAGTCGACTCGTGAGCTATTTCATTGTATAAAACTCAAAAACGGTACATAACTACTTTTTAGTAGAGGATCACCATGGGAAATCTTCCCTTGATCATCGGGATACAAAGTGCTAGTCAGTATGGAAATCGACTCAATTCCACGCAGTCACATAACTCGCAATGGAAAAGTGACTGCAAGCTGTGCTTCTAGATCAAACTATCAGTAAAATCTGAATTTATGATTGATCATCGCAGCTATACACACAAGTTAAGCAGTTGTGAAATTAAAGCCTGAAAAAAGTTCAGGCCTGAACGGGATTCGAACCGATGACCTCTGAGATACCGGTGCAGTGCTCTACCAGCTGAGCTATCAAGCCAACTGGGAGCTGGTCACATTGTGAGTTCTTAGTATACCTGTAGAAGGTTAAGAATATATTCATTTGCATCAGTAAAATCTCTTACACAGTGTCAAGGACTTACGTCACGGCTTACGCAACTTGAAAGGTTCAAGTTCGTCGCTTGTAATCCGTGTCAATCCTCTCAATCCTTAACCATCCTTGTTCCTTTATGACTTATAAGTATCTCTTTGGTGTTTTTCTACCTTAGTAAACTATTATGGTTTGCCTTCAATTTAAAGGTATTTTTTTATACGTAGATAAAATACTGCGACTGAGCTCTTTTAAGTAATCTTAAGATGCGCGCAAGGATAACGTTCCATTCATTACAGTCTGTTGTGAGTCAGTAAGTATCTGAGAAATTTTAATTTTCTAATCATGAAAAACACAGTTTCGAAATCCGTGTTGTATGATAAGTACATTCTTTAGCTGAGGTCTCAACATGTCATCATGACTCCATCCACACATGCGAAACAATAATTTCTTCGATATAAGGACACTGGTTACGAGTCAAGTTTATGATATTTCCATTATTCACTTCCATATAGTCATCTATTACGGCGTAATATATATATTATATCACAGTTACGATGGTAACAGTGTAACTACGCTCAAAAACGAGCTTGGTGACTATCACCTTTTGTTATCGATGGAATTAGACTACTAAGGTACAACGTTTGGAAAAGTTTAAAGCGGGGGTACATGTGAATTCAAGTGACATTTTGCGAAGTGTAAGGAGGGATTAAGAACAAAGAAAAAGTTATGGAACATAACAGAAAGTTGAACGCTCCCGAAAGGGGGCACCCCAGGTTGGTGCGGGGCAGCTGTTTGGTGTGCGTCTACCAATGCTTAACTTCAAATTCTAATTTTAAAACAACATCAAATCTTCAAAACTTCCTAAAATCACCAAAACATTTTTCAAAAAGCTCGAACGTAGATATGTGTAATGAGCAAAGAGATTTTTGATTGCTTGAAACGTGAACGAGATATTTGCGTTAAAACCATACCCAGCCAAAATACGCCTTACTGAAGAAAGTCTGTGGGCGGAGTTCAGAGCCACCTTAAGTTTTTGAATCTTTTTTGGTTTTTTTTACGAATGTAGTTAGATCCCCGTATTATTGAATGAATCTTTTTTTTTTCAAGCCAATTCATCAGTTTCACTTCTCAGTCACCAACGTGACGGGAAGATATCCAGCCCATATATATGGAAACGGAAACGTTAACCCGACAAACAATTCGGTCAAGCCATTAACAACTAGTTCTTTATTCCAACGAATACGAGTGGAATTCACAATAGTGTCTAATTTGTAATGACATTCGATGCAAGAATTTTTGAATCAGCCGCCGGCTATATCCATGCAAAATTATATAACTTCGATATGGTTGAATTTCTCTCGTTGTCTACCTTTGAATTTTGTCCTTTCAATAATTAGCCATTGCCGGAGCGTAAGTAATTTCCATAGATTACACCAGGACTTTTATTTTTTCAAACATGATCGCACCTCATGGTAATGTCAATGAAGAGTGCTTGAGAGGATTCGAATAAACTTGACCTTAAATAGCAATTGCTGAAAAAAATAGTTCACGATCGCTTAGCTTGGGGATTTCTCAACGAGAATGTCGCTAAATGAAAATACAAGTTTGTCACTGAGAAGTGACGAAGGATAAAACGGCAATAAAAAAACATTAATTGTAGCTGGGAGCTAATTAAATTTGGCAGCGAATGGACGGTTAAATGTAGTTAATTGACCTAATCAAGCAATTCGTATCAACAGTGTATTCACAGCTCTAGATAACAGCGCAAAGCAACGAGTATTATTTCGCTGAAAGCGAAACTGGATCCCATTAATTGAACATTGATGTGCGATCCCGTTAACTTTGGTAATGATACTGCTGCTTGCAGCGCAGAGGCCACACAAAGATTGACAGCATTGCCGCGGGTCTTTTTTGCGCAGGAATGTTTCGGAACCTTACCTGATCATTTAAGGGTTTCAATTTCCGGTTTATCATTTCAATAGCGATGATTACAAAGGTCTAGCTTTGCACCCAGAGTCAAACGCTATCAGCTGCTATCATTCCGGGATGAAAGCTACTGAGCAGAACTTTCTCGCAGTGCAGTTTATTATGACATGCAAAGCAACGCTCGACCGAGTGCTAACGGATTCTAGCAATTTTTCTTGGACAATTCTGTCCGAGGGGAAAGGCGTAATGACGTTAACCTTATTGCGAAGCATCGACAAGGCCAGACCACAACACCAGGAACTGAGTCCGTGCCCTACGCAAGTGTGTGGCCCTGCTAACGATGTAACACTGGAGGGGCAGGAGGCGGGGCCTGCGACTTAGAGTCTTTATCCGAGAAGACTTGCACTTCTAACCATTTGCAGATGTAATTAAAAAGGCAGTACATTCTTCTCAGTTACTGAAGACCCCGAGTGTGGGTCCGGTCTGGGGCCATCGACCTCCTGCACGGCAGCCTTCGACGCTCTACATACCGTGAACTGAGCTAACCAGGTGTCTGTTTTCATGTTAGTTTGTTTGGAAAAGTCGTCATCGTTGATGTTAGAAGGTCCTCAGTCCAAGTCACTAGTCCACATAACAAGGTTTGTTGTCTACGTAACGTATAAACCCCTGAAATGCGTGTTGTCAAAATACATTCAGATGTCGACTACATCGTTTTCTAAACGAGAATTAACTGCAGGTGCAGGAGCTCAGTAAAGTTAACCTGAAAATAATAAACGACGATAGAAAAACCGGCTAAAGAGATAATAACAATGCATAAAGGAAAGGATGGAGAAGATTAACGGATTACAAACGACAGACCTGCAAAAAATGACGTAGGTCCTTTTAAAGTCTTAAAGAATATCCTCTACAGGAAGCTGCACACTATGATTTCTCGTGTTTCAAAGAACAACGTCTTCTGATACGCGCCCTAAGTGCTCACAACTTGGCGGAGTTTCTCGAATTCTTGAGGGGGGAGGGGGGGAAATTAAAAACCCCACTCTCCCCCCTCCTGCTCCGTCCTCGCCTATATTTACCCTAAGGCAAAAAAACTGAACAATAAATTTTACAAATTCAATTAAATTGAGTCGAGTCTATGTAAACGAAATATGATGAATAATGGCCAAGGAAAGAGTAAGATCTGGTTACAATTTCCGAAATACAAAACGCAATCCGAAGTTTAAAGTTTAGGGACATTTAAGGTCAGTCTAAGCAGACTTCTCTTTGGGAAAGAAGGTACGTGAAACCCTTAACTACTTTTTGCCCATTCGTTTTATTGTCCTTTGTATCTCGTTAAACGTAAACGTTAAAAATGTTTGCTTCAGGATTACATTCTCTTGTCAGGATCAATTACTTCAGGGTAGTCCACCAGACTAGCCCCCAACTAACATCACAGACAACCAACTGCCAGTAGCTTGTAAGGAGACTCTTCTTAGTAGAGAAAGAAAGTAGTGTAGGAAAGAGCGAAGAGCCTGCTCGCAAGTTTAACTGCAAGAAGTGAAGGTTTTAGAAATTTTAGTTTCGTGTTCTGTTTGCTAGGTTCGCTGTCCATGTATGTTTGTTGAGTTCATCAGGACTTGCTAAGTCAAATACGCCCGGAAATACGCGAAAAAAAAGCGCGGCTAAGCTGCAAAAAGGGTACTCGTGTAGCGGTGATATATGGCGACATCGATCGATTAACAATTAAAAAAAAACAACCATATTCCAAAGAACGTACAAAGTCCGCAGCCTGATAAGTGTTTTTATTGTAGCGAAAACCACAACAATTTTAAATTTGTGATATGGAGTCGCCTAATCGATCCAGCTGGAAACACGTCTGTGCATATCTCCTTCTCGTACCCAGTTTGCCTCGTCCACCACAAGAGACCAGTTTCGGGAGCGCAAACCTCGAAGGAAAATACATGAAGCCGACGCAAAGCGCGGGAAAACGTGTGCGAACAAGTTTTAAGCCAGGCGTGTGGTGGTTCGGATGCAAAAGCAATTACTTTTCGACACTCGAGTGAAAACCGCGCTACACGAACTCTTCTTTAAAACAGGAGACCGTTGCTCGGATTTCTAGTAAAAAAAAAAGTACTGACAAGATCTGAAAATTGACAACTCGATTGTTTTTAACAAAAGTATTCCGTGAACTCAGACCCTCAATTATCAGAAATATGCAATAATCATTAAAGCAAGACAAGAGATCCTGAACAAATTATCAGTATGAGGAGAAAGACACAACTGTTACGAATCCACTACACTCTTTTTTTTCTAAAGAATATATTTTAAAAGAATATCGAGGCAGAAATTTGCGAAATTTTAAGAATGGTTTAAAAATAATCCCGAGGCTGGGATTTTGAAAGGAACATAATTTTGTATGTAGAAAAATTGTAAATACGATACATCTATACGCCTTAAACCAAGCCTATAAAAATTCTTTCTCGAAACGGCAAGAGTAGCCCTATGGTCGATGATAACAATATTTCTGCAAGACGTTTTGTGCGTCTTGTCAGGCCTTATTGCCTGCAATCTGGATCACAAGCCATCAAATAAGCTATAATCTAAGAATATTAGAATATTTTCAGTCTAAAATCGGAAGAAAAATAAGAATATTCAGTCTAGGCCGGAAAAACAATATTCTTGTAAATAATAGTGCCCACCAAGATAAATTCGCCTGACTACACCGATACCAAACATGTTAACCTTTTACCCTGTATTATGAAACTTTGTCATGATTTAAATTCTTATCTACTTGTCTGAATTTTGCCATGCTGAACGAATTAGCCGATGGCACCTGGTTTGAATTCGAGTCCAAGAAACAACACAGTTCACCGTGTTTTTTTCTATACTGAACAGGGACAATTCTCTGACACGTATTTCTGGCATGAAGGTCAGATACTGACACATGACCAACAACAACAATTATCACCCATCTACACACGCTGAAAACCGCACCGAGCACAATAGACCTCTGTACAGGTCAAAGCATGTTAAAAAAAATTGGATAACTGACTGAGCTACTGATGAATGTATGACCTTGAAAACGTATGTCTGATAAATCGCCTAATTTAATCCCAATAAAAATTCCAGTGGGTAAACAAATGAAAATCTCACCATACTTTACTCGATCAGGTGAGGAATCTGCTAAGAAAAATAACCACAAATACACAAACTGGAAACTTCCCCTAGTGGCAGTGTATGTTTCTGTTGATCTAGTACTGTCTGCTCTGCCACACAAGGAGAGTGACTAAAAATAGTTACTATTGCACCAATGTAACATTTCACTATCAAAACACGGGGTAGTTTAGCTTGAGAATGTAACGAGACAAAGAAATAAAGTTCGTAATGAATACATGTTGTTGCTTTAGTGTTTTTGTTGGAAGAGGTCCCCTACCGGCTTCAATGCCAAAACATAAACCCTTTTCTAACCGGGCACCCCCCATGAGCACTCGACGCAATCTTTCAAAATGTCGACGCCCAATGCTGGAATGCGTTAAAAGTTATCACGGTAAACAGATTAGTTTTGCGGCTGGACAGCCAATCACAACCTTGTGGCGCAGGAATAATTGGATTTATTACTGCACATTCTACTAGGTACGCAAAGTTTGTCGGCGTTCAGGATTGTGTGAGACGTAAAACATCTTCATCTTAAGGGCTTTCAACACTTAAATTTGATACAGTTCAAGTGCAACAAAGCAAAATAACATCTGAGAACTGTGGAAACTCAAGGTTTAGAATCTTTAAAGCGAATTTTCTTGCATCAATGGTCTCTGAAATTGCAACAGTGTTCATAGACGTTTTGCAGACTAAACTCGTGTGTGTGTTTTTTTTGGTTAGAGAACTCTTTACAGATTAATTACTGTTTGTTTGTTTTATAGGACTCTCGACACTGTGGCTACTGAAAGGTTAACGTCTGTTATGTCACACTGAAAGTTCAGTTTCCAGATACCTTGCATTTGATGCAGCCACATTGCTATATTGCTGAACGCATTCGGGCCAAACGCCAAACTACAATCAAGTTCAAAATACCGATACAATTCGCGACACACGAGACTCCGAAATTCGAGAAGAAGTATTTTTCAGTTTTTTTAAAGAGCTTTCGCCCAACTAGACTACGAGTAGTTCTTGTCCGTCGATCGAAAGAAGACTACGAGGACTAAAACGGAAATGGTTGGCCAGCGATTGTCAAACTTACTTCCACTCGCTTGACCTTTATGTCGGCTACTTATCACGATGTTTTTATCAATAGACAGCATACCCCTCGCTGTAGATATCACAGTCCAAATCTTGGATTCCGTAATGTTATATATGTTTACAAACTATAGTAGCGCACCAACTTGATTTGCTTTGATATTTTGTGCTTTCCGCTGGCATTTGGGGCATTCGGACGAGGTGCGTCTGGCCTATAAGCTTGCGTTAGGGGTTTTTGGTTTTTGCAAAAATAAAACAGGCTGCTTCTTTAAATACTTAGTCCTGATTAGTGCCTTTGCGTGCCAGACATAATGAAGCCTTTTTTTCAACAATAACACTGCACCCAGCCTGGCAGACAATCACACTATAAATATTTCAGAGGCGTAGCTCATGACAGTTTCCGCTGTACATACAATGCGCGGTGACGCCAGTCATCGCACCTAGTAACGTATTAACATTTGTAATACCCCGCAGGGTTGTTCGCTTACGCACTGTGACATTTTCCACAACGGCTATCGATTGAAAGTGGCTCGAGTTTGAAGGTGCTTTGCCTACAGTGTTCGAGTAGATCATGGCGTATAGTGTAGTCCTGAAGAGAGGGATCTGGCTGGAGGCTGTCTTCATGCTACTAGTAATGAATGCGGTAAGTTTCCAAACACTCTCTAATAGCGCTTAGTTTTCAACGCTTGTAATAATTCATTCCAACGTGCGTGTATTTGCGACGAGAAGCGATCTAATGACTGAGTTTAACGCAGCAAAGTAGTCGCAGAAAAACGGTTCAAAAGCGCCTTACGTCACACTTGTGCAGGACTCTCCAATGTGTTTTTTATTAGCTGTTTTAATAGGCTATAGATCTCTCCTTAAGATATTACTCTATATGTGGATAATTACGGATTGAAAAGTAACAGCCCCTGTGTAGCTTGTTTTAAACCTTGCGGCGTACGAACGCCGGAGAAAGTTTATTGGCAGCATCACCAGCGAGAAAATCCTAGTTGAAGGCTTAGCGCCGATCTCTCAATTGAGATAGGCGAGTTTTCCTCTCGTTAGACAAGCGAGATTCCATTGGATATCTGAGAGAGCCGTGACAAGCACGTGGGACTGTCTGCCGCCGGCGCGCGTTAAGAATTAATCTTCACGATAATGGAATACTTCGAATTCAAAGTATTAAACCGAAAGTAACTTATGTTCTTAAAATAGAGATTGACGGGGGCGATTAATCTGAGTTGAACAAATAGGAACCTCTACGCGTTTTGTTTACATTTGAAGGGAATGGAATCGGTGGCTTTGCAATGCAGTATTTTCGTAATAACGCGCCAGACATTAGAACTAACAAAGAGACCGCTATTTTCTGAAAGGAGAAAACATTCTTGAGCTGTTCCGGGGTAAAATTCGACTTGGTCGGATGAAATTTCTAAACCCTCCCGTACTGACGTTTAAATATCGTTAAATGTGTGAAAAAGCACATAAGATCTCGATGTGTTCTTCTAGTGTAAGAAACACAAGAAGAAGTCTCGCGTTGATGATTTCCACACCGGATCCTTTAAAAAAGTATTAACAATTGATTTTAAATAATGGATTTTCGAGACAGTGAGCCCAATGCTGCCGCACACAAAGCGGTAATGTTACAAGCTTTCAAGTCCGTAAGCAAAGCGAAGAAATGCCAAAATTGTGAAAGAATTTTTTGTGACAGGGTTTCCCCACCGGAAATAGCGTTCTTTGCCGGTGGTTGAAATGAAGAAACGCCCATGACTGCCCAGTTAAATATGGCCGGTTCGGTGGAATACACGTGCCAGTGCAGACTGTGGTGTTAGTGTGCGCTTATTTCATGACAAAAGACTTAACGTAATAACATATGAGACAGGCTAAGCACTTGCGAAAGTTCAATCTACAACGTGCTATGAATAGAAAAATGTCTTCCTGGGAGATTCTTTCCGGTGCGCCTTCTAACCTGTGAAAATCGTTTTCACAATGAAAACATTGAGGAATATTTTTTCTGTCAAAGGTTCAAAAACTGCAGAACCGTTTGGAAATCCTTGCATTTGGCGCACGTGACGGCTACTTAAACATAAGCGAGAGCGCCGTTGGTCATATTTTTATCGGATTATTTTTGCGCGATTTTTTTTCTTTTTTTTTGTGTGTGTCTTACACACTTTCAAACAGCGTTTCCAAAACGTGCAGTGAGAGAGAAACGTGACTAGATGTGAAAGAAAAAAAAGAAAACTTGTCTATTAAGTGACCGGAACAGCTGTCCACACGATTGTGTGAAAACTGGGATCTTTTAAAACTAGACATTGAAGTGTCACAACCTCTTCTGGTATGTCAAACGCATTGAGAAGATATTTTCTTCCCAAACAAAAAACATCTTTCTTGATAAGAAGGCTTATCTTGAGCCAAAAAATCGTTAAAGAGGACATGATTGCTAAATAAGAAACAGTTGTGAATTTTGGATTTTGCGCTTAAACCACAATCGATTTTTAAGCGAATTTTCTTGCATTCTTTCTTTTTGTCTCGCTGTAAGATGTCTATTCATCTGGTCAATGTTGATTTGAGGTGGATCAATTAAAATACTTTCGAACATCTATGGAATTGTCTCGTACAGAGTTCGTTCAAATGCATCAAAATACCTTCGAGAATTTCTTCAGTTCTCCGCAGCCTACAATAATCCACCGTTTTAGCGAAACCAAAATATTCGTTTCAGACCGCAAAATTTTACAAATATACTCTTCATGAAAAATTAAGCTAGAAGTGAGACTATTTCTAATTCTGTCAACATTAAAGCGCTAAACTCCCGGTAGGAATCTTAATTAGCGGATTTCTAGCGTCAGTCATCATTATTTAAATTGCCTGATATCTCCAATTACAGTCTTGTTCTATTCGCGTAACTGAAGGAGTGTGGAAAATCAGAAGCGTGGAACATCGGCAGTGTGGCCGGAAAATGCGGCGAAAATGAAAAAAAGCTAAAGATATCGATAATCGGCCCGAAAAAATTGTCCGCATTATCAACAATTAATCTGAAATAGGTCCCATTTGGATTCCCCATTCTCCATTCCCATTTAAGTAACATCAATGCGGAGTGTGAAAAACGAGGCGTCTGTAATATGGAAATCAAATAATCTTGAAAAAGTGTTTTGCAATATCGCGACGCAACTCGCGTAGCAATATTGTGATTGAACGATGTTAACAATCGGTCGATGTACTCAAGTAAAGTTTGAAAAAAATTAACGAGTTCGTGCCCTCTGACATTGCCCTCTGGCCTTGGTCGACTGATTGGTGGGTGCCGTTGTCCCCGCGTACCACACGCCGATCCACGTGCTTCACCACGAAGTTGTGTGTGTTTCAGTAACCAAAAATATTGTACGATTTAACCATGAAAGTCATAATGCATCTCACTTTAGTAGTGAACCGATTGCTAATATCGTTAATTCATAGCAATGCTAAGCGCATTCATTTCAATCTTTTGTTTACTTAATCGTTAACTGTTCTTTAGAGCTGCAAAGAATTGCACAATTTAGCTATGAAAATGTAATGACCCATACCGTTTTTTTAAAGATGATGGATCGATTGTTAATATCGTTAATTCACAATAATGCTTCACGCATTGATTTCAATCTTTATTTACCTAATTCGTTGCGGTTCCTCAGAGCTACCTAAAAATATTATACGATATAGCCGTCGCCGCGGCAGTTTTTAATGCTACACACATTGATTTCTTTTATTTACACGTGTGTCACGATATTATAAAGCACTTTTTCAATGAGAATATAACGGAATTAGACTATTACAAAAGCCTCATTTTTTTCACACTCCGCATTGATGTTACTAAATCGGGAATAGGGAATGAAAACCTTTTTTTTTCAGGGCGATTATCGATAAGTAATCATTTTTTTTTCTCTGCATTTTCCACACTCCACATTTTCCCCACCACATTTTCCACACTCCTCGACGCTCTTTATTTTTCCACACGCCGCACGTCACGTATTCCACCGAATCTAACAAAACACTAGTGGAGGGAAGTTAAAAGCCCAAATTAAACATTCAACCTCAAAACCAATTCCTTGTGGTGCCGACTCAATTAACGTCGAAATCGAAATAATTTTAAGTGATGTTGAACAAACAGTTTTTACAACACGAAAAAATCGAACCAAATGTATCAAAAATACGCGCCGTAGGGAAAGAAGTGAATGGCGGGAAAAATAATTCTTTTGTCCTCACTCGCGTAGACTGGGTACCAGGAAGGTCTTTCGCGCGCTTTTGCGATGTTGGTGCGAACCATATACCATCGTCTGGACGAACTACCGCAAGCAACTATACTAGCTGTACAGTGGAACCTCGATTTAACGAATCACTATAT
>OMLO01000185.1_pt1 | contig 34295 bp, 21 predicted proteins | sample 1674811 | NCBI WGS metagenome assembly OMLO01 (sample SAMN06265003, study PRJEB25207) | coral metagenome | isolation source: Coral host | place: Mexico:La Bocana,Puerto Morelos, Mexico | collected 2008-11-13
GGTGGCCAGAGCACTCTGGCTGCCGGGACTGTCTTTGAGTCCACTGCGGATACCTTTTTGCGAATTCAGTCAGATATCTATGAGTCCCCAACGGGGAGAAATACTCGCCGACTGCGTTCCAAAGCTGCTCACAAGGTCAGAGGGCAAAACAACAAAATGTCCAATAAGGGATATATTATCCAACGATTTCTTTTCCTAAAATTCTGATTTGCCAAGTTATTAACCCTTTTAGCCCACAGTCGCCCTGTGGCCACAATGATGCCCTAGAATTGGCCAATCAGAGCACGCATATATCGGCGATAAATGTATGTAAATGTATTGCTTTTAGTACAGAGAAATAGACAGGGTAAGAACATCTTTGCCCCATTTTGTTTTAGATGTATATGTTGTAGTTAAAAAATAAATTCAGGTAAAAATAATTTTAACCTAGTTTGGTTCTCAATTTCTTTTGTCTTCTAACCCTAATAAGGGTTAAGAGACAAAGGAATTTAATTTTTACCTGAAGTTTATTTTTAACCACAACATATATAAAGGATATTTTTAGTTCATTAAAATGGATGAGGAGGGAGCTTCTTTGCCCTGAATTATTTTATACGTATGTGAAGGTCAATTTTATCACCGAAAACTGGATGGGGAGAGAATATCTTTGTCGTAAATTTTTTTATGTATGTAAATGATATTTTATTGTGGAAAACTGGACGGGGTAAGAACTTCTTTGCTTCAATTTTTTTATATACATGACGTAAATGATATTCATATATATTTTATTACAGAGAACTGGGAACTTCACCCTAAATTTTTTATATGTATACAAATATAAAAATGGTATTTCCAATACAAAGAAAGGCAGATAAAAGATTTCTTTGCGCTAAATTTTCTATTAGTTATTATAATATTTTTTGAAAGGAATAAGCGAATTAAGTTTCGCACACAATGTTGTTTTTATATTCAAATTTATGTCTTACGGCTACCCACCATGTTCTTTGACCATGGTTAACCATGATTGACCTTCTTCCTTTTCACAATCTGACCACACTGGATATCACAGAAACCTCATTCAGTAATTGTTTATAATTTGTTAAAATTTAACTGGAAAAAATAGCAAAAGCACATGCTGAACAATTATATGCTCAAAACTGATCATTTTGAGTTTCTAATCAAAGAAAAACAAATCCTCTTTTTTCCTTCATGATTAATCACTGCATTTAGGAGCTCCGCTTGTAGGCTTGGCTAAATCCATTTATTGCATGACTAGCTCCGTGAGCGGGCAAGATGAACCGAATCTCGCGCTGTGAGCAAGATGAGGCTATCTTGCCCGCTCGGGATACGGGCTTTGTCCCGCAAGCAAAATTTATCATATTTTGGTGTTTTATCCCATATAATAAATCCTTTATTGACCAAGCTTGTTCGGTCAAGATGGCTGGATATTGGCCTCGTTCTTTTTTGCGTGTTTATGGACCACGACTTCGTCTCGGTCCAAAAAAGAACTTGGCCAATATCGAGCCATCTTGACCGAACAAGCTTGGTCAATAACCCATATATATATATTAACTTTTACCAAGAGACCATGTTTTCTCTTGCTTTTACTCGATAATAACCATATCGGGCGCTCTTTTAGAGATATTTTCTGACCTTGTCGTATGGTTGTTTATCCCAATTAAAATTATTTCTATCTGGTAATTAAAAGTGACTCTTTTTGTAAGATGTTTTATTTACGTTTTATTGTAACACTATGTAAGTGTAGGCATTGCATCACTCGGAACACATGTATAACATTGAATATAACAGTTGGGTATAACAGCCTAGAGAGAGCCTTAAATGACTTTACAGAAGTAAACGGTAATTGGTTAAAATTTTCGTGCTTGACAATATTGTCTTGTATAGACGCTTTAATACGAGGATATACATCTATTAACTTGTCCGGAGGGAAACACTTTTTTTCCTCGGGAATCTCGATAGGAAAACTTCGAGATTCAAGGAAAAACTAACTAATTTTCCCAAGGGACCAATAATTAAGTGTTTTGTTATATAGCTGGAATTTAGTGTTAAGTACGGAGGTAACAAGAAGCGGTTAGTAGGAGACCGGGTGTTGGCTGCTTGAACCACAACGAAATTTAACCAATACCACGTGACAATAAGCCAACCAATATGAGTACGCGTTAGATGCCATTTAACTCCAACTTTATAACAAAGTACGTTGTTTTATTCTACTATTGCGCCATATTAGATCAGACAAGGCGCAAAATATTAACCTGATACTAGCCAAGCGTGCAACCATACCGGGAAATATTGCCCAGAGGTGGTGGTAGTCCGAACAGAGGTCGGTACAAAAACGACCGACGGCCCATATTCCCTAGTTCGGCTCGAACAAGCCGTAGGTTATCGACCCCCGCATCGTCTCAACTCACGGAATATCCCAGTGATTAATTAATACTGACACACGTCGACATTAATCTCTCCCACAAATACCTTGAATTCAACAGACTAGTGTAGAACATAAATATTACAATCCACCAAAACAAACCTCTTAGAAAACCATGCCATAACCCTTAAAATAATTAGCCCAAAACATACCATACTTGCCAATCCCCGCCAAAAAAGAAAAAGACCAGCATTTCTGTAACCTGCATTATTCACCTTGGACTACTGAATTCGTATTCGTTTCGCCTTCTGGAATAGAACTGTAGACTCTTTAAAGATACGAGCCAGCATTTAACGGTATTGTATTTATATAATTCCTGTTCTCCTTTTTGGAATCATTTTCGTTCTAGAAGAAAGTTGACCTTTAGTGTCGATGTTAAGCAAAGTCTAAGTTGGACCTGGTTGTTGGTGACTTTACTGTTTACTTTTCAGGAGACCTGATATGTGAGCTTAGAACACTATTCAGTAGACGTTTAGTAACGAGTGTGGTTATTGGATTAAAACTACCTTAGATCAGGTTCCTTGGACGTGTCCTAGACCCCGTTTGAATAGTACAGTCGGTTGTCTGATCTTCGGAACTGCGTGCGTGGAAATTTGTAGATCGATAAATGTGTTTTTGTGCGTTATTTCTTGTAACGCATCCTATTCATCAACTTTTGCCGTATTTAAGAAGAGTGGAGCTTGACGAAGAAAATAAACACCGTCACATAAAAGTACTGCTCAGTAGTTTTCATTTGAATGGTCACACACTAGAGCTTCATTCACAGAATTAAAAGTTAGTACAACCTTGTACAGCATAATAAACAGTACCACATGAAAGTACTGCTCAGTAGTTTTCATTTGAATGGTCACACACTAGAGCTTCATTCACAGACTTAAAAAATTAGAACCATCCTCTACAGCAAAATAAACAGTACCACGTGAAAGTACTGGTTTAAAATTTTTTGCAGGTTCCCTTATGCCCTTGGCAAGGTTGTCCATATGTCTCATGTCCACACATGGCCACACAGACTGACATTCACACGAAGCAAGGCTTTTCGCATGAATGATAACCATTCATCTCTTTGTGAGATCGCAGGGAGCTGTTTTCTTTCAGAGAATTGCCCCCACGAAAAGAGTTTCCTCTCTGTGATCTGATGGAGTTCCTCTCGCTATAAAACGACTTTTCCAAGATCAAGTCTTGTCTTTGAATACCCGGAATGAAAAAGCACGAAAACGCGAGCAGTTTCTTAAAGGCTGACCGGAAGTCCTTGTTCATGCAGGCGTAGATAATCGGGTTCAGCACGCTGTTGACGTAATGCAGCCACTTTGCAGCAAGAACGGACTCTTCGGGGAGGGGTAAGCAACTTTGGCATAGACCGTAGATGAGATTCAAGACAAAAAACGGACCCCAGCAAATAACAAAAGCGCCAATTACCGCCCCAACAGTTTTGGCGGCTTTGAGTTCTTTGGACAGTAGGAATCTCTTCGGGCTTCCATGGACCGTCAGAATCATCTTCTTGATCTGATGACGAGCTGCCTCGTAGATTTTCATGTAACAGACCAGCATGATCAGCAGAGGGATGAAGAAACACAACACGCTCACGACAATTTCGTATATTGGAGGAGGCATCCTCCACATGATTAATTTAAGAACAGCCATGAAGATGGAGAACAACCATATGCCAAATATGGCGACTACGGCCTTAGAGGTTGTCATCTTGTCGTGGTAGGTAAATGGAGACGAAATGCATACATAACGTTCAAGGCTGATGAAGCAGAGGTGAAGGATGGAGGCCACACCACAAAGGATGTCTACACAGCTCCACACCTGAAAACAAGCAACAGGAAACAGAACTAAGAACGAAGCCTCAGTCAGGTTTAGACATAAATCTATACATCCATACTGTTGCGTTTTCCAATGCTTCATCTGGCTAGTTTTTTAAATGCGGTACAGTTGTGCCTTATCAGAGCGCCCAGGATTGTAAAAAATAATTATACCATTGGCGAGAGGTCGCGTTTGGAGGGATGTTTCAATAATGGTAAGCTTGTTCAGTACAGTACACCTGACCGCTTTCCGGACTGTAGGCTAACTTTAGGTTAAAGTCTTTATTAGTCTTAACAGAGTTTACAGCGTTGGAATTTCAGTTGAAATCGTAGAATAAGTCAAAATAATGCGTGATTTATGAAATACCTGTTGGACCCATAAATCGAACATCCAATTGGGTCCAGTGATAAGGTACGCGAACCACACTGGCATGGATACTCCTGCCACCAGGATGTCAGCAACAGCGAGTGACACTATAAAGTAGTTGGTTACTGTTCGAAGTTTCTGGAAAACTGCAAAGGCGACGACTACCAGAACATTCCCGAACAGGGCCATGACGATGATAATGACGAGGAAAGTGGTGGAAATAAGAACAGTTTCCTTTTCAAACTTCTCCTCCATGCTGGTCCCGTTGTTTGCAGGGATTGGTGTGGAGCTTGTCATTTCAAACTGAAAACACAAAGTAATAACAGCGGATTTTTTGTATCAGTGTATTTACTCGGAGGTCTAGTGAAATATGATGTTCACGAGGCCAATAGCAACAAGAACAACAGGTGAATTCAGAATTACCTTGTGTTCCTATTTCAGAGCGAGTACTCGAGCAAAACCTTTCATATGAAAATAAGTTTGATTTGCATGGAAATGAGCGAATAGGGGAAACACATCTTCATATGCATGGTTTCGCTCAAAAACTCGTTTTGACAATGAAAGCTATTGAGCATTACTTTCATGTGGTAACGTTTATTATGCTGTACAAGGTGGTTCTAACTTTTGAATTGGTGGATGAAACCCTGGCGTGCGACCATGAGAGGTGGTAAGCAGAACTTTGTTTGTGTGATTTTCAAGGATTCAAGGTCTTTGGTTTGTACGTTCCGCTTAATAATATCCGATAATGACTAATTAGAGTACATTTTCTGTTTCAAAGTACCCGGCAAATATCAAAATCATCCAGTCGTAGCCTCATTTGAAGTATCATTTGAAGTATCAAATGTTGACTGGTTTATTTCGGCGCGCGTTTCAAATTGAATAACATAGAAAAGCCTAATGAGGGAAGTGATTCGGCTAACCGGTGGTACATAGTGACTGCCAGTGGTGCGCTTGACGTTTTTTTTTAACGAGCTTTATTTCCTCGTAAGAGAAGAGACTGCCGATTTTAGATGTATAAACCGAAATGTTTGGAAATGTCTAATCCAAGTCGGGACGTTTGGAACAATTCTCCTCTTCGCGTCTGACTGCGGGCGAGTGCTATACGTTACGATGTTCAAATGGTTATTGACATATGGAATAAACAGACAAAAAATACAGCATTTCCTCTTATAAAATATGTGGCAGGTTTCTATTTAAGGTGAACTATACCTTTGTTGATTGTTTATCAATGCTATCAATAAAAATTTAAGAAAAACGGTGAAATGATTATAACATTCAAATTTAACTTGCAAGTTTACATTTAAAAGTACACTTCATTTACGATTTATGAGTTCTTGATCATTAATCTTCTTCATCATTGAGACCACGCTGTGAATTTTGACTGAAATGTAAAAACTTTGCAATTTTCGTTGTAAAATATCAAAGCATATCATCAAGCTTAGCAAGGCGTCCGTTGTCCACGTGAGATGGCACGTGAAAATTCAAAAGAACCGAACAAATTAATTTTTTGTGCAAAAATTGTTTTCATTCAATTTCAAATTGATGGTTCGCCCCATCCGTAAGACAATGTTAGTAATCTTTGTTATTGCAAAAGATCTCAGCAGCTATTCCTCTACTAGGAGGTCGTAGTTCACAGTTGTATTTTCGTGTTTTTGTATAACCTATTAATAGCATTCGAAAATATATGGGCATTCCTTTTAGTGTCTGAGTGGTTCCTAAACCTCTTTATAGGCCGTATTGCGGTTTTCGTCACGCTATAGAAACGGAATACGCGGAATTTTATTGGCTTAGACCAATACTTCAAACAAATAATTCGCGACTTTTCGTAGAATAAATCTTAGTCTAAATATAGAAGACATTAAATGTCACACGGACTGATTGCAAAATTAAAATCTTTCTTGTGGTAGATGCACCATAAATTGCAATTGCCGAGAACACGACATGCTGTGCAAATACGTAATTAACTCTTACTGCGGCGTCGTCAAGTCAAACAATTCATTAGCTTTACTAATGCGGTTTAAAATAAATATTTGGTAGTCATTATGGGAAAATCACCTTTCAGCGAAAAGAAAATTTTTTTTGTAAAACTCTTCGTAGCATTTCAGTAATACAATTTTGTATACTGACTCATGCACTGAGGTAATCTGCTCGGGTGTGTAACGTCCTATTTAACAACGGTTTATCCGCGTACAGTCAGAGCTAATAGAAAGGTGGTGAAATATTAAAGGTTTATCTGCAATTTCTCAAAGTTAAACTAAAAGTTATCAATTTTTTCCAATTTAGCATGTTCGATTTAGAGACTCAATTTGTGTATTTGTTTCAGTTTCAGTCGTTAGAAGGTTACGTAATCATCTCCACTAGGCAATGAGATTCAGCAGTTTGTTTGTCTAACTATCCAGTGCAAACGAAGGTTATTTCATTTGTTGTCTTCGCGGATGCGACTGACTAAAATTCGATAAAAAAATATTTGGTTCATTCTAAAAGTTCTTAGAAACTATGACTCATTTTCCTCTTTTTCCAATATATCAATTTCTTCGCTAAATGTTCGGCTTATATTATTTAATCTGAACAATAAGTTAAAATTTTGCCCTTAGTCGACTTTTCATTATCCTGAACTCATTTTATGGATTGGCTTTTACCGCTCTAAGAAAAAGCTTATACGAAAGAAAATTATTCATAAGCTATGGCGAAAAAAGAAAGAAATTCTAACTCAAATTAGGAATAGTGTAAGAATTTTTAAAAGGATCTGAAAATTAACAAAACAAATAATCTTCCAAGATATTTTTCTCTGCATGTAGTCCGTTGTCGAGTGCACTTTGATGTTTCTCTGAATTCTAGTCTCGATAATTTTATTTTACTTAATTATCAAAAAGCGCTCGAGACTACTCAAGCGTAGTCCGTTGAGTTGTGTTGCATGTGTTTGTATAAGTTTCATTAGAGGTTATAACTACAACAACTAACTAGCTGCCAACGTTTTTTTAAGCTCAGTGAATTTTAAAGAAAAAAAATCGCACAGTTCTGCATCGACCCTTGAAACCGCCACTTACTACGCTTGGGTTTTAATAACCTAATTGTGATATACTTTTCTCTGAAGATAAATTTACATGAAAGCTTACCTCGTACTCTGGTGCCTATCCTCAATGTGTTGTTGAAGACCAAAGCAGAACGAATTAGTAAAAAGCTCACTTTACAAGCACGAAAATTTAAGTCCGAATCTACGAAATATTACAGATTTTTTTCGCGTTCCTGATAATCACTCTCACTACCAACCTTATTTTTCCGCAGAGTTAAAAATAACTTGTTAATTGTCAAAATGGGCTGAATGACAAGAGAATGGTGTTGATGGGTGCAAAAAATCTATTCCAAATTACCATTGGTGACTGCATATCAGACCACGAAAGTAGGAAGTTCCCACAGCCAATCAGATGACAATACGTTTAGTAATGGCCAAACAGGTGCTGGGAATTAAATTGTGGTTTTTAGTGTGTACAAGTAAGTGCATTTATGACATTATGAAACCTAAAAAATGCGATATATGCATGCTTTAAAAACCTCCATGCTCAAATATGAATAAAACAAATTTTTAACACAGATAATAAGCTCTTCGAAAATTCCATGCATTAGAGTGAAAACTTTGAGAGGCATTACTTCATATTTTAGTTATTTTGATGATTGCAATTTGATTAAGCCGCACAGCAGTGACCCGGAAACTCTGCAGAAATCCATTTTACTTTTAAGATTCCATTCTTCTTGAAAAATAATACTATTCTACAATTTCCCTAGGAACACTTTAGGGTCCATTTCTGTTCTTTTTGCACAGTGGATACTGTCTGCAATGAAACATGTTAAAAATTGGCTTTTACGTTAATTTAGAGTGCCATCCTCTTGAAATGCTTCACTCCCAACCCTGTTGTGACTGTTGTGCTAATTTAAGTAAAGGAGAAAGCGAGCTGCTGACATGACTAGATAAATGTCCTGATCTATATTCATCTTGAATATTGAATAATCGGAGCAGAAATTAATGAAACGCCAAGGCAAACTGACAGAAATGAAAGTTGCATATCTTGATAAGGAATACATTTTTTATAGACCAATACTAAAATATCTATAAACTCAGAATAATTCGAAACGCAAAGTCGACATGATTCAAAAAAAGTACCGTAGTTTCGGTGGTGTTTGCCTGAGAGATCAGTTTTGCTATTGCGGTTTCTCCTTTGCCCCTCACGAACATAATTTAGTCGATGAAAGGCTAATGTTTAAATTTTATGATCGACCAAGATATAACGCCTACAAGGGCGCGTGCTGCCACTAAATCGTCTTCATCAGCTACATTGGGTTGTCTTACAAAGTATACTTTAAACGCTGTCAAAGCGTTTTCAACAAGGCTATGAAGTACGTGTATTGAAGTTTTGGTAGTTTCGCCTCATAATTTTTGATAAAATTCTCTGGATGAATATCCATTATTCTAGAGAATTACAGAAACAGTAAAATACGAGGAAGACATGATATATATGAAACTGAGTAGCAGCTGTGCACATATACCTTTTTCAGATTGACTCACTCAAGCTTTTTTCTTTCATCAAACTGCAGAGTTTTCCATACACTCTCGTTTACAAGACTGAATAACTTCATTTTCTTGCGGTATAAATTGGTTTCTTTGTACTCACCCACAGCGTGGATAATGAAAATGGAAATTTGATATATATCAACCATTCAAACAAAGTTCGATAGATAATGCATCACTTGAAGATATCTGCTATTTTCCGTGCCCTAGCGGGTTTTTTTGTAAAGGATATTTTAGGTTTGTTATCTTGTATGTAGATAGCATTACACGTAAGAGTTATTTTCAGGCTACTAGGGGATAAATGACTTATTTTACTACTCCGTATCCTAAGGTGAATAATTCACGTATGTCATGGGGCTGTATTAAAACTACCGAATCAGCGTCCTCGAATCAACTGTTTTTGTTATCGAACGTTTTTAACATTTATGGTTGCATGTAACCATGCTGTACACTGACGGATTATTTAACCTGAAAAAAAGGAATAATGCACAGCGTGCACAGTGGGATTGGGAAGTAGTAATCAAGATATACAGACGTACTGGCTGGGATTTAACTCAATTGCGCACGCTCTATAACTCAACAGAAACACAAAAATAATGCGAGAAAAAATAAAAATAACTTGTTTATTGAGACTATCAACCTGCCTATATTTTCGAAGATGATCACGATGACATTCCAGTTTTAAAACTGCGGTGTTTTGAAGATTAGCATCTCCAAAAAATGTAAAGCCGAAGACTGTAATTTTAATGCGTGTTAACGTTCTTAACAAGCAAAATGAATTTGCGTGTCTTCATAATTTGAATTTATTGTATGACATTAAGGCAAGTTAATGAGCAATTTACTCTTAGACCAAAAAGGTCATGAAACCATGGAAAGCGTTAATTTATTGGAAAGTTTCCTTGGGTTCTCTGCACGAAATGTTAATGCTTTTAGTTATACTTGTCAGTTTTCTTCATCAAATATTATCAGTGTGATTGAATATATCAAAATACATTTTATGCCCCAGAGTGACACGGGGAATTTTAAAACGTTGGAATCGTCAGTAAGCTCTTTTAAAATTCACCGATGCATTTCGGCATTCTAAGATTAGTGAATTTCACATCCGCGGCTTTTCGCACGTCAGCTTTCCAAAGAAATGAATCTAATTTCTGCATTATTTTCCGATGAAACGATTGTCTCTTAAACACCTTAAACTCTTCAGGAGCTAGTATTGTATAACAGGAATCCACTTCAGTACAAAAACTTGGCTGCCAATCGGTTATAAGCTTTTCGGCACAACATTTTCCACAATGACACACTGAAGACGAAGGTAAACAAGTATTGATAATTAATTAATCAACCATTAATTCATGAAATTCCTATTTCAGCAACTCACTATATACCTGATTATTTCTGTACATGTACATGTAATTATATTTACCGGTATATAAATATATATTATATATCCCTACATCCATGTAGGGAGTATAAAGTATAACATATTATAGCATTCACATCCAAATACATTTTCTATACAAATGATGTTTTGGTTTTTAACGGTTAAGGTTTTTAACGTAAGCCGAACGTGTGACAATGCAGGCACTTAGCTGTGTTAGTTAAATGACGCTGTTCCAGATATCGGGAACAATATACCATTTAGGATTTAACTTTTGTAAAAACTCTGGATTCGTTTTGAGGATCGTTGAAAGTTCTAGATATTAACTACAAGCTGAACAAAGGCATAGCAACAGTAGTTTCGCCGAAATGGTTTGTACTCTTCAGAATCGTAATGTTTATAATCTGCGTTTTTGCATTTTGATTTTGGAATTCACTACCAACGATTGCCGCTTGTCTATATAAACGTTTATCAAGTTTTTTTTGCTGTAATTTAAGGTTGTAACTATTACAAATTAAGCAAACCGTCTCACTGTAGACTTTGTACTTACAAATTCTGGTTGAAGTGTCTAGGAGGCACCACATTTGCCAGTATTGTTTAAGTTGTGAAGAGTTGGATGAGTTTGCCAACACGTCCGTGTACGTGCTGTTCAATACATGGCAACTAGCGCCGTAAGAAGGTGTGTTTTGAGTTTGGAAGCTTTCCATCATAACCCGTCTTAATCTTCTCCAATCAGTAATCTTTCTTTCATTGTGATAATTACTACCTTTTTGTTGGTTTTCGACGTTTTCAAGCAATTACATAAAATTTACTTTGATGTTAATGTGGGTTTTAGTATATAACTGCACGAAATAAAAATGACTGCTATATCGAACGGTTTTTCCTAGCATTGTTTTTTTGAATATTGTTAGGTCAATGAAAAACTGGCCACATCCTTCATCCTTAGAGGCACAAGAGTTTAAACTTTTAAAATTACTACAACTCAAGGAGGGTGAAACAATGATCAAACGACTTACAGCAAACCCTAGAATTTTTTTTTTTTAAGTGAAAGCAAACTTGAGCCCGGAACTGATCTTTGCCGAATAAACTGATTTAGAAATCGGCACCTTTTCATGTCGACGTTTCTCGAAACCTAATAAAAACGATATCATTACTCGGCATCTTTCATAGAATTCAAATGGAAACTTAAAATCTTACAGTTTCACCGTAAGCAAGTCACTAACTTAACCGGTAGTCAGATCTTTATGGGTTTCAAATCCTATCGAGGTAGTGTATTTTTATACAACTAAAACTGACGTCATTTTCAGGACTTGAATGAAAAAAGAACATCAACCAGCGCCCTTTTATACGTTGAAAGAAAAATAAATAAAAAGCCGGAGAATTCAACTTGTTATCTGGTCAATTCAGCGTTAAGATTAGAAGTGTTAGAAGTGCAAAATCATCGAGTGTTTGCTTTTCTAGAACATTGATTAATCACCAGCGAGATGTTTCTAATTTCGATATTTATCTAATCGTGTGAGTTATAAGTTTCTAGTCAATCCATTGTAAGAAAATACTATCTCTAATTTTATATTGAAAAAAATATGGCTTTCCTCTGCCTAATGGATAGGTTCGCGAGGTATGCAGCTGTCAACTTTTTCCATAGATGATTGTCCGCGTTATGGACATTTTGTTCAAATAAGTCTGTGAAGCGGTTGTTGTATTGATTCAGATTTTTGACTTTATAAAAGGGTTTCTTTAACAGTGTACTAACTTGAAATATTACTTGTCTGCTTCTCGCTAAAATGTTTAATCCAGAAGATAAACGATAAGAACACGTATATAATTTTCAACAGATGCTTGCAGGTGAAATTCAGACGTATAAACCCTGGAGCCAAAAAGTATCTGTTCTTTTTTGACAATCAATGATGGCTACGTCGTAGCTGACGGTATAATTCCTTTACAACAAAACCTGGGCTGTACCCTGAAAATTAATATGAAACTTTCTTTTCCCCTTTTTTAGTATTTTATTTTTAACCGTCAAAAAATAAACATTTTAAGCAAAAGAAACTTTATGGGCAATTGTTTGTCAATTAAAAATACATCAAATCATTTTGGAAATATGGAATTTAAAAATATTTGAAAATAATTGAAATGTGCAAGTATCAGATGCACTTTAAAAAACGTAGAAAGATGCAAATTTGGTGAAAAGCTCATGATAAACTAAAGGAAAAATCTTCTAAGAACTGCAATATAAATTGTTCCTATATGTTGCGGTCATTTTTACCGAGATATATTCAAAAGCACAAATAATATCTTTGAAAGTGCTGCACAGAAGAAAACATACTTTTTCTATTGCGCTTTGTAACATTTCGTGCCTTGTTAAATGTGTGCCCGCGGGGTTAATATGAAATCTTAGGAGGGTTTCCTGCACTTAATTTTCCATAGGAATATTCTAATAAATTCCTGGTAAACCGATGAAATAGATACTCGATAATAGATCTTGGATCTAAAATTGCATGTATATACTACATGAATTGTGTTTCATGATATCCTACACGGAAAAATAATAATATGCAAATTACTTTATAATTTTGATTAGTTTTGAAAAGCTAACATGAAAAATCGAGTTCTTTTTGCAGACAAAAGTGGTGTGTATTATTACTCAAAGGCTGTAGGATAGCGTGTACTGGAAATGAAGACTTTTTTATCGAGATAACTTGATGAATAGCTTGTAACGTCTTTCGATGGTTTGGTGATGAAGATCGAAATTTATGCTAATTTGAAAATGATGGCAATTCACGTAAACAAAACCGTCAATTTTGCGTGTCAAATGGTTTTTGTGTCAATGGTCCTTTTCTTGCGTACAAACTGCTACAACCTTCGATGAGACCAATATTCTCCTGCTTCTCATGTCTTGCATTGATTTATCTAATTTGAATGACTCTTTGGACAGAGCTTATTTTCGCTTGATTCTGTTCTTGTTTTGTTCAGTTTAATTCATCCTCCTTTTTTCCCCACTACTTAGGGGAGTATATACGTAGTTACAAAGAAAAGACGGATATGATATTTCTATAAGGCTATGTAAAATACAGGATTTATTTCCTTGATGTGATGCGATTTACGATCACGTATATGGTAGAAAAATAAAAATGAGGTGGTAGTTATGCTCTCAAAACTGGTCATTTTCTTCCATTTTAGGGCAAACTATATGTCTACTGAAAACACGAATCTCACCCAACGACAAAATAGCAGATGCGGCTAAATGTTGTGTTTGTTTCGTTCAGAGCTCTATATTTGTATTTTGCCCCAAAGGACTCTAAAAGACGTTTATGAGGAAGAAAAGCGGAAATTCGGAAAGTCTGCAAACAAGAACCGACTGGAGGAATAGTGATCAATTGGTAACGTTTACTTTAAGTGTATTTGTGTCATGATTTATCGACTACTTTGCGTCAGTGGGAACGGCACGAACATCAACAAGACATTATCCAGACAGAAAATCAACAGAAAAATGGAAAAATAAAATTCATCAATCATTTTGAATATTCATACAAAAAAATTTGAGCTCACTTTACGGTGAAATACCAAAATATCCTTCAAAATGATTTGTTGATTTTTGCTGGCAAATCGAGGCTTTCAATGTTGTAACACAAACAACAATAATCTAAGATTTATTTTGTAACATCTGCGCGTTTTCAGAAACAATTTGAAGCTTTTAGACAATCAAGCAAATTTTATGATCGTATTATATCCAAATGCTTATTTTTCTAGAAGGTGACAAGAGCAAATCGAACATTAACGAAGGCCTCTTCCACCTTGTTAACAAAATTTTAAGTTTATAATGTCGTTAGATAACTTTTCGCCATATATAGCTGTAATTCCAGGCCTCAAGAGACAACCTGCAACTGACAGAATAATGTCAAATTAGGAAGTTGAGTTTCGTGTTTTTAGTTGAAAGCCGGAAAAGGCGAATAAACCAGAATATATATAACGATAACAGCTTAAAAGCATCGCGGTTTTTGCTCAATGGTTTTCTTCAAAATGCAACAACGGCTTGTGAAATAAAAGAAAAACGATTAATTTTATATAAGATACCTTTGTATTCGAATAATAACAGTATGAATCTGTACGGTGTTTCACGTCAAATCTAATGTTGTCATTCTTGATTTTGTCAGCAAACACGATTTTTCTCCAATGAGTATAAAATAATTGACCTAAACATTCTAGCTTAATACCCAAAAATATATCTTTCTTCACAGCAATGAAAACTGTCTGCTCTTAAATATCGTCGTTTAAAGCTCGTTCGTAAAATAACTCGAATATTAAACTAAGTTGTATTCTGACGTTGTCACTGCGTAATGTTTTCCTGATCGATCTGTTATTTTTGGCGTTGCACACTTTTTTTTTTCTCCATATTTTTGTCTCGATCACCATCACCACCCTCACTGTACTGGCTGATTTTTATGTTCGAAATACTCAAAATTTTGACAAGGTTACCTGCACGTGTCGGTACTTTTACGCCAAAATTTGCGTTGTAAGCTTGTGTATGAAACCAGTGACTGCCAGGACGTAACAATTTCGTTTGCGTTAGACGAAAATATTTTTTTTGTACGAGGAACAGAGTGGTGGTCTTTTGTCCCCTACACTTATTTTTAAATATATAATGTATATTCCATGACCTACCTTTATGCCGTCTTCTTAGTTCTCTAGTAATCTTTATGCTCTAAAGCTCTTGACATGCCGCTCGAAGACGACACCCATTCGCTTGTCTCCAACAATTAATAAAAAAGCATAAAAACTTGTTTTGATCATATCCGCCAATCCCAATTAAGCAATGTTGTCGGTTTTTACAGCAACCGTCAATGGTTCGGAGATAAAAAAGACCCTCATTACCTGAATGACAATGATGCTGCTGAACCAATTTCCTACTATTGTGTCACTATTCACTGATATGCTGTGAGGCGATTTGAAAACATCGCGTAGTTCTGTTACAGTTGAGAAATTACGAAACCAGGAGAAGTTCAGGGCTAGAATTTATCATAATTGTTATTTTAGGGTTTGCGGTGAGGTTTTCTTCGTTTTCAGTACCTGTTTTTTCGGGTTCTTGATTTGGGCGGTCGACAAAGTCAGAATGAAAAAATCTGTAAATATTTATTTTGTAGTTTTTAGACAGAGGTCACTTTGCATATGATCAAATTCAATTGTTGCTTTTTGGCGGAGCGAAAGCGGAACATCAAAAGTGTAATTCACTGAGCTCTGCAAGGGAAACGAACAACAGTGAATAAAATATGCAATAATCCTCGGCAAAAAGAAATCACAATGCGAAAAGAAGAGTGAAATGTTCGAATTAAGCAAGAGAATAAAATTAAAAGGATGCAAATGACTTTTTGTCTTGCTACATACAATCAGTTTACAATATTCAGTAGGCTTTCTGTAAACCACATTAAGCAGACCAACCACACAGATGGACAAGATGTTTTTATCTTAGAAGTTCATTTTAGCCATAAAGAATAGAGGTCCAGTTTATCGTAACAATGTGACGTCTTTCTCGCCTGTTTCCCATTTGTTTCGCGGCAAAGATATAAAAAGACATATTTTGCGTTCGGTATTTGTCATGATCTTTTGTCAGCAATTGATAATATATTTGCATCGGTGTAGAAATTCTTTTAAAAACAAGGGACCCTGTTTTAAAACATGCTTACTGTATCGTTGGCCTCCTGCCTGTGTCGTTTTGTGAATTTGTGAAAGTTACATCTCTTGTCGTCTGGAGCGTAAGAAGTCGTTGCCATGGTAGAAAAACAGGTGACGCTTTTTTCGATTAAAAATGAGAGTAAATGTTTCATTATTTAAAACAAACATGCAATTTACAAGTACGCTTAAGATAAGGCATCTCAGAAGACATGAGAGGTTTGTTAAAGCAACGGTGTCCTTGAAATGCGCACGCGCATTCTGTTCTGTTTCAAAGCTGTAAAAAGTCAATGGCCAAGGGACAAGAATCTCTGCTCTTATCCTTCTCGTTTGAAACCATTTTTTTGGGATACAACGGCCTTTTATCTTTTAAACCTAGAATGCTGTAGTTTATTAGCAGTGGTTGTACGATTTTTTTGAAGCGATGAAAGTTAAATAATACAGTTTGGATTTGGATACAAAACTAGATACGTTTTATGGTCTCCGTATTGGCAGCAAGTAACAGGGAGCTAGATCCGACACTAAGATAGAAATTAGTGAGAAAGGCGACTGTAATGATTTTGCATTACAATTCCTAATTGCTGTTACCACCTTAGTGGGTAAAACGTACACCGTAGGAAAACTACTAAATAAACGATCCAGCTTTTGTCTTTACAAATCAGAGTACCGTCGAAACACCCCTGACAAGCGCCTCAAGTAGGGGGGCACTTAGCAATGATCCCAAGCCATATGCAAACGCCGTATTTTAACCTCCCGTAAGCGGACACTACTCTTAGGAATGGTCCCAACTACATAAAAACAAACATTACATTGCATTTTAACCTTCTGTGGGTGGATATCTCTCCTAAGCGGACACTTAGTAATTAGGACTCAGCCACATACAGAAAAAAACACTACATTTTTAACCTCCCGTAAGCGGAAACCTCTCTAAAAAGATCCTTTTTTCTGGTTCTGAGGACGCACTTGCCCACCAAATACTGCTCAGTGTTCGTATGTCTTGAGTATAATACATAAATCGAGCTTTATAAAAAAATTGTTTTGCGCAGACTGTTGTCGTGAATGAAAAAGCTGTCTTTATCATTCTTGAACATATAAACTTTGCGACTTGGAACCTTCGTCTAAACAGCACTTTCAATTTAATGCAACTCATTATCTAACATGGGGTCCTTTCACAATAGAACAGTACCACAACTTACATAACAAGCTAGTAACTAACTAGTAGAAATAACTTGGGTCCCAGAGTTCCAAAGCGGTCAGAGAAGGGCTAAAGCCCTGGGTGAACAAACGAGTAAAACACTTTGCTGCCTAAAATTTGACAAACAAGTTTACTATCAACTATCAAAAAGGACCAAATTTTCATTAAGCAATAGAGAAACTGATCCTATTTTCCTCGACGAATCAACGAAAGTTGCCAAGCATAATTTTGATCATGTAATTCACTTATTTCCTATTGTTTTTCTTCCTTATTAATCAGCAACTGAGTCAAGATGGATTTACTATTTTTTCTTTAACTTATGTCTGGCGAAATTGACATTTCTTATGTGTTCTGAAGTTCCACCCTCGTCAAAGGCAATGAAGCAATGAATATTCCTGTAACGAATAGTCAACATATCCAAAATGCTTTTAAAAGTGAGTTCCCAGACTGAGCTCTGTTTGATCCGTAGTTGTTTCAGCTCTTCCTCGCAAGCGGCAACAACGTTTTCGTCCAAATAAGATAATGCAAAATGCTTTCCTGAATTCCTTGTTCATGCAAGCGTAAACGATGGGGTTGAAAACAGAGTTAGAGTAATGCATCCATTTTGCTACCACAATGTAGTCATTCGTAACGCATCGAGGACAAAATCCGTACACTATGTTTATAATGAAGAATGGTCCCCAGCTGATGACAAACGCGCCCATTACAACGCCTAATGTTTTCGCGGCGCGCATCTCCGACGCCAGTAGGAAGTTTTTAACGTTACCGTTAATCATGAGCGCTATTTGGCGCGCTTGGAAACGCGCGGTCTTGAATATAAACCTATACGTAGTACACATGATGATAAGCGGCACAAGGAAACAGCTGATGACCACCATTAGCTCGTATTTCGGCGGAGGCAACATCCATAGGATAATCTTGAGCGACGACATAATGATCGAAAAAATCCAAATTATGATTATGGTAGTTATTGCCTTTGTTGACGTCATTGTGGTGTGATAACTGAGCGGGTAAGTGATGCAGAAGTATCTCTCTATGCTAATTGCTGTCAGGTTTATAATGGACGCGACTCCGCAGAGGATATCCATAAATGTCCAGACTTTAAGAAGGCCTTGTTTAAGGTCTACTCCTGACATGAGATAAGCAGCCCACATCGGCATGGAAACCAGTGCTATTAGGATATCAGCCACAGCTAATGACACCACGAAGTAGTTTGTCACTGTGCGAATCTTTGTATTCCTCTTGAAAGCAAGAATCACCAGCGCATTCCCAAACAATGTCATAGTCATAATAAGAAGCAGGAAACTGAACGAGAGAATGCTCAGTGGATTGTTCAGGTCACCAGGTGACGAATCATTCTGGGGCATTCCGGGCTTAGATGCGTTTGTGCAGTTCATTGCTTGAACCTTCTCCGCTGCGACCGTCGGTGATGCCATGACGTCTTTGAACTGCAAACAGCTTTGAAGTCTTTAATTGCCGATTTGCTTTTGGAAAATGAGCACTACTTCCGACCGGCTGTCAGGAAATAACGTATTGCTTCTCTTACCTTTTGACCTTTATTTTGTTTCTGTTTACCGCTAGGTTTAATGTTTTCTTGTACCGTTAACAGAGGACTTCCAGTTCCAACTGACGTTTGTGGATGACTTTGAAATTCCACGGATCTTCTTCTTACTTCGATAACATTTCGTCTTTAGATTCTCCTTTTCAAGGTTTTTTTTTATCCCGTAAAGAGTTTAGCTTCTAAATGTTGACGAAACCATTTTCTGAAGTCATCTGCTTGAACAAAAAGGTCTGAGTCAGTAAAATGAGGTTCTTCGTGTGTTATATGCCACTTTGTTTCACATCGCATAAAGATCTAAGAGAAATGAAGATAATTTCCCTAATTACTTAATAAACGATTCTGTCCAGTTAGAAGAAGGCGCTACAGATTACCCCATTGCACGGGAATAAATGTAATCCTCTTGGAGATAAAATGAATAAACTTAGTTCTTTAATATGTTTTTATAGCAAATTAAAATTTTCCGACTCTTTTGGGTTGAATCAAAACCTTCCCGTTACTGTCGGTTGCTAATTAACTTTATTGGCAGCCTTGCTCGGTAGGATAAAAATTTCTGACTAAATTTATTTGTTTGGATTCTTGGTGTAAAAGTGACTTAATTTTGTTAAGAACAGCCGCCTATTTTCGGTTATAAAGTAGGTAAAGAAAGGATTAGTTGAACAATAGCACCGACCATCAAAGATATAAGAAAATATTGACAATATAATCCGTTATTGCATTATCCGAGCGTTTACCGCCATCAAAATTCAGTTTTAGAGACATATTCAAATTTGAATTTGGCAAAGAGATAATACAGAAATAATTTTGAAGAGACATTACAGAAGTGTTTTCTTTGCAGTTTTCACTTTGTTTAGGAGGCAATAGTGGGACACGCAATTGACCTTTTTCTTCGAAGATGAGATATCATAAAAATTGAGTTTTGAGTGCAATATGAAACAAATATACACCGCAGTTAGTATTGTTTAATTAAATAAACTCATGCGAACGTTGCTGTCAGTATTATAATTAATTAACACAAAACAGAATTTGATGGTTTGTCGGCTTAAGTTACTGCAAGACCTGTCTGTTATGTAAAATATAATACAGGGTATAATTACAATAATTTCAACCAATGAGATGGGGAGTTGGTTACAGGCGTCTCCTACTCAACAAGCACGAATCAGCGTACTTGTTTTTTACTTTGTGGTTTCATGCAACGCGTTAAAATATGTAACGCGCAGTCTTCCCCCGGACGTTGTTTGAGTATGGGCAGGGAGAATAATATTGATGATCGTACAGAGACATATGACGTTATAGGAATTATGAAAAGCAAAATCGTCGGCTAAGCGATAAGTAAAGAGCTCTGTTTAGCTGTAAAGCAATGGAGGTCTTACGCAAATGTACCTGATATGGTACTCATACAAGCATCTAGAAGTGTGATAACAGTTTGTAACTGAGCACAGAATTTTTTTAGATTACAATTATTCGGAAGGATGACTCTGTAAAGCAATAACACTGTTATGAAAACTGTATGTATTTGTACTTACAAAAGTGATAATTAACAATTCAAAGGAGTTGAAAGGCACTTTAGCTCAGGAAAAATTACGAATCGGCCATTTGAACTCATTTGGATTATTTGGTCTTTTTTTTTTGGCCTGCTAGTTGGTTTGATTGTTGCTTTTTGTCCTGATGTTGGCTATTTAGCGTAATTTCGCAGTTTGACCTGAATTTGGCTGCTTGGTCCGATTTTGGCGATTGACTATTTGGCCTAATTTTCTCTATTTTGCACGAGTTTTGGCACTTGGCCGGCGTTTTGGCTATTTGGCTGAATTTGGATATTTGGTTTGATTCTGATAATTTGCTCGATTGTGCCGTGGTCTGATTTTGGCTATTTTGGCTGTCTAACTAGATTTGCGTTGATTTGCATATTTGCTCTCTCGAGGAAATTAAAAACAGGTTTTTAAAACGTCAAATTGGCCTTCAGTTTGTAATTTTATTTCCATCAGTGTTCGTCTTGTGTCATTCATTCAACTAAGCTATTACTCTTCTGCGGACGTTGTAGCTGTTCTGGGCAAACATCTTGAGTATTTTCAGCCTGAAGATGAGAACTGCTACTTGCCACTAGTACAATGGCTATATATTCTGCATCTGTGTGGTACCAGTTGCCCGAGTAGGTGTCTTATTGTTTTAGGACTGAGTGCAACTGTTTGTACCTGTTAACTTTTGTTTTAAAGGTAAATTGGGTGACCGGCTTGCCAATGTCGCATGCAGGTGATTAACTTTCTTATCTTGCATTGGCTCAGCGAGCCTAAAGCTACCAAAATTTAAATTACTAATACAGATTTGAATTTGAAAGTATGGCTGGGAAAACAATTGGCTCAAGGGACACAGCTGATTTCCCTATTCTGAATCCATAATCACTCCGTGATAAGCTCAGCTAGCGACTAAAGTACGCCCTAATTTCTGTTTAAAAGAAAATGTTGTTTGCAAAATTTGTAGTGGCTGCTAACATATACAACACCAAAGAGGAGCCTTTTGCTGTTTCTGTTTTATAATACAGGACTGTCGACCTAGCTAGTATGCGCGACCTCACATGTGCCTTAAATAAAATCTATTAACTAACATCTCCATGCACTTTTTAAGAAAGGAAGAGTGAGCGAGTGAGGTCCTATGTTTTATCCATAATAACCACTTAGCAGAGTTACTGATTAAGTTTATGACTCGAGAGTCATTGAAAACAGCCCGAAATTTCCAGATGAGCCCTACTTTGATAGTTTTTAACTGTGTTTGTACGAAAGTGTAAAATTTATCGCGTCTTAATTATTTGCAAACATCCGTTTTATGCAGAATGATACACATCGTTATATTATTCGACCAACTAAAAATGAGTGCCAAAATAGCAAAGTGTGTTTTCCACTCAGCAGGAGAACAACATTTGCAGAGAACAAACCCATACGCATGTCTAATAAAACGATACCAAATTGAAGAATTATAGGAGTATTTGTTCTGTTTACGTTATTTTACAAATCCTTACATCTCTTCTTGCTCTCGCCGCGCACCTCATCAGAGCGAAAATTTAAGTGAACTCGAGAATTAAGTCTAGCCACTATTACAAAATTTACTCGACAATCATGTCGCATGTTTAGTTGGTATAGATCGTCAAGTGTTTCACACACCGTTTGTTATATGTCTGTCAGCTGGTTTTCAGACAACCACTCGAAAAACCTCAATTTTCTGGCTTTATATTGAACACCATGTGAATTTAAGTTACCTTGTAGGTCTTGACATTTTGCTGATTGTATTCTGTTTTCCGTTTGTTGGCTTTCGAAGAGAAAAGGGACTTTGATTCTGTTAATCTCCCTGCTTTGTCCTTTTCACGTCAAACGCATGCGTAGTTGCAGCAGCGGGATTGTTTAGAAACCCCAACCGGCGACTTCCAAAAAAACATTAACCTTGGTTTTTTTAGATAATAAAATGATCGCTTCAAGCACAAAAGGGATATCTAGAGCTTGAACAGAGTGAGATAAAATCTCACTAATTTCAAAGTAAATTGGTCGTTCGTTTCATTTATTGGAAAGTGTTGGATCAGGATAATTTTGACATTAACAGCAAAACGTGCGCGCATTCTGAAAGAGCGCCGGCTCCCTTTGGCACTGGAGGAGGTCACCGAGTTTTGATGTTTCATTTCTTTAATTCCTGATCAATGAAATTGATATTCATCTCAGTTAGCACTTCATCTCCGTTACTCACATGAGAAATACATGTCTCTTTTTTTGTTATCAATGAAATGTGGAAATTGGACAATTCATCAGGCGAAGTCAAGGTTACGATCGCTATTATTAATAGTCCTCAAGCAATATTCCTGATCGTAGACAAAACATGACCATTTTCAGATAATGTCTTTGAAAAATTGCTTTTAATTTCAATTCTAATTTTATATAGCTAACCCAAGTTCTTTAGGTTTTATGTTTCCTTATAGTTGTGCTTTCAAAGTTCCAGTAAAGCAACAAACTTTAAGAATAACATCGAAATGGTTACGAATATAAAAATTTCTAATGTAGGTTTATTTTCATATCAGTGTTATATCTGGAACAGATAATTGTCGCGCAGCTGAAAGCAGGTTAAATTTTTCATTTGCTCTCCGAATTTTGCGGCCAAGTATTTCGAGGAATTTTTTTTCTTATAAAATACTAAAACCGCTAGGAGTAAATACACAATACTACCTTGCAAACAATAAGAAATATTGAAGAGATTAATTGTCAATAATTTAAAAACAAAATGGCTGGCCTTTTCGACAAGTAAGCTTCAAATCCTAAAGGAAGTATTAAGTGGCTGATAATTTGTAAAATATTTTTTAATAGTTCAGTATTTTTTCTCAAAGCCTAACAAATACTTGTCGAAATTGAATGATGACTATTGAGCTTAAAATAGACTAACAAAGGAAACATTATAATTGATGGTTTTTAGATTCACGAGATCGATAAAACATTATCTACAGTTTTTTCCTAGTTCTCAAACCAATTTCCTTCACTTTATGTTACAAACGTGCCGTTGCTGTGTTTATTTGCTATATTATGTATTTGACTTGTGATATTTTCTCCAAAGAGCTGCTTAAAAAGCATTATCATGTTTATGCTAACTTGGACTGTGTGTTTCAATCGTATGAATGCATGCCTGTTGCGTGTGAAAAATAATTGAAAAAACTGCATTTAAATCTGCAAACAGTAGAATCTGCTCATTGCTAACATCAGGAGAAAAAAGATTGTCAGATCTTAAATGAAAGATGTAGTTGTGTTTGAAAACTTGCAGTAGTGTTTTCACTTATTCATTTAACAATTTTAAATTTTCCCGTCGACTCGGAGAAGGTTTGGCAATTAAATGTGTGGTAAACTTAGTAACCCTTCTGCACATTAAAAGCGTGCACTGACGGGTATTTATTCAGATTTAACCCGAAGAAAAATGTTTTGTCTGTTATCAACGATAACAGTCATGAAACGCACGATTTAAATTTCACAGACATTTTTGATTTCACATGAATTCTTATAAAAAACATTGTAATTAGGACTTGTTCTCATGAAAACATTCCCACCCAAAAAATCCCCGATGGAAATGTACTTTTTTTATTTGGATAGTACTTTATTCTATGTGACCTACTTGACAGGTGGAGAAAAGTACGTGCAATGAAAACAGAGAATATCTACCACAAATCCCGTCACGTTCTTAGGTCTGCACACACCTTGGAGAGCCGAGACCAACAAGAAATTTTACAATTTTGGTGGACACAAATTTTAAGATTTTTCATACAATGGTGTCTAAATTTTCCGCAGTGTCTGTATTAACCGGTCAAAAAATAACATGTTCATTATATAAAAAAGATCTTTAAAGAATATATTAAAAAGGGATAACTGGATTTAGTATCTATATCATCCCTTAAAGCCTAGTTGAACTACGTGTCCTGTGCGACATTAGGGAAAAAATCAAATGAAAGAACTGGAACTCGACAAGACGAAGCTTGAGGCTTTTCGGAAAGAGTGTCATTCAGTTTAACTCGTTGGAAGATATGATATTGGCAAATTAATCCGGGTGTCAATTTCATGGAAGGCAGAACCACATTGTGATATTTGTGTCGTTAGGTTCCTTCCCATGCTGTTCATCTCTGTTTAAACCGTTATAACATTGATGATCTTGCTGTGCTGGAGCCAGGAGCCTGAAGTGCACGAGAACTCACTGAGAATATTTGCATACAGAGAAAATAAAATAATTTCAATTTTTCAACATTTTCGTATTTTGTATCCGGCGTATTTTGCACTATGAATTAAACATGTAATACCCTTGAGACGTCTAACCACTATTGCCAGTTCAGCAACTGAAACGAAGCTGAAGCTTTGCTCTTAATACAGAGAAAAAAAGAAGCGCAAATGAGCATTTAGGTCAAGTGATACACAATGAATAAAAAAATGCTTTCATTGTTATAAATGTATCTGCGTTTCCAATGTGCTTAACCTAAATTTACCTTCCACATTAATCCTGTTCCAAGACTTTGACTTTTCAGGTTTTGCACTTAATAGTTTTATCCACCTCTCTCTTGAAAGCTTTTTTGCTTCAGTTCAGTGTTTAATAATTTGTTTACGACTGTGTAGGGGTGCCTCGAATATTAAACATGTCAAAAATGCATTATTAAAGCTTATTTTCTTATCAACATTGTAGCTTTAATGCAGTTGGTGGCTAGTGGTTTGATTGATAGGCGTCGCAGTACTTATGCCTTATATCAACAAAGCTGAAAACATTGCATTTGAAACACACTTGTCTTTAATTGCAGAATACGATTCTTTAGAGCTGAGCTCTTTATGGCGGTGAAGGCCTTGAAACTGGAACTAGTTATAAATGATATTGCAATTAAAATATCTGCATCAGGAGCTAACATGTGTTTTATTCTACGTGGCGTATAATAATTCAGCGTCTAATGCAGCAAAAACGTCTTTAGCAAAACGCATGAGTTATCACGAGTCTTGAATGCCAAACGTCTGTCATGACCAGTTTCAATGTTTATATAAACAAAAAAATGCTGTAACAGCACCTTGCATGTAGATAAATTGATATAAATCTGTGAAATTGTAAAATTTGCTAAATTGTGTCGCTTCATTATTTTTTCGTGATCCTATAACAGGATAGCTCGCTCAGACCCTAAATTGGCTAGTGGTGCCAACAGCTCTCACCAACTCAATCATTTGTTATGGGACGAACTGCAGAAATGCTCCACAAACTTGATATGTATTTCACTGATTTTCGTCAATCTTCAAACTTAGATTCAGAACTTCAGCATGGGAAGAAGCCTAACGTTTCCGGGTTAGTGCATTTTAATTTCTTAATCACTGTTTTAGAAAGTTTTAATCTTTGTCTGGCTATCTATTGTTGTCAGAAAAACCGTTCATATGATGTCTGCGTTAATTTTATTCGCCACTTTATTATACCCAGCTCTCTCTGCGTCGGCTGACGTAGTGAGCTCATTCGAGCGCGAAAAAGAATCGCGCGCGATTATGTAAGAATGTGTTTCATAGCAGAAACTTAAGGAGGACATTGGTGCTGTGAGAGCTGACTACGTATACAACAATTCACTAAATAACCAGATTGAATAAGGGAAGGTCTTTTCAAAGGTAGCAAGACACTCAAAACAGTTGTGAAACCTCAGCGGTCTTTAACTCTAGTTTATTCTACAATACGTCCATATCTATATTTAAGGGCGTAATTTAGATCAGGATTCAGATTAATATTGATTCTTTGAAATGTTAGGCTGGAAGATTCATGAATATTTCATTTCAGGTTTTGTGCTCGATGTCAGCAACTATTGCTAGCTCAGTGCATTGTATGTTAGAAGCTGGAATGCAGTGAGATACCGCTTCTGTTTTGTGTTGAAGTCTGAAATGAATCGAGTGATATACTCATTGCTAATATACGTACATTCATTAACGAGCCATTTCCAAGTTTTTTTGCTTTGTTGGAAAGCGAATCCGGGTACAAACCCCTCTTTTACAAAGCGTTTAAAAATACAAAGCTTGGCTTACCACCTGTTCTTTTTCATGCAAATAACACACTTATTCATTAAAGATGTTTTGCACTAAAACAAAAGCTAAAGACGACTCGGAAATGATCTATTATTTGGATTATAACTGAACAATGTTGTGGAAAATCTTATAATAGCAAATATTGGCTGTCTATTGCTTTGCTTTCTGTGAATAAATCTATTTCCGATTTAAATCCTCGCTGTAGGCCCATTATGATTTTTTTTTATCTCATTAAATGGAAAATCTATTTGGTCTCATTAACTAAATTAATGCAAACGTCTTTGCATAAATTCGGTATTATGAAGAAGCTAGAGATGGATGGATTTTGGCAAAAAAAACAATCTTGTGGATGTTAACCAGCATAGATTTCAAGGCGGGGTCTCGTAAGCGCACACTTTGTTCATATACATATCGTTTATTTGGACGCTGGAAAGCTATAATTTTGCTCAGTAGTCTTGATGGAACTATGTTTTGAATCATTCTCCTATCATCTCCATGATTATAATACTTTGAAATTTCTAATCCAGGCAACTGATTTTGATAAAGCGGTCAACGGAAAAGCACAAAACCCCGCCATGCAGAACTGGAAACGCCGATAAAAGAGGCGCTAAGTAGCTTGATTCGCTGAAAGGTTCAAACGTTCAAACAATTGCGAAGCATAATCTGACTCCCAAAATTGTAGCAGACTTCATTAATTCCTCTTTTGACAAAGTAAAACAAAAGACTTCCGTGTTGTGCAGTTGAGCAGGCTTAGGTTTAAAAATGAGTCAAATTAAAATAAGTCTTTGATAGCGAGAGGAAAAGACTAAGTTTAAGTCAAAAGTAAGCGCTTTATCTCCTACCTTGAGTGTCTGATGTAGGTAGGTGCTAATTCTAAAAATAAAAGTCGCTCGACGACAAGGGCTCCGTATTTCTCGCCGGCAGTTTTGAAACTCACTTGAGAGGTTCGCCCTTCAAAAACGTTTTTATTTTTGCACTGTCGCAAACGAGCCATGAAATCAATCGGGCCTATAACAATAAGTTATCATTACTATGACAGAGGTTCTTAAGGTTAATCTTAAGAAACTTCCGCAACCCTTAGCGCGGTAAGATATTTCCTCTAATGTTTTTATCCGCATGCTAATCAGATGTAATTATACTAGAATAACAGTGTTCCACAGCAAAGTTATATCATCAGTGATGTAGCAGCTTGATTAACAGTACAAATGTATAACTGCCTTCTTTAGAATGAAGCCACGCTAAAATGCTTCTGTGACACAAACGAAAATACCGTATAATGAAACAAAATAAAATACAAAATCAGTATTTCATTCATCCTCACTGGCTGCTATTCTGAAATAAATGTCAGCAGTTAATTGTTAACGCTTTGTACAGAGACTATTGTTCATGATTCTTCGCAGAATCCGAATACTAAAACCAAGGGAGTATTTTTTTTGTCATTTTGCACAAGTAATTGGCGCGTAAGCGTTTTCCTGCAGCTGATTTTTATGGTGCACTTTTTAAAGAATATATCCTCATTTAAACCAAATCTAAGATTTTGCGGTGTTTTAAAGCAAGCGTTTAATTGTGTCATTTTCCTCGGCCGTGTAAACTAACAGACAGCGTTGTTAAGGTTGTTAGCGGCAGGGCGGCTATGAAAGGCGACACTTTAAGCTCTGTGGTACAGAATGAATCATCCATAACTGTCACTTAAAGATTGGTAGAAAAATTATAATCATTTCGTGCAGTGGGTTTTTTCCTTAAGGAGCAATATTATATATATATATATATATATATATATATATATATATATATAAAACTATTGCGTTTACATTTTTCCAAGGAAATACCCCATAAGAAGTCGAGGCAGAAATTTGCGAAGTTTTAAGAATATTTTAAAAATAAACCCGAGGCTGAGATTTTGAAAAGAATATTATTTTGTTGTTGCAAATACAAGACAATTATATGTTTTTAACTAAACCGCATAGAAATGTCCTTTCTCCAAATAACGGCAAATCTAGCTAAAAACAAAAACATTTCTTGTTATATTTTCGATTCTAATACTTTTTCTGCAAGAAGTTATGTGTGAAATATCAGGCTTCAGTCTGGCTCCAAAATTACTTCAACGCTAACAAACTGGCTTATAATAGAACAGATTATCGACGTTGTGTCGACAAAGTCCACTTTGTATTCATCTATAAGCTAAGAATATTCACAAGAATGTTTTCAGCCTAAATTTGGCAGGAAAAGAAGAATATTTAGCTTGGGCCGAAAAAAAAAACACTCTATAAAAAGAGTGTGATGATGTTCTCTAGTCATCCTATCGTTTCCTATAATTTTTCATTTCGCGGAATTATTTTCACTTTCTGTTTGATCAAAGTATAATCCAGTTACAAAGTTGCTCTTTATGAATTAAAAGAGCACCTAGGCGTTTTTGTACACATTATCCCTTCTTTCAAATTCGATTACAAATCTTGTGTTGTCAATGGTACTAGATTTTGAACACAATTCTACGGGCTGTCTTGTAAGTTGCCTTGAAATGATAAATAATAAATACTGAGTGTAAAGAAAGATGGATGTTAATTCTCTGACCAGGAAAATTAATGAATACTGGTCAGAGGAAAGCAAACAATCAGCGTGGATATGAAAATAGATACTGGCGGAAAATAAGCATGGGGTTGTATGTAGACACTGACTGACACTATTCTATTAAATACCTGAGACCTGCTTGAAAAAGTGATAAAAAAACACTCTTAATCTCGTTTTTGCTTGTAATTGAGGTATTCAGGCACTTTTGATATCTGGAGCCGTCTGACTAATTTTTAAACCCTGGCATCTGAGCGAGATTTTTCAACGCCTTCTAAGAACACTGCAAAGGAAAAATGAGAATTCTTGTACCACGAACGGAACACTGTATACTCACCTCGATGGAATTATGAAAAAGGATGAATTGACGGCTTGATTTTATCGTCTTGGCGATTTGCTGGTTGATACGGGTCAAAACACACTGTCGAGCCGCTTACTGAACGAAGTCGACTTTATAATCACACCGCTCGCATTTAATATTGTCTACATAAGTAGGTGCTGGCAGCGCCATGTCAAAGCACCATTACCTTAAAATATTGATAATTTGCGAAAGTGCTCATTGTTTTTACGTTGATTGTTCCTCGAAGACATCACAGCGCCGACCACAAAAAGAGATTTACATTTGTCATTATCAGAGCGATCAGTGCGGGTCTGTGATTTGAATTTCATGAAGGGAGAGGTACCGAGTAATGGTAATGGTTTTAATGGGTGAAATAGCAGCTTTTTTAAGTTTTAATTGGTTTTCAATTTCTGCGCTTCTCTCTTCCGCTTGGCGCCTTTTCGCCCAAAGCTAGTCGTAATAACTGATAATTTAATCACAGACTTTTAATCCATTTCCATCGGAAAACATTTTGACAGGCAATGATGGCTTTTATGCATGCATATTTCATAATTTTTAATCGCCTCAGATTGGTTTGCAAAATTATCCCAATGATACCAGTGAAACCAGCGACAAATTCCAATTTGCTTGTCACCTAGACGCTTAAAATAAACTGATCTCTGATCTTATCGTCAAGACATAAGTGCAGAGAGTCGTAATTGCACTAAACATTAATGTGTTGACAAATAGCACTTTAATGACAAAACCAATGCATAAATAGCTTCCTGTTAGGTCAGTAACTTGGGTGCCCTCTAAGACGATTCTTGATTCTGAGACACTCCCACGATGGAGTAAGCCGATATTTGACTCTTATCGATACAACTCCCACGAGCTGAGAACTCTTTAATCTGTATATCCACGTTATTAAGTTGAAATCCTTTTTTCTTCACTTTGTTTTAAGTCGTGAAAGTGTTCAACAAAAGTAAATTGAATGTTTTGTGTCAACACGCCCAGGGTCGTTCAATTAACGTTTTATTGAAGAGGATTGACTGTTGACTTGAAAACTTCACTAAACGTTGTCTTTTGTACGCAAACGAAATGTAATTTCTTTTTATTAATTATTTTTTTTTTAATTTATCGATGGTTCTCCTTTACTAAAGGAAACCGCACGGAGATACTTTTCTCCGAATTCTTGAAGATCACCATATTCGACATCTGACGAATTACATTTGTAACAGCCTTTTTTAAGTCAACAATTAAATTTGATGAGGAACATTAGTGCATATGGACTGGGGCAAACTACGCCTTTTGGGGGCAAGAAGAATAACGGGAGCTACCTTCCAAAGTACACGCCGGAAACCGAACGGCGAAGATACCCTAATATGTAGGTAAAATGAAGTAATACATTGTAAGGCAATTTATTTCGCATGCATTTTGGTGTTGATGGAAAAGTTTCAAGATTGCTGTCCTGGTCTTAAATGATTGAGTCATTCAAATAAATGCTAGGTCGTTTCCGTTTTAATTATAAAGGTTCATTAACACTAAGTATCGAGACTTTGATAGACATTTGGATGAGATTCAACTCCTAAGACTTAATGAAGGCAGTGCTGGCCATCACATGCTTCTTTTACTTGTTAAACATGGTCAAAATTATGTCAGAAATACACCTTTGAGAAAATGTCGCTGTGATGGTTACACGGAACAGATTTCAGTGCTAATTTGGAATGTTATAAACATTAGTTACACTGAAATTGTAGTGCTGCAGAATTGCCCAGACAGAAACCAATTCTATTCGTTGTCAGAACCAATATAAATGATGTTATTTAGTTTTTTTCTAATTAAAGCTCCAAGAAAGTATAGCTCAGCTTTTTCTTGTTTAGACTTTTTGTTTTTCATGGTAGGAGTCCATTTATTGTCATACTGTGTGTTTTCCTTTCAACCGACGCCAGGGGTTTTAAGAAAATACTTGAATTTACATTCACCCAAGAGATAATATTATAGAAAGCGGTCCATAACACGTGCCATGTTTGTTATGTTCGAAAAACATTTTTTTTGTGTCCATTGTTCCCGTTAGATAAATAAAGTATTGTTGCCGGAAATAATTTTGGTGGAAAAAATCTATTTTTAATCAATTTATTATTTTTTTATAGATTGAAACTTGCTTTAGAGAAACACTGTTTCCCTTTTTGAACACTGTTTCCCTTTTTGTTCTAAGTAACATCAGGAAATTACTAAAATGTTCGTACTGTGAACAGGGTTCCCATTCAAAAATATACACAGCAAAAACAATTTTAAAATAGTCATGCTTGAAACCACGAAGAATCATCGTTAGGCCGATTTCTGAAGGCGAGTCTTTGGTCGCTACTCTTCAAAAATTCTCTCTGCTCGTTCTGAAACAATATTTTAATGACAATTTACTTTAGAGGTCGTAATTAAATGTGATAATCAACAATAATCAAAGGTAGCATATGACAGCTCCTTTAATAACCTTACCGTCTAAGAGAGACAAGAAAATTCTTAAAGAACTTAACGGACGGAAACATCAATGATATGAAGAAAGTGACGAAATCAGTACATTTCGTTTTCTTGTCGTGGACCCTTTGCTATGAACTCAGTTACCTTTCAAGAAAGTGTATCCAAAACGTCATCCGATTCAGGTCTTCTCTCGAAACGCCCGAAATACAATGCTGACTCACTGTTATTCTGGAACCCTCAAGCCTACAGTGAAGGCACTGGCGTGTTATCATAAGATTCTTGACGTCCCTGAAGCAAAGAAATAATATAAATCAACAAGAACTTTAAACACCTCTATATTTGACGTCCAGCCACTTTCTTCATTCGAAATCTTATGTAATCGGCCTGTTCGCAAAACGGATTGTCTTGTGTGTTTATATTTTGAAATGTTTGTATGGGCTTATTTTTGTTATTATGTTTAGGTTGTTTATAGCACACACATATTGGTGATTATAATTTCAAGGTAGTGTTTTGAGAAAAACATTCACAAATATTTTTTTTTATTATCCAGAATGCATTAAAACCTACAGATTATTTTTCAATAGCTCACAGAATGCGAAAATAATCGAAAGGAAGCGCCTTTGAATTTGAAAAAACATGAGCATGTACGCGAATTAAGTCTGAGTGTTTCGATATTAAATTAGACTTTAAACACACTTAAAAATTCAATTTACAGACATTCTTAGTGTATGTCTATCAAATTCAGTCAAGGTTTTGCACGATGTTGCCTCTCGTTTTCATTATGTGTGATCTTGAATGGCGCTTGTTGTTCAAAGGTGTACTTACGTGGGCAACAAGAAAAAAAATTAAACGAACTCTTTTTTTATTGTATAGACGTAATTATTTCAGTGTTATCAAACGTCAGCTGTATTTGTGAAGACCCACGCATAAAATTATGATAACGAATCGCGGACTTTGGTCTCACGAAAGCAGAAAAACGTCGTTTGAGCTGCTAAAAAATTGTCTTGGAATTTTAATTTATGAAATAAAAAAACTTCTGTGATATTGGCACACATCTGGAAGATCGTTTTTTGCTTAAATTCAGTTGCGTGTGCAATAAAAGATTATTGATATCAGTCAAACAAAAATCTTTAGGCTAAGGACGTGACAAGAAAGACACTTTTAAGAATTAAAATTGTATGCCTCGTTATTATGACGCCCAAATTTATTTATTTATCGCTGGAATGGTTAAATGAGTAATAGTTTTCGGAACTTGATCCTTTTTTTTTAAATCCCTCTGAAAAGTGTTGAAAAAAAAAACAGAAAATGAAGTTATTGTATAGCTATCTCTTTTCTCCGAATTGCAGATGCATTGTATTGCAGGATCCTTGAATGCATCCTTTTAGTCTGGGCTATAACGACACGAAACATGATATGTGGCAAAAAAAGAATTCTATGGACGAACATGAAGCATTTATACCTGAAAAGCAAGGTTTCCAAAAGACTATAACTTTTGTAAGTGAGCAAAAACTCCAGAAGCAAAAGTTAAGATCGTCACACGTTGGTGTTGTTCTTGAGTTCATGTGTAATAGCTAACCCCCAGGGCAATTTGATACTGATCGAATTCGCTTTCATTAAAACCATATTTGGATTGTTTTAACCTCTGAAAAATTTGTTCCATTTCAGACGATAATTTAAACTAAATGCTTGTTTGGAAAAGCATTTTAAAGTCTTTTCATGTCTAATTATAGATGTCTAAATTGGAGTCGAGACTAATTTTGCAAATGTAACGATTTCTGCTCATTATTTGCCTATGTAGATATTAATTGAAGAAAAGCTTTCTTTTACCTAAGGCGATTCTAATTTAAGAACACGATAGTGTGGCTTTGTGAGAGTCTTCGATGAAGTTTACTGATGTTCACGGTGCCCGGCACCATATTTTTGGCAAAATAACGGAAGTGTTTTGTTTTTCAGTGAAAACGTGAGTTCAAAATCGCGTTATGACAACATTTTTATCTTGAAAAACAGGTGAATAGAAATCTTAAGATTAGCAAATCAGGCTTGTAATCAAGCTTACATGTTATTCTAGACTATAAATGTTTGAATTTTCTTTTGCATAGACATGTCTCCCTACAAGTAGAATAAGCAAACTGCACACATTCCGACCTGACCTAACGGAAAGCACCCATCAAGTATAATAACTAACAATTTATATCTTAAACTTAAAATATCCAGAGTGACATATTAGTTTTTAACCTTTTAGGAAGCTAAAACATGTAGTTTTTAATCTGTTTTTGATCTAAAGTGTACGTAAATATTTTTTTTTACTGAAGAGTCTAGAAAGATCCGGAGATGCGAACTCGGTAGGATAATCGGTAAATATAGCCCCCGGGGGGGGGGGTACTCCCTTATATGGGCTATATAGGTATGTGCGGCCCCAAAGGGTATGGTTTTTCAGCCGTT
>OMLO01000186.1_pt1 | contig 34268 bp, 20 predicted proteins | sample 1674811 | NCBI WGS metagenome assembly OMLO01 (sample SAMN06265003, study PRJEB25207) | coral metagenome | isolation source: Coral host | place: Mexico:La Bocana,Puerto Morelos, Mexico | collected 2008-11-13
GGGGGGGGGGGGGGGGTGGATCGCTTGAGACTTCTCAGTTGACATATTGTAAGATAGCTTGTACATGATCGGTTCGCTCGATTTCCTAAACTCGGACTGACGGTCATTTAGTAATTTGAAAACCGTAGCCTCCCTAAAGAAACCAAGGTCTCGCTCTCTGAGCCGAGCGTAAACCAAGTGTTAGACTTGCGATCTATACAGCTCTTGTGGATCGCTTGGCAGTTGTTAATCGACACACGATAGCTTGAATTGGTTGGGTGTCAAAGTATCTGGTCCGAAAAGCGATGACTCAGCCAGTCCGATAGAGTCCATTTCATAGAGTCTGTTTCTATGCGCATGTGCGCGGTCACGCATAACATAATAACGTGACAATGGGTTCCTTCGATTCTTTAAATTTGAGCAAAATATGGGACTGCCAGTCATTTAGTGATTTAGTGAACTTTGACCGGCTGCCGGTCATTTAGCCACAGCGAAGATATTTAACTTGCATTTTATGATAAGGTCATAAAACGATTGCCACAGAATTTGATTTTACATATTTTTCTCATAATTATCATAATTAAACACCTTACCTGTAGTCCAGCAAAGAATGGTTCTATTACAGCTTTCGTTTTGGACCAAACGTTTTTTGGAGAGGTGGTAAATTTCGCAGACACATTGCATGATATCTGTTGATGACAAGAAATCCATTAGTTATTGAGCTCAGGTTCAACATAATAAGATGTATTGAAAATGTTTTTTTCATCAGATGTGGTATCTGCTGGTTAGGTGGCTGAACAAGAGTCAAGGCAGGTCATAATCACTTCCCGCTATTAGTATCCATTGTAATCACAGTTACAGTTAATTATCACGAGACAACATTTTTATGATGTTGAATTCTAAAGAGTCCCAGATTTTAACTTTTCAATCGACTCCCGATAAATCGAACCAAACTCGATTTTTCGTAGCCTGCGAACGCAGACCTATTTCCGACAAGCGAAAGCCGGAAATAGGTCTACGTTCGCAGGCTAAATTTTTCCTGGATCTTGCTGTAATTTTACCCTCGGGACTCGAAATTTGAGCTGCGACCGCTTGTTCGAATTCTGGTTGAATGAAAGTTTTTTTTTGCGCGAGGACTCAGTTTAAAAGAGAGGCGAAAGGTGATTCGTAAATGACCTATTTAGAATTCACCAGTGAATAGGAATACCGTAAACACAGTATTTTTTTTTTTTTCACTTATTTGTTCTCGCCTCCGAGAAGTCAAGCCGCCTCTATAACTCGAACTTTTTGAATTTCCTGTGACACAGAGATTAATCGAGCAGACAGTAACATGGGTGGTGTTCAACTCTCAAGGGCTGAACGCATGCCGCTCCGCATGAACTCAGCTAAACCCACTCGTTCTACATTTGTCATAAGATTTGCTCACTTTGTGCTTAAAAGAATAAATTAAAAGAAACAGAACATTGGTCAACTGGTCTTTTTACTTTCCAGGCCGGCGTTTGTGATGTACCGTTCGCGAAGTGTTTGGAAAGCAATTTTTGGCTAGTTCATTTTGCCATGCACTGATAAGTTATTGTCTGATAAGATTACATTGGCAGCTCCTAAAGGTGGAAATGCACTGGACTGGTAAGTGTTCTTACCCACTGGCCAATCTTATACTTTTCTCCTGACAGTGCCGAAAAAAGCTCTCCATCTTCTCCTGGGCAAGGTCGAGCATTTACTCCCCCTTTCGGGAGACCGCCACATATTTCCTCTTCGAGTAATGATACTCCGTCAGCAAACCATTCGATTTGGTAAGATACGTTTCTCCAGTTGCCGATTCCATTAAGCACTTTGACTCTACAAAGCAGGGTGACTTCAACATTTTCATCATCCTTGAAAGAAATCTGAGGATCGCCAAGGTTTTTACTTGAAAACGCCTGAGGTGGGTCTAAACAAATAAATAAAGCCATACCATGATTTTAGAGTGAAATGGATATGAAGCTCAGAAAACTTCAAGAGAAGGAAACAAAAATTACAGAATTTACTATGGGAACCCTGACGACCGTGCACAGTCTTTTGTTTCCTGCTCAAACACCATACATGAAAACGTACACGAAACGTGACCCTTAGCCTGCGTAGCTGGCGGGAGTGGGTGCGCGCGCGAAACTTTTTGCGGCGAAGCCGCAAATTCCCTCGCAGGCTTCGCCCGCGAGGGAATTTTCGCGAGCGGCGAAGCCGCGAGCAAAATAATTCCCTAAAATAATTCCCTAATTCAACTAGACTCCCCATTCTTCTCGCGACCGGAGCGGCTTTTTGCACTCGCGTTCGGGACCGACGCGCGGGTACCCACTCCCGCCGGCTACGCAGGCTACGTGACCCTCGCCTTGCAACATCCAAAGGTGCTGGGTTACAACGGTGTGAATTTATGATGCTTTGTATGGGGAAAAGCTTTTAAATCAATTCCTTGCTGTCTTTTCCAGCGTTATCTCTTTCTCATGTCGATTGTCTTTTAAAATCCCAACTAAAAATAATTTCCCTAATACGTGGCAAACGACCTCACAAAGACGAAACTATGGGGGATTTGAATTGATGCACAAAGAAACATTTGTTCTTTTCTTTAATTTACGAGCAAACGCATAACAAAAACAGACTACACGCCTACAGGCGTTTACTCGGGCTACTCTTAATGATATAGCGTAGTAATTTGTGTAAAACAGGTAGAGTTGCAAACGGGCAGAAAGCCCAACCGCGACTAGGGTTAAAGCTGTCGTCATGCAATTTCGTAATTGCCGGTCATGAATAATTCTACTTGTGTTTATTTTTGTCTGCTGGAAGTGTAGCTTTCACTGTATTGAGGTTCATAGCCAGTCTCGAACACATTTAAAAGTGTGGGTTATTCTGTCTGCATTAAAAATGATTGTCTGGCTTACTGAGACAAACCTGAATACAACTGATTTCCAATATTCATTACTGACACCAGACAGGAGGTAATGGGCGGCCTGCACCACATATTTAGCAGAATTGATTCCTTGTTTGTAACTCAAAGGGTATAAACTCATTGTAACACATTGTTGTCCCGAACTTTGCCCAAATACCAACTCATTAGCTTAGTTGTTTGGTGCCGTTATTGTTTTGCTAGGGTTCATGCACACTGGAGTAGGACCAGGGTTTTTCTGAACTCTTTTCTGAACTCAGTTGAAATTTACAATGGTTTGATACGTGTGTCTGACGCTAATAAAGACACATCGTATCGGTTTATTACAAGAAAACATATGTGATAAATACTGACTTGCTCTATACTTCAATCTAATTATCCTTTGATATATCCTCACAGAACAATTCAACAAATACTTCTTCTCATGTTGTGCAACATTATTTCATCTTACCCTCTTCGTATAAAGCTTACAAACATTCTTCGTAACTCAATAATGGCAATAATGAATATTCAGGAAAGGAATCAGTTGTATTCAACTCTGTCTCAGTTAACCAGACAATAATTTTTAATGCAGAAAGAATTACCCACACTTTTAAATGTGTTCGAGACTGACTATGAACTTCAACACAGTGAAATCTGCTCTGCCAGCAGATAAAAATAAACGCAAGTAGAATTATTCATGACCGGAAATTGCGTGACGGCAGCTTTAACCCTGGTCGCGGTTGCGTTCTCTGCCTGTTTGTAACTCTACCTGTTTCAGTAGTACTTTTTACACAAATTACTATGCTGTATCATTACGAGTAGCCCGAGTAAACGCCTGTAGGCGTCTAGTTTGTATAGCTTCAAAGGGGGCCCTGTATTCTGTAGTTTAGCCCTGGGTTTTAATAACATGATGCATGCAATTCATGAATATCGAGCAAAATAATATATTATTATAAATGGGAAGCACTTATTAACTTCTTGAGGAAAAAAGAAAGAAAAAACATATCGGAGGGAAAAAAGAAAAGAAAAATAAAGATCGTACGTTTGCCCGACCGAGTCTTGAACTCTCGCTCTTCATGCTTTCCCAGCTTTCCAATACAGTACACCAACGCAGTGAGCTACCTTAACACATAGGTACGAAAAGCTTGTATGTGTCTAGAGCGTTATGCATTATTGTATTGCAGAGTCAGGGCAGTGATTAAAGCGTGATTTTAAGAGGTTTAAATAAGGGGCAGAAGAAAGAAATTTATTTTTGGAACAAAGCCAAAATATTTTCATCTATTCTGCTTACACTGATGCATGTACTTCATCATGCAAAATAGTCGTAGCCTCAAAGAGGCCTTTGATTCTAAATAATTATCAGCACAATGTAAAATTAAACCAGAGCATACCGAAACAATCAGGGTGTTCTCCTTCCTTTCCATAAGGGCACGGTTCCTTTTCACCTATATAGACAAAATTGGGTTCAGATAAAACAAACAAACAAACCGAAAAAAATAAAAGCCTAAGGAAAACAGTTTACCAACCAAAATTTATGACAATTCTCACCAGCACAATAAGCGACGGCACAGTAGTAGAATGGTCTAAGATAGTAAACGAAATAATCGCCACAGTTTGTAATGTTGATATCAAATCGCTCCCAGCAACCGTCACCAAAGACGTGGATGCATGTTTCGCGAACCACATTTTCTCCTTTGATTTCTGGATGTTTTCCGTTCAGCCAAACTGGAGCTTGTGTACCACAGTGATCTTCTGGCACCTTCCATTCTGGGATTTTTCCACCAGTATAGCTTGTGAAGCGATACCATCCCAATGACAAACCCCGATCACAAAGAGGTTTTTCTCCAGCTTTCCAGACAGCCTTCGTACTACGGCGAGGCTCGTTTATCGATTTATAAGTAGTGTTGCTGCAACAGTCACCACAACCTCGTGTCTCGCAAACAAAAAAACTAGGAAACACAAGAATGAGTAGATATCCGAGCGAAAAAATATCTTCCCACAACATTTTGCGCAACTCCTACGGTAAAGATGAGTTCTTCTACGAAAAGCACTGAAACCTGCAGAGAAAAAAGACATTACTATATTTATTTGGGTTACCAAAGTTCTAATGATTCAGAGCCTATTTCCGCCATTGCTAAAGCCCAAGGCACGTCCTGGAAAATGCAAACTGTTTTAACTTCCATGTTTACGACAACTGAAGTTCAAACATGAGTGCTCTACAATATGCGGCGTAAAATACCCTTGTTTCTTGGGTGATTTCAAAACAAACCTTTCCTTGGTAACTATTAAACGCCGCTTTTTTTCCTCCAAAAATGCGCACAAGCAAACACAGAGGTGTGCTGCTAAGAACTGCGTTTTGTTTGGAAATTATCATAACTAGAGGCGCTTAATTATTATCAATATCATTCTGCTTCTGTTTATGTTCGGTTACGTTTATACTTATGCGCCAAACCATAAAATTATTAAGATTATTAAGAATGCCAACCGAACAGCTTTTGGACCCGGATTTCAAGCTTCAAGTATTCACTTCTATTTCTTTCCCCACGATATATTATACGACCGATTTTGTCATAACCCCCGTGAAAATTAACTGTAAGCGTGTCTCCTCCACATCAAGCGTACAACCTACTCCGTTGCTACGGAATCTCCTGCGAATTTCATTGCCAAATCACAAAATGGCCTACACCCCAATATTATTTTAACAAGTTCAACATGAAGAATCGAAGGAACCGACCTTATGCCGACTAAGAAGCGGAGTGCTTATTATTTTTATTATTTCTTATTTATGCAGACCTTCCAATATTTGTTCGCCACGAAAAGTACTTTAACAAAGGGGCTATTCTAATATAGAATATAGAATATAGAATATTGAGACGGTTTTGTAAATAGCGCCTTGTGATTGATTTATGCAATAGCTTTGTTTAGTGAAGCCTAATTCGATACCCCTATAAATTCGTTGCAAGCTGCATCAGCCGTTTTACAATTGAATAATGAACGAAACAATTTTATCGGATCGATGGTCCCTTTTAGTCAAAATGCTATCACCGCAAGTCAAAACAACACTGTATGATACGTGAGACGTGCTTTAGTGGTTAACTACCGCTTTTGAATGGCCCTCTGTAGAGCTGTGCAATTATTTATAGACTAAATCGTTATCGAACTGTCTACAGTATGATTTAGACATCAACTAACAACCTGACCATGCAATCAGCATGAAAACAGGATGTTAACATTTAAATAAAGTGGCCTGATCATAGTTATTTAGCCTGATCAAGTGTTTCTGTTTTCGTCTCTTTTCAATATATGACGATATATTGATTATATGTTCAATTCCTCTTCTTCCAGATCTTCCCATGGAGTAGTAAACCTAAGCTGGAAACACAATAACTAACTCCTTACGCAGAAAACAAAGCCTTATATGCATGGTGATGCTACATGAGCCTATTTGAACAACCTGATGTAAACACACGTAACCACAAGACGCGGAGTTAACTTAGACGTAGTAATGGAATTTGTGAATTTGCTTGTTTTGAAGCAATGCAACCAGTCATTAAATCGGTGTATTATCTAACTGTCCCATTCGATTATGGACAAACAACACTTTTTGGCAGCTTTTCACGTTAGGCAAACAAAGCACACACGCGCGAATCCTGATTTCGCGATTCTTCTGTTTTGTAACTGAGATTGATATTTCTTTGTGCTTCATTGCGGAACTTTATAAAGTAGAGTCGATTTCCCCTTTTTAGATCTCTTTTCAGCTCTATTTTTAATGAAGCACGTACATATTCTGAGACGTGCTTCATTAACATGAAAACAAAATTAATGAAGAAACCCTACTTCAAACGTGGCATTCAGTCGGTTATTGTGCAGACCAGTTTGAACATACGGTGATTCCGCTTGTGAAGGAACGATAAGGTTTAAAAGTACTTACGAGTGACCACTGTAACGTTGTTCAAAGTAACAGCTCCAATGATAAAGAACACAGAAGTTCCAAATGAACACAACACTATTTTTTCAAGTCTCTGTCCAGGGTACAACGATGTGAGTCACATACGGGGCATTTGTAACAAAGCGATTGCTAGCGCCTGGCGTTTATCATGCATACAGTACTTAACATTGTTACAACCACGATTGACCCTATCGTGAGGGCACCTCTTAGTCCCCCCTTCCCCGCTTTGTTTGCAGAATCGTTTAGAATGACTGCAATAAACTGGAGCCCTCTGACTAACTAGTCGTCGAAAAAGAATCTTCGCTTGCATAGAGTGGAGGATATGGCTATAGCGAAAACAAAAAACATCGACAATGGACACTATCTACGACGAAAAGGAAAGTGAAGATCTTTCGGTGGCAAATTTTCTTTTAGCAGCAAAAACTGTCCTTGTATCATTTTGATTTGTCGAAAAGTAACAAGTATTACAAATATTTCTGTTCTGGAGACATAACTGCCTTATAAGCACTCGTTTCATGACGAGTAAAAAAGTTAGCTAACGAAGCAGTGTTCTAAGTTAAGAGAAGGCCAAACATGTTACTACAAAATAGTTTAATTTAAAATGGTACAGTTAAACGCTTGTTTTAATTACAAGTATTATATAATAGTTATTTCTTGTTTAGTACAATGTGTAATAAAAGATTAAATCTACGGTAAAAGTTATATCGTCGTTATGTATTATATAGTTACCTTAGAGTCAGATTGGACTCCGATGTACAGGTAGTCTTCCGTCCTTTCAACTAGATATTGTAAAACTATCCAGGCAAATTTAAGTTTAAATCTGAGAGTTAAGAAAAGGAGTAAATAATCGCTCGCACTTGGTAATCTTATGAATGTGGGTGCAATTAAGGATTTACACTACCAATGATATACATTTAGACTGCAAAACAGTCGTTTTTTTCTTCCCTATTCGGAAGGTGCGAAGCACCGTAAGCGTTATCCTCGCGAGAGAAGCGCGCGAGGCTCGCACGCTGTTCTCCCCAGCCTTCCTCGACGTTTCTACACTCGCTCCAGACCTTTCGTTTTGAATACTGCCTGTGTCGCTCGGGTTCAAAAAAAAATGTGACTGTTTTGAAGTCTACATTGATAATGATAATTCGTCCGCAGTCATTACGTCTTGTAGCTTTCAAGCAATTACTTATCTATTATTTTAATGAAAGTATTACCAAGCGGTGTTCATTAATTTACAGTGAGTGCGAATTAAAATTTCATGAGATATTTGCGCTCTCTAAGCAAATCACGGTAACTATTAAATGTTCGCCTTCATATATATTTATTCTCCGAAGTGGAGGAGACACTGAGGTGAATAACTGTTTAAATATATCCCACTCAAGCTGAATAATCAGCCGATCCGAAATTTTATTTAGTTCTAACAATAATGCAACAAAAGCACACAATAAAAACTGGAAATCCGGCCGCGCGATTTTCTTTCGCGCGTATTAAGTCACATGATTTTGGCTTAAAACTTTTGAGTTTGAAAAGGCTAAACAACTTGCCATTAAATACAGGTAAATGAAACTCTGTTGCCAATTTTTTCTTATTATTCTTTGAAACAGTCGCGTCGTTTATCGATAATATTTGCTCGTTGGGAAGCCATTTTGTTTATCTCTCTTCGCCCGGAGGTGAAAAGTACTTGCAATTCACGTCTGAGCTAGCCAATCACAATGTGCAGAGAGAACTATTCACTTGTGTGGTCTATACTAAATATATATGTATAGTGAATACGGTAATCCGCCAGCACGAGGTTCTATAACAGGGCTACACTTTTATTACTTGACATGCCATTACTAACATAATATATTTATTTATTTTTTAATCTTATGACAGATTAAAGTTGTAGATTATACAAGTTATTGGAATAAGACAAAGAGGTGGATGCCCTTCAATTCGAGTTAAAACCTCATGCTGCACGCGACCATGTATAAAGATTAATAATCATTAAGATTGTCTATCAGCGGTCAGAACTATCCCAGAAACGTGATATTTGATTATTTATGTTTCCATTTTTCAGAGAACCGTAACAACGCACAACAACAACAACAACCGCAACAATGAACGACTTCATGCAACCGCTCACACAGCCAAAGCTAGCCAACTGTTGGGTCACGAAATTTTTCTTTTCCTTTGATTAAAAGACCAATAATTTACTATTAAGCGATTGAAATTTGATGTTAACTACATATTCAACTAAAAGGCAAGTTCAAAAGCAGGAAAACCTAGTTCCCCCTGCTATTAAATCATTGTGCAATCAATAGGCTTATTGTCACACCACTTTTGTCACGCGAAGAGAAATAAGCTATAAACTCTCAGTCAAGTGGTACAGCGGTGCTTCAATTGAAACTGAAACTCGGTGTGTAAGCGTATCATAAACTGAACACTTTTAACATGGCGGCCGATGTTTACTTCGGTGATCTGAAAGGTTTATAAACCCTTGAGCTCGTCACTATTGCCAGATGTCACGGGCCAAGGTCACGAAAAGACGCATTTGATTTTGAACCTTTTTTATATGTGTTGGGAACCATGAAAAACGATTTGCAAGGTACTGTATTTGCGATGAAATTAAGCTCTCGAATACATGTACAGAGATGTGTGACTCTCATCAACAGTGAGCGTTTCTGAGAGGAAACAAGTTGATAATTTTCTACTCAAACACCGGCTCTAACAGAAAACGAAGTATGGCGGAATTTACTGTGGATGATTCCTGAGTTTTTCAAGAACAATTATAAGAACTGAGAAATCTGGTAACGTTTCATTCTTCTGACTTGGGAATTACGGGTAAATCAAGGTAAGTTTAATTCCATTTATTTATTTGTAGCCCAGTCTGTAGTTGTATTAGTATTGTAAGTGTATATGTATTGTAAATATTATAAGTGTGTGGCAGCTAAAAAATAAAAGATCTATGCGGCGGCCATTGTGTATGAAATGGTACGACATGAGACGCAAAAAGTCGAAAAAATTTGACGCATAACGCACGCATTGTAGTACTTGTTAAGCATTGCCTAACCTTCGCCGTTGTAATTTGCTTTAAGTCCCACATTAATTGTATTGTGTATTGCTTTCTTTATTCTCTTACGTCGCCTATGTCAGCCCCAGTAACGTAAATTATGCAAATAGTCCTCACTCGTCTGTAGCTTGAGCTCTTTAACTACAACAACAGTTGGTCCATGCACTGTGGCATATTGAATGATATGAGACAAACAAAAAACGACCTCTACGTAAGTCAGTCCATTATTTTTTGGGAGGAGGAGGATGTCGAAAAATGTCAACGGTTGAAATCAGGCCTTTAAAACTAGGAAATAGGCTATTTCCGAGTTACCTTTTGCGTCTGTTTGAAAACGAAATCCCGTGCAAAACCTGCATATAAAAATGAGTTTCATTTTCATGGAAACATTCCATATGGATCATGGTTTCTCACGAAGACTCGTTTTGAAGCAGAGGCAACAAGCAACTCGGAAATGGCCTATTCTTACCGTTTGCATTCCTCTATTGATCATGTTATCTAGATATCAAGCTCTACCTGCGACTGTTTTATACGCGTGATACACATATCGTACTACATTTCCGTGTACATGTGACGAGTGTACTTCCATTTCGCTTTCTTACCAAAACGTTTCATTAGTTGACTTTCCATTGTATCTCGATCAGGTTCAAACGAGACCTCGTTGAGTATAGTAATGTATGAAAGAAGCAGTTGCTCATATACTTGTTCCTCTTGAATATCACTCAAGGCTACATCAGCAAATAGTCCTGTAAGATCACTGAGCATGGGGTCAACAATGAAGCTTAATTCCTCCAATTCAGAATCTGCAATCGGCCTGTTTCCGAGATTGTTATTGCAAATTTGATAATATGCAAAGTCAAAGTTTTCCGAAGCGTTCGCTCCCTCTTCGTTGTCTTGATCAAGTTCCCTTGTCGCCCTTTCCAACAACCTGTAGTAATATGAAACTTCCTGCTCCACTGATCCGCTGTTTTCGTCGTTTGCTTGAAACATTTCTTGCTCTTCTGCATTGAGGCTGTCGAGCGCTTTGTCAAGCAAGTCATAATAACGTGACACGTTCGAGTCCTCCGATACCTCTGTACCACCACTGGTATTCTCGGTGACAGTTGAGGAGGAACTATAACCGGAGCTCGAATTTCTCCTGCTCTTGGGAAGAGTTTGAGAGTCCGTTAATTTAGAACGAGGGCTATCGAGCGGTGAACTATTCTCAGAAGGTGGATGTTCCTGAATGACGCTTTCATAGGACTCAATTCCTTCTTTGTGCGATACGATGGATGATTTCCTGGAAAATGTCTCTCTATCATGAAAGGAATCTGAACATACAACACTGCTGTCCTCTTCTGGAAGTGCTAAACTTTCTCCTGATTCGTCACGACAAGGCGAGACTGTTTCTTTACAGTTTTCAATTTCAAAACGGTCTCTTGGCAGTGGCAGAAATGGTTCATCGGGACGTGACGAGGCTGTTTTGCTGTGCTCTGTTTCGATGCGTTGATTGGCCAGAGACATGAATGAAGACCAAGGAGACGACAGTTCCTCCTCATGGTTACCATGTTGTGTTTGACTGGAATCACCAGCATTCTCAATCGATGAAAATGAAGCTTGGGCAACTTTCAGTGGACGGTTCTGCTCACTGATCTTCCCCTGTGTCTGCTCCAACCAGCTCTCATTTATGGACTTGAATAAAGTAGTTTCACTTGCCGGCTGATTTATACTGCTCCTGCGTTCATGCTCATCAGCGGAATTATAATTTAAGCTGGAATTAAGGCTTTCTTCTGGTGCAACATCAGTTCCTCCTAAGATATCGACCTTGTCGGTCCTCACGAAAAAATATTTAAAACGCTTTATAATTATTTCTACTACTTCTGTGTCCTCTGATGTTAGCTGGTCATCTTCTTGGACCTCGGCATAGGAGTCCATTAGTATCGTTAAAAAGACATTTAGCAATATCATAACCATTATCATCATAAACGAGAAAAAGATGATTGGGCCTAGGACTCGATTGTTCTCTCTGATGATCCCAAAGTCAAACGCTCCCATAACGGTGTTGAATAATGTTTCAATGGTGAAAAGAAAGGAGCGGTATTCGGGCAGTATAGCTCCAAACATAGCGTAAAACAGGATACTGTAAGCAAGGTAGAAGATGGAGAAGACAATCATGAAAGACATCAATGGTGAAGCAGCCGTTGAAAGAGTCTTGGTGAATTGGTAGATCCTGTGGTTGAATCGAATCAATTTGAGCAGTTTCAAATTAGCAAAGAAAACTAGAAAAGCTAGCGAGTAGCCAAAAACTTCGTCCCATGTAATTGTCCGTATAAAACTAATAAACTTTTCGGGATTAGACTTTATTTGTTCTATCGACTTTTGTGCGAAATTTGTTCTCTGAAACAGAGCACCAGTGCAAGTTAATATTAGTATAATCTGCGCCATTTCAAGCCAGTTCCATGGATCCCTAAAATAGTCCTTTCGCAGCTTGTACATTTTCTTGATTTCAGCGTACATGAACACAACCACGAAACAAGCAAGGAAAATTTCGCACACAAGCGTCACAACATGGAAGTTGTTTCCGAGGGAATACAGGCGGGCCACTTTAACGTTATTGAAAAAAATAACACCATTCGTTGGAATCCACTCCGTTAGAAAAGTCGCAACACCAAACAGATTGACTTGGGCATTGTAAATTACAATTTCCACGAATATAGCTCGAGTTCTTGAATCTATCCAAGAATGTTTCTTCAACGAAGTCAATGATGCTTCTGTCAAGTTGGAAAATGGCAAATCAAAGGAATACCCACCACCACCGTATGTTCCCATAATTCCTACGAATGGTATGCCTCCAAGTTCATTCATAGTCTGATAAGCCCAAGGTGAGGTGATGGCGTTTGATGTCGCGTTTGATGTCGCATTTGATGTCGTATTTGATGTCGTATTTGATGTCGTATATAATGTTGCATTTGCCATTGCCCACCCCGTACCGTAATTGTTTTTGTCCTCATTGAAAAATGAATAGAAATCATTGCAGACAGAGATCCTTTCTCTTAAAGGTCCAGGTACTTCACAGCTTCCTGTTTTAACAGTTAAGCACAAAGATTGTTATACGTTCAATGTCTTGTTTTTTTGTTTTTTTTTGTCGCAAAGGGTATATGTTAATACTAATTTAAATAGTAGTATTATAAATTCATAGGAGGCTGCTAATTAGAAAAAGAAAGGTAATAACTAGAAAAAAATTAAAGAGCAAGGCAACTAATACACATTTACAGCACACTTTGTTATGAACTACCATAGCCCTTATTTTGATTGGAAGGAGCTCTTTAGCAATTGCAAGAGAAAGTCTTGGAAGCAGGGGGGCAGAATTCTTCATTACAGACGTAAATGACAGTTTAAAAAGTACCTGGAGAAACTCTGAGTTGGCGTATTCTTGCTCCACCAACAAGGCGTGAATCGCAATCAATTGTGTATTGCTCCAAAGGATGGCAACCTTTAGCCCAGTCACGACTTGAAGATGATAAACTTGGTAAAATAGTTCCCTCTATCCAATTCCAGTAGTTATCTACTCCATCTGTCTGAAAATGAATTATACAATGTAAATGTTTTATTTTTATCATCTTCTGAGACCGTCATCAATTATTTATGAGAATCGTTTCCGTGAGTGAAATAAGTCCGTACATAGTGAAATCATTGCTTAGTTAGCTTAGTCCCTTCGTTCCGTCTTGAATGTGGAGGCTTGTGGAGAACACTTGAATTGACTCATATATGTTATGCAACGCGATCTGGTGGCATACCGTTGAATATCCCACGGGTAATATGTATTTCAGTTCTCGGTATTCACACGAGACGCAAGTGGCGAGCGAACTAACCATGTGGTCACCGCGCCTGGCGTGCCTACTTGCTGGCCTAGGCTGGATGTAATACATCGAACTGAAGGGATCATTACAACATTTCCAAACATCGGTGAATAGAAATGGAATAGGACAGCGCTCAGCGCAGTATTTTTGACGAGCTCCTTGATGTTTGGAAATGTGGCAAAAAATTGTTTCGTTCGATGGATCGTGTGATATTATCTTGTCAATCCAGACTAGAACTTAGGAACAAATAGTGCAATAGCGTCCTAAACAACGCTTTAATTAAGATTACATATCTTACTTCGTAGAGTTTCTGCCCAGTATACACTCCTCCAAGAAACGTATCTTCCATCAGTTTGGCAATAAAATAGGCTTGGGGATCACGTTGACCAAAGCTTACCAGGAAAAGGGCAAGCAGGAAAAGCACGTATGCGATGATTTCCTTAATAATTTGAGACATTCGTATTTCTTGTTTTCTCTGTTTTCTGGCTTTACTCAGTTCAGTGGCATCTGGTGGTTCTAGTCTTTCAGACGGGTGTTGTTCAAATCTCCGGTGCATGAACTTTTTATATTCAGGGAAACCTTGTTCGAAATTGCCAAACCCGTTTTCTTCGTTGTCACCGTCACTATCGTCGTCATCAGAATCATTCATGTCGTTGCCTTTCGAATCGATTGATTGTATTTGTTCCTGAGGTTTCTTTATCAGAAGAGCAATGAACAAAGCCACGAACAACACCTTGATCGGTTGGGTAATAAAGATGTCTTGAATAAGAGATATCAACAGAGAGGCAAGCCACTGGGATGCTTTCTCTCTGCCGAACTGAAAACCGTATAAAGCAACAAAGAAAGCTGAAACAAAGGAGACGGCGGAAACTCCAAGCCACGCAATATATACGCACCAGTGAGGAAGGTTACGTTTCCTTTTCTTAAGCGACTCAGACACATGGCCACCTTTCTCGTTGAATTTTACCTCGACATTACAATCCTCCGAGGCTGGAAACTCGACCTCACTTCCCTGCCAATCGTTTTGGTTTAATTCTGCCAGGGAACTTTGACTATCACAGGTGTTGGTAATCCTGTTTAGCCACTGTGTAGTTTTTTCCTCCATGTCAACTGTCTCAACAGGTGGCAGCCCCACAGGGATAGATTCAAGGCCTCCACTAGGTAATTCTTCTTCTTGATCTTGGTTACGATACCATTGAATTATGTCTTCAAAATCCCCTTGGTAGACCCTTGCCCTCTTTTTCGTTTTTAAACTGCGTGTCTGTTTTACTTTATCTATTTTTTCATTTTGAGTCTTGGGTCCTACGTTTCGAAAAATTCCAGCAATGGCAAAATTTAGAGGGAAAATTATAAGGCTGCTTATAATGCCAATGTACACCTCTCGGGGAGAGAGACTCATGGGCCCCATATTGATACTGATCGAGGGATCTGACTCTCCATCAAGCTGATAGAACATAGCATTGGCCAACATGTTGCAGTAAAGAAGAGCCAAACAGCATGACAGCCGCTGGGCAGTAGTAAAGTTACTCTTGTTTGGTTTCGTCAAAACAGAAACCCAAAGATGACTATCTGTTATATTCTTCTGCGTGACATCGTAAAACAAATGGTTGAATGATCGGAGATAATCCTTTCTAGCGGAAGGCAAAGTCCGCAGTACCTCACCGTCGTCGAACTCGACGGCAAGCCAACGGTTGCACATGAAAACAAACACGAAGCCAGTCTTCAGATCGCGTATTATAATTTCTTTTAAATACCATGATGGGCTAGATCCTGAGTTGTTGTGCCAGATTCTAAGGAGGGTGAGATCTCCTAAATGTTGAGAAGTAGAAAGAAGAAATGAATCCACGCCAGATCTTTGGAAACGCACTTGACATGGATCTCTAAGCCGTCTTGGTCCACTTTCACCATCCAATCCGATTATATCACAGCAAACATCAGCGGTAGTTCCAGCTCCTTTTCTCCTCCCAGTTAACACCAAAATTTCGTACTTGTAGCGATCTGATGGGTCATTTTCCTCCAGGAGAACAGTTTCCGCCTGAGGAAAAACATATTATAAATGTTACATGCATTTTTTGCATTCATTTTTTTCTAGTCTTAGCCGCAGCCCCGTTCCAAATCAAATCGCCAGTCCGTTTAAAGTTTTCCTTCTTAGTGGGATCAGTCACCGTATGTGGACGTAACTGTCAATGGCAAGAATTGTAAAACGAAGAAGAAAAGGATGACGATAAGTAGACACAGAATTGAGTAGAAAAAGTGGCAGCAAAAGTAGCCACAGGATAGATTCAGAAGCAATAGTAGAAGAACGGAAACGACATTAAAGAGGAGGATGGCAAACACAAGGATAAAGAGGTGGAGGAGGACGCGGAGGAAGAGGAGCAGAAGGAAGAAGTGGAGGAGAAGGAAGAGGGGGAAACAGGGGATAGACAATATGTACCTTCTTTGCATTGTGAATATCGCGTCTTCTAGCCCAGATTAGAAGCAAAATGTAGACGCCCAAAATAGAGAGCACTAAAATGAAAACCATGGGGTTCTCAGACAATTCCACGAATCCTCTCAAAGCCTTGCGAAAGTCAATTATATTTGGCTCTAAAAGCACTTGTGCTGCAAAGAATGTGAGGTGATTACAAAGACACTGCACCTCCGTAGATGTTGTTTCCGGTCCAACCTGTCAAATAACGTTAAAGGATCAGCACTTAAAGTTAAAAGTTATTCAATGCTCTTAAGGAAAACGTGGGGGAGTAGGTTGATGAAACACCCATTCCTTGTTCTTTTGTTTGTTTGCTATTAAAAAAAGAACCTTGACAGCGTTAGGCCAGTTGTGTGCGAACTTTCAGTAGGTAAGAAATTCCTCTACAGAACTAACTGGTTGTTTTCACGTTGCTTATGTCGTCATGGATGTAAAGCCTTACAATCGGCACACCTTAATCGATGGTTGCAGAATATAACAGAGGGAGACGTGAAAAAGTTTACCAGAAGAACTGTATCTAAAACTAGACAATTTGGGCCGATCGGAACATCAGGCGACGCTTTAAAGAAGAATCGCGGACACCATTTGCAACACCAACATTTTTGGAGGTAGGATTTTAACTAGCTCGACTTATACTTTATTCAGCCAGATCAAGCAGCAACATTTCTAAATTAACTGGATAACTTGCAAGCATAACTGAACAATCTTACCCTACACCCATTCAGACTCCATCCTTCTAGCTCCTCGATCCAGTAAAGGCATTTCATCTTAGATACTTTCAGACTATACGGAGCACTGGCATTTGTTGATGTCACTGATTCTGCCGAAAAACTGTGGATGTTAGACGCAGCCTTGACTTGAATGTAGTAAGTTCCTTCGTTCAATAAACGAGATTCCAACAGAAGAACTTTCCTTTCCTTTCCATCCAGCGACCAAAAAGCCAAGTTGTCTCCGATGGATGGTCTCTTTCCATATCCTATCATTATGGTCCATTGAGAAACAGTTTCATTGTGAGAGAGGAACTCAATAGCCACTGCTACATCGGCAAAACTGATCTTAAACGTATGATACCGAGTTGATTCCCTGTACAAGTGTAGAACAAAATCCTCTTTGTCTGAATCAAATCGACGCTCGTTATGGTGAATTCTGATGTCTATCTCATTTTTTAGGCCGCTAATTGAAAACTTGCTTCCATTCGATCTCTTTACTTCTAAGGCAACCACTGACGAGGTAATATTATCATCGCCACAGGTTCTGTATGGATTGTCCTTAAAGGCCATCATCTATGATTAAATAACACGAAAAGTTGAAACATAGCTATATACTAGGGAATTCACACAGCCAAAGCTCCGACACAAATAAATGAATTCTTTTCTGATACTAAGGACTGGAAGATGGAGAAACTGCTTTTGTCGGCTACAACTCGTATGCATTTAATTGTAAATGAAGAAGTAATTGTGACAATGATGACTTTCTTAGTCTTTTTGTGAGAACTAGCCACTCGTGTACTTGTTTTACACTTAATTGTGTACAACTGTTAGCTATCAATTCAGCTCATGGAGAGTTACGGCTACCTGAAGATTTATTGCATCATCAACCGTTAGGTTGCTAGCAGGAAACATTTCTTCTTTGGGAAGTTTGAACATTCCAAGGTCATGGTCGATCGTAGAGTCGTTCATAGACTGGGCTAGGGTTTTCCTAAGTCTCGCTGCTATATTTGTAGTATTAATGATAGTGTCCACGTCACCCGGGGTCTTTGCTCTCAGAACGGCTAAACATATTTTGTTCAATGCCTGTAGGATTTTGCTAGAGACATTTCTGCTTCTCTCCTGCATAAAAAAATGAATAGAAATACATGGGTAAGAAGCAGGAAAAAAAGAGCGTCCATCATCCAGAGCTTTACGTATGACTCCACCAAGCTAGGCTATGGTGGTTTGGTAATGATAAAATGATAGGCGACGATTTGCTCCTACAAATTGCTCCTACAAATAGTAAAAAATAACTAAGTAAGGCAGACAAATGCGCAACAACCAGGCAGGCGGACCTGTAGATAGGCAGCCAGACGGACGGACTAAAAGACGGACGGGCGTACGGACGAACAGACAAAACAGACAGGCAGGCTTACAGACAAGCAGACACGCCGATAGACGGATAGACATATAGACAGATAGACAGACAGACAGACAGACTGACGGACAAACAGATAAGTAGAAGGGCAAGCATGCAGGGAGACTGTCCAACAGACGGACCGACATATAGGGAGGCTTAATCTAAACCATTAGAAAATAAATAGCATTAAGCTTTCAACCGTTTAACGGCCGACATTTTAAAATCCTCCAATTGCGTTTGAATCGTGTGGTGTTGTACCGTTTAAGTCAAACCACCGCAAGTTAAACTCAACTCTGATTTATTGACTACATGCTCGCACCGACTGCAAGAGGAGTATAAACTCCTTTCTGACCGCGTGCTCGTATGATTGACAGATGTCACAACACTACAAATCGTTTCAATGCGCTTTACCATTAATTCTTTTTAGCATTAAGCATGCAACCTTTTAACAGCCTGCATTTTAAAATCGTCCAATTGCGTTTGGATCTGTTAACTTAACATATTTACCTTGATCTTTTCGGTACAACTATGCACTGAACCATTTAGGCTTATTGAAAGACCATTCGAAAGACTGTCTTGTATGTTTGCAACGCTTTTAAAAATTGTCAACGCCATCTTTTCCAAGAACGATACTGGTACATCCGTTCTCTTTAGAATGGCTTCCACAATAACGTTTAGTAGTGCAGCACTTTCGTCCTAGAACGAAAAATAAATACATATCAGTGAGTTATGCAATCTTAAGAGGTAATTATTCATCCGGCGTGAAACTAGAAGAAAGTGTCCCATAAAAGTCTATATTTGACTATAAACCCACATATAATAATGCTACCACGCCCATGACAAAGGAAATAGCCTGAACTTTGCAGAGTAGATCCCCTTACAAAATGATACAAATATCACCACTGGGGAGTAAATCCAACCCGTCACTTTCACCCTTAAATCGCATACCCAAGAAGCGACGTGACCGAGTAGTTAGGGCGGTGGACTTGGGTTGCAGTCCCTATCGTGCCAGTAGGTGGTGTTCTCGGAAATTCCGAGCTCAACCCCTAGTGAGAACCTCTTCACTTATATGTCTTTACTTTTAGCTTAATTAGTTTAGGTACATCAATAAAGCTGCATACCTCGATACTTCATTCATGTGCTTGTTCCTTCTTACATTTATATACATTTGTAACGTTATTACGATTTTTGTAATTTAAAAACGTCATTCGACTATAGGAATAGTTGGCAGGCAGACCTTTGCAGCGCTTGAAAACCCAGGGACACTTCCGTAGAAGAGGGTTGGGCAAGGTACCTGGATAGCAGCTTATTCCAAGCGTATGGTGGGTCACAAAGAGGGACAATTTTGTCAGTTGAACTGGCATGGTATTTGTTTCCAAATGTGCAGGAAACAATTCAATATCAAAAAAGAATGAGCAAAGAGATCCTGAGAGTAGAAAAAACAATTTACAAAGACAAGTTTTACCCGTGCATTTAGAGTGAGAACATCTTTATTTGAGGTGGCTGTCTCAAGAGTGTCACTGATGACCAGAAAGTCATCGATAGTTGTCTCATCACTATTTGCCACAATTTTTGTGACCTCGGATAGCTTGGATATGCTCTTTTCAATTATCTAAAAAGGAACAAACAGTATTAGAATAATCCACAACAAGAGCCTTCGTATTCTGGTAACACATTAAGAGCTGCAGCAGAAACTGTGGAGAACGAGGCACTAACTTCAAAACTAGTACTTAGTGTTTTGAAGTACAATTAAGGAATAGCTCTGAAAGTCACTTAATTGTGACTGGCACTGCAGCTCAAATTATCGTTACGACTGGTTTTGCTTTAACTACTGATGACTGGTTTATAGTGGCGCGAGATTTGTAAATAGAACGGGAAGCACGGCAAAGCAAACCTAAAGTAAACTTCAAGAAATCGGTTAAAAGTGATCTAGTCAAAGATATATATGTTGTTTGCCGGCCGAGAGGTCCGTATTGGGAAAAACTGTGCCCGAGGTCGGCAAAAACCTTTCGGTCAAGCAAACCCGTGTTGTTTACAGAAGTATTTCAAAGAAGAGATTCAGTTTTCGCTGATTTTAGAACTGAGCAATTAAAGATTTACATCTCACTGAGATATTTAGTGTAACAAAAAGCTGTTAATAAACTAGCCGCAATGTTGGAAAACTCGGAGCGGTCCGTACGCGGGGTCCGGATGGGAAAATCTGGAGCGCGCGGAATTAGCCAATCAGATTCAAGGATTTAGGATCGTATCCCGGACGGCTGAGATGCTTCAGAAAAAAAATAATAGTTACTTAGGTTCTTATTAGCAGTTGTGTTGTTTTCCAATTTACCTGTAAATTAGTTTTTTTTATTCATTTCTGTCACCTTTCTAGGTCTTTCTCTTATAGTTTAATGTATAGCTGTTATTAGGTACCATAGCAATTGTGTGCTCTTCTCATATTAATGTTTTATATTCATATATATTTTAAACTTTAGACTTACTTCATAGCATAGAAATAGCGTTTTTCCTCATCTTTTTTGTTTTTGTGTGTGTATGTGTGTTTAGTTTTCTTGCTGACCTGTATTTTATCTATATTTAATGCTGGTGTTAACTGGCTGCCTGGCTCCGCTAGCCCCTATGGTTATTCCAGGCAGCTCGTACTCAAATTATTACTTGTATTTTTTAATTGTATTTTTTGTTTTTTAGCAAAAATGAGTACAAATAACGATTGATTGATATCAAAGTAGATGTATGTTTCTTTCCATGGAAAGGAATTGGACGATACAATGTGACCATCGGCAAAGTGGGGTAAATCAGACGAAATTCCGAAAGAGTATGACGGCATTTGATCATTTGGAGTAAAGCATCTTTAGAAAGCTATTCGCTCAGTTTTGGCATTTTTCCCCCGACGCTCGTAAGGAGAAAATTCGAGACTGCTCGCAGTCTGCATAGTGGAATAATTGGAAAAAAAAACTTACCGTAGCGTGTTTAATTTGCTCCGCTGAGATCGTTGCCCTGGTGGGTGTGGGTGTTACGGCTCCTTGAGATGTCATGCTAGCTTCCGTTGCTTCACCTGGTGACTGTTGGGTTGCTCTGCCATTTGTACGTTGGATGTCTGTTGTCACTGTTGTCTGAAGACTTTCTTCCTTGCTGGAAAGTGTAAGCAGCGCTAGGGTATGAACTAAATTTTGGGTCAGCTCCCTAGCTTCATCAGGATTGCTGACTGTGGTACCCTCAGCATCTAAAACACTCATTAAATCATCAACATCCACCTTTTCTCTCTCGCCTTGTTTCAGCTAAGTGGGAAAAAAAAGTGGAAAATGTAACACAACATGATTAATAATCACTCACTTGGTCAGTGAGAAGGGTAGCGCCAACAGAGACGCCCCAATAGAATATTTGCTAACTAGGAAAACTAGTATAGGTGGAAAAAGTCGAAAAAGGAATCCTAGGTAAAGTCAGGCACTTTGTTTAACAAACGTCTTTAATTAGGTACACAACCCAAAAGTACTTTCACAACTCTTCAAATTTATCTCTCTTGCCTCTGTATAGATGACCATTTCGATCTTCCAACCAAGGGTGTCTTCAACAGATATTGTGATAGGTATTTTCATGGAGGACATGCCCTCGTCAGGTAGCTTGTAAATCTTAAACCTGCTTGTCGAGCTCGGGTTTTCGCTTGACTTTGGAACTGGGGTTACATCACCGCCATCACCATAACTGAATCCGTAGCTAAGAGGCGTGTCGGGATCTTCCCAGTCGATACACATGACCTGAAAGTCGGTTTTATAACCTTCCCCTATCTTTGGATGGCATGTGCAGTTTCCAGCCACTGGAGGCTCATTTACTTTTACTGTCTCGTTGAAATAACCTGACTCTCCACCCTCCCTCCAGACTTTCAACTGGACAAGGCCCTCTCCTCCAGGTCTCAAAATATCTTGAAATATGTAGGACTTAACAATAAAGTAACTATTTGACGTTTCTATATTTAGCTGACGGGGAATGTCCACGAGAGACCAACCATCTCCGTCTTTCATAAACATTTTCCAATCATAGAAAATCTCAGATGTACCACATTCGTTTTCGCAAGCAGCTTCTAGTCTGAGGTCTATTGATGGTGACAGCTTTACAGAGCAATCCCGTTCGGGGCAACTGTTGAAAAAGCAAAGGAGTTATAAGATAATGATAACAACAATAGAGTACATGTATATCACAGGATTGTAATAAACGATGGATCCATGTCTAATTCTGACTAGTGTCCTATGATGTATTTTAGGGCAAAACGTTTGTCTCTTACTGCGCACCAAGAGTCCACCCATATGCACTATAGGGCAACGATGACCTTTTATTCGTATTATTTGGGAAAATTATGTTGCCACCAAAAAGGGCAGGGAATCCTGTTAAGCGCGTCCTCTGAAAGTAATGGTACTCTATTCTATGCTACAAATATCAGTGTAAAGTACTGTTACTGAGAACTTTATTCCCAAGAAATCCTCGGTTTAACACATGGTACTACTAACGGTTACATTTTGCTAACTCTGTTCAACGCCTTGAGCCTAAAGCGTTTACAGATTGTAACAAACTTAACGTATTTTATTACTTTACTCAGTTTACGCGAAGCCTTCTCTTGACGGCATAAATTGCAAGTAGATGAAAATGTAGCACTGATTTCAATTATTGTGTACCTGCAGCTAATCAGTGCTGTGCTTACCTTATTTTCATTTCCGGTGGTGGTGGTGGCGGCGGCGGCGGCGGTGGTGGTGGTGGCGAAACGAATACTTCGACCTCATCTGTCAAAGGATCGCGGTCTTCTTTTGTAACTTTCACTTTAAATATGTACGTTTTGTTTCCTGCGAATTTATCAAGACTCGTTGTGAAAATTGAGGAGTCAAGTATTTTTATAAAGTTGTTATAGTCCAGCTGATCATCGTAGCAATGAGTAAAATACTGCGTCCTGCAGTACCAAGTGAATTCCATGCCTTCTTGATCGTTTTCGGGTTCTTGGTCAGGGTCATGAAACGACGCATCTATCATAAGAGTCTCCCCCTTACTTACGTTCTGTTTTCCTCCTTCTATACCTCCAGTAAGGGGAGAGCGGATTATCACAACGTTAATAGTGGTGTTTTTAACCACTTCTCCATAGAGAGTTCTTAACTCCTTGCTTGTCACTTCCACAATGAAGACAAAAAGATATTTTCCGTATGACAAAGAGCGAGCCCTAGTTGTAATTTTTAAAGAACCAGTTTCTTTTCTCACAATTCCTGCTTTTTCATTGACGTTAGATTCTTCCCCTGTAGCATCTAATCTCTTCACAATCCACGTTAACTTCACATCCTTAGAAGTTGAAAGGGCGCACTTGGTCATCTGTCTCCCGTTAAACTTAAATGTTTCAGATCTTTTGTATCTTAACGTCTGTGAGCTATCTTCTATCTGGGTCACATTTCCATTCAAATCCCATATGGAAACACTTTCAATTCTGCAATCAGGCTTAGAGACTTCAACGATTAAACAAACGTTTGCCTCTGATACATGGTTGAAAACAGTAAGGCAAGCTGAATAATTTCCCTCAGAAAGATATGTGTGATTAAAAGAAAATGAATAATTATTTCTATTAGTTGTTGAGCAGGTAAATTTTGGATTCGAGGAGTCATTCAGTGTCGCTTTAAAACACGTACCATCGTCAAATTTTGGCACAACGATTTGAAATCGAGTAGCACTTCTTAGCCAAGTGAAACTACTTGATGTGAATGTTACACCGCTTATTGTCTCTTGCACAATAAAATCAACTGAGGCCGACATATTTTGAACGACTTTATCTACTAAAACACTAGCAGAAAACACTCCCGTTTTTTCTAAAATAACATTAGAAAAAGGCGATTTAGTGACCGCAAAATATCCGTATTCTATCATTCTCCAGTGATAAGCCTTGTCAAAGTCTTGAGAAGTTGTCATAAATGTTACATTATCGCCGAGAGTAAAATATTTTCTGTTTGGAATCTCTGTAGTGGTGGTCGAATAACTGCAATCGAGGCACACTTTCATAAATGGCTTGATTAGTTCTAGAACTGTGACAGTTGTGTTGAGCGCAATTTTGCTGACCTTATTTGAACAGAAAATATAGGTTAAGAATTTTCCTGGAGATAAAAAGCGATGTAACATGACAGTCTTTCCGTGCGTGAATATCAATGGCCAGCTACTATATAAAGATGAATTGTCGCCAAAATCCCAAGAGCAAGATGCATCAGTGGGTAATGAATGGCTCAAAACCGAGGTTTCCAAACTAAAAGCCACATATTCAGATACTTTAGTTATTGTCACGTTAGCGGTGAGGGTTATATTTAGTAGAGGATTCTGTACGACCAGGGTCGGTTTACAGGCTGTACTGAGCTCACCCAGAAGATTAGATGCGTTTACCGTAACCACAAACGAACCGTTTGACATGTATAAATGTTTCAGGATAAAGGATTTCCAGTTTAGAAAGCTCTCTCCCAAATAAACGCTTCGATTTTGATTATTCTCAAACTCTGTCACGACTGTAACATGCGACCCAGATTTAACAGAAATATTGAAAGAAGCGTTCTCCGAAGCAGTGACGTAACGTTGCAATGAATCACAAGTTAAATCGACAATGGGTATCTGTATCCAGGCAATGCTTTGAGCAACTTCAGGGCCATGCTGATTTTCGCAAAGAACTATGATGTCATAAGCTCCTTCTTCGGAGTATTCATGAAGCACAGGCAAGGCGATCTCTGACACATCTGTCTGCAAGGTGGTGCCATCTCCAAGTGTCCAATCGCAGACAAATGCTGTTCCCTCACTCATTAAGAGTGTAAAGACTGACTGTGTCCCCTTTCTTGCGGCATCGACTTCTACCTGAAGGTCTGTGATCAGCTCATCCTCCTGTACAACAATCCTTGTAGAATGCGTCTTGTACATATTACTGACACGATTTGTGCAAATGACTTTGACAGTATAGTCTCCCGGTGTACCATACGCATACGTTTGAGTAAACTCCTCGACGCCACCGCGTAAAACATTTTCGCCAAGATCAAAGTCGCAGGAGACGTTTGTGCCATTAGCAATACTTGCTGCGACTGTAATACTTTCATTTACTGCGATGTACATATCTTGAGAACCACTTTTAATTCGAGGTGGCGGGATTCGAAACGTCAAATTCGCAATTGGATCTTCTACATACACGGTGCATGTTATACTCTTTCCTTCGGATTCGACATCGTTCCTAGCGTGTATGACCACATAGTAGATACCTACACTCTCGTAGTGATGACGTAATGAATTTTGAGCGAAGCCGTCGGTAAATGTTTCGTTAATCTGCTCAGGGCTTCCATCACCAGTAGATGTTGTAAATGTGACATTTGTTCCTAAAAGTTAGGTAAAAAGAAAAAAAATACAAGGTCTTTATACCAGCCAAGTGGCAAAGAGCCCTTTACCTAACATTCTCGTTATGTGATTCTGTAAACTGAAACAGCTTAACCTCAAAAAGGTCAAGGTAATTGTAGAATTCTTTAAATGACTCACGTTCCTTAACGCCCGTACGAACACTCAAAGTCATAGGCCTACAAATTAATTCGTTGTAAACGTTTTTCAACATGTGTACAATAAGGACTTCCTTAACAAGTATCTCTCCGGAGATAAACAGCTGCTAGACGTTTCAGTATCCTATCCAGAGCGAGCTTGATTTGGTAGCCTACGTGTAGCCGTACCCACTCCCCGAGGAAAAACGGAGGAAAAACGTTTTTCCTCGGGGGGTGGGTACGGCTACACGTAGGCTATTGATTTGGTTATACTGAATGACCCATGCAGAATGATAACTTAAGCGTGTTTTGCAGAAGAGTTGACTTCCGCCACTCACTGGAGTCCAGTTCGGAACAGGAACGTGGGCTCCTTTCTCGAACAGCGGCTGGTAATCGAGCCTAGTACATATGCATGTAATAAAGCGAGCTACCTTGAGAAATTATCCACTCAATTTCGATGTCCTCCATTGGAACAATAGCAGCGGTGTTTCTGACGCACTTCAGGCCTTTAATTTCGTCCTGCGCTACAATAATACCACTACTTCGAACACTGTTGTTTCTGTTGGAGGCTGTTACTTGCACAATATAAACACCGGGATCACTGTAAACCTGAAACAAAGTCTTGGAAGTTTTCGTAAAATCCTCGTCATCAAGTTCCCATCGATATACAACATTAGTTCCCTTGTGTGGTTCAATGCCGATGAGAAAGAAATCCCCGGTCTTGACGGGATGATCCGGAAGGCGTAGACTGAATTGTGAGATTGGAATATCTGCATTGAAAAACGTCAAAAGCAAACAACAATGTAACGCTTTTTAACGCCGTAAGGTTTTCGAAGCTTTTATTTGCGTACTAGTTAGGACTTTCAAAGAATCTTGCAACACTTTTTTCGAGCGCTTTCATTACAGTTACGAAATATATCCTAGGACCAGCTATTAATAGAGCAGAAGACAGTCCAGTCTCGAAAAAGTCAAAGTTTCCAGTCCCAGATACTTCAAATAATAATTAGGAATGGAAGACGAAAATGAAAACACCCATGGCAGGATGATTATTATGGTAAAATACAGAAACGGCTATTAAGTGGATCAGAAAACACCCAGTTATCCCGGCAAAATGAAAGTACACTATGTCAAGATGGGACTCACAAAAGCTGGTATAATATATATGCCTTGAATAAAGCGTTGTAAACGGAAGCCCATTCACCACTGTGGGAGGTATAAAACAAATATATATATATATATCTCCATAACATTCCAATTCCTAGCATCCCCTGGGGCTATTGATCTATCTAACCCTAGCTGATTGTGCTCACCACCCTGTCAATTCTGTAAATAGTTTACCTCCTATTATCTCTTCCACCGATGTGGTAGCGGGTGGTGGCGTAGTCGTTGGTGGTGACGTGGGTGGTTGGAATCCACAGGCCTGGTACATAGGTGGTCGAGAGTCGTAATCTGCGAAATAACATGAATTTAGTTATTATAACCTTTTCAGCTCGAAATGGTCGGGGCTTTTTTTCCCAATTTATCAGACTAACAACGTCTTGGGAGGCGCGGTGGCCTCAAGGGCAGTGCGCTCGACTCCGGAGGAAGCGGACCGGGTTCGAGTCCTGGCCGGGAACATGGCTTTGTGTTCTTGGACTTCACTCTCATACTGCCTCTCTCCACTCGGGTGTACAAATGGGCACTGGCAGGGTATAAGCCTGCAATGGACTAGCATCCCCGATTCAGGGAGGAGTAGAAATATTCCTAGTCGCTTCATGCTACAGAAACCGGGATAAGCTCTTATTTGATGGGCCCCTTGGCTCGTATGCATACCTTATCTTTAACCACGTTTGAAATTTGAAAGCTCTTAATCTGCGTATTTCAAAAATCGTATCAACAATCACTTTAGAAATAGATTCCATGTTGCCGTGTGTCTGTTAAGTAATAGATCACAGATGAATCTAAATGTTGTAAGAACAAAAACGTGGTACACGAGATGTTAGGCGAGCGTATCACTGATTTTCTTACCACATTTTGATGTTTTCCTACAAAAGAACCATACCCTTAAACGATACGTTAAGCTTATTTTACAGCTTTTGATGAAAAGGTTACTGTAACTAATGGTTCAGGAAAGGCATGATAATTGGGAAAAACAGAAACTTCCGCAAGTTAGCCTTTGTTTATATGTTGACGAGTGCAACGGCGCCTGAGGAGGACCAGGCAGTAACGTGTCTGACTATGTTGATATGAATTTAATTGTTTATATTAAATTCATTAAATCGGTTACCTTCATCAGGGTCACGTGGGCATCCATAGATCTCTGTTCGTAGACAAATGCTATTATTCCAGGTTCGTGGGTTTATCCGAACGTGGCGTGCCAAAATCGAATCCAAATGAAGAACGTGTATTTTGACTGTCTTACTGTTCTCGTTTCCATTGAACAGCTATGTAAAAAAGCATTAAGTATTAAGTATAAGGCCTCATAGGGGACCATAATTTTTTTTTTCAAATCAAAAAGAGAGTACGAAAAACCTGTCTACAGTATGGAAAACAGTTACATTCGTGATGGAAAAAATAGGAACAATCTCCATTTTTGGAGACCGCCCGTGGCCGCAGGTTTGTTTGCTAATTTTGACTTTTGTTATTTCTTTGGTTTGTTTGTTTGTTTCTTTGATTGCTTGCTTTGTTGGTTGCTTTCTTTCCATAGTAAAATTTGTTTTTATTATTTTGGCGGCTTTTTTTATCCAGATGTTCATACTTTTAGTTAGAGCTGCTTGATTGAAGTTCATTACAAAAAGTCAAAAACGTTAGAACACCCCGTTTAATTCGCATACTGAGTGATATTTATCATTTATGCATTCCCATTACGCGAAAAGGTACATCAAGAAAATTATATACCTTGTGGCCAGTTGCCGACCCATAACAGTACCAGGTGTTTCCATCACTACTGTACTGAATATAAAACGTTCTAACCCAAGAGTGATGATATCGGCCTTGTAAAGCAACAGCCATGACGCCTTTTTCGTCTTGCAGGTCAACTTCAAGCCATTGTTCTTCGTTTTCCTCAGCAGCGCACCAAGCGGCGGAAGCGTCATCCTCGATTATTAAACCGTCCTTTGCTGAAAAGCCACTGACAGAACTCGACGCTTTCATAAGATTCGGGTCGAAGGTAAAAGGAACTGGACGGACGCATTCTAGAGCAAGTAAATTTTTGAAAAAGGTGAGATACATGTACAGGTGCTCAGTGTCACACGCTATTTCGAAAAGGGCATTAAGCTACGCACGCTAAGTGGATTTCAATCCTATTTAGCTTGGGGGAGAGTGTGGGAGAGGGCACAAAGTGACTATCAAAGCCACATTTTGCCACTTTTCTATGTTGTTCCCTTACTACAGTACAAGAATCATACGCCCTTAGGAAATTGCAATCAACCTCGTCCCCAGTCTCTCTCTCTCTACTGCCTCCCTTCGTCGGGGACAATGGATGCAGAGAAGAAAGAGCCTGAGAACAAGGTTGAATTGTAACATGCTGGTGATGTGCGTCTATGCCACAATGTGACGTCGTACAGTCCATATTTTGTTTTCTGATTTCGGTTGCTTTTGCACACAAGATATGCGAGCCAATCTTGTTGCGTTTCCATATTAAGCTGTCCTTTTTTGCTCGCCATAAAGTTATAGTATTTCGCCGTGACAAACACATTGCTAGTTAACAAAGAATCAAATCCTCTTGATCATGACAATAAAATCGACACTCACGGATCGAGCGGTCCGGGTTCGAGCCCTGGCCGGGGACATTATGGTTGTGTTCTTGGGCAAGACACTTAACTCTCACAGCGCCTCTCTCCACTCAGGTGTATAAATGGGTACCGGTGAATTTAATGCTGGGGGTAACCCTGCGATGGACTTGCATCCCATCCAGGGGGTGTAGCAATATTCCTGGTCACTTAATGCTACAGAAACCGGGATAAGCTCCGGCCTGATGGGCCACTTAGGCTTGTATGCAGACTTAAGCTTTTTTTGCATTCACGAATGTTGTGCCTTGAGGACACCTAGGTGATAACTATTCTGTTTTTGGGAAAGTGTTATGTGTATTTATCACGTTCATATATATAATGCGCCTTGCATACTGCTATGACGCAGCATTGTCAACAAACATCTTGAAAAGTGACAGTTCTTTTACCCAAGCCCTTGAAATTTGACAGTTGTCAATTATGTTGTTTTGAGTCTGGGACCGGGAAAGATTTTTCTTTTTTTCTTCTTTAGTTGTTGTAGCGTGATAGCCAACGAAGACGACATTACAATTGCTCGATGATCTCATTGTGGTAATGTGGTAGTGTTATTGATCGACTGTATTATATTGACGATTCTTACGTAACATCTTTGCCTGATCTCTCATAATCAATGTATGATTCTAGATGTATAAACTCTTTTAATTGTGCATCAGTACAAGGCAAGAACAGTCACTTTGTTCCTTGTTTTCATAATAATCAGTAGAGGATTAAATTATAGGCGAAAATCGCCTACATTTTGCTTTCGTTGTTTTGGGTTTTATCTGATAGAACTTTTCCTGCCGAATTCAATGGCAAAACCCTTTGAACTTTGCGACGTACGCGACTTAAATGCTGAAACTGCATGTTTAGGTCATGTGTCGCAAGCAGCCACATGTAAACCAAATATTTTTACGGAATATTTTGCCTATCTGTGAACGATGTGGTTACACTAAATACTAAACAGCACATTTTGTAAATACACATAATATGGGTACTAGTTCGAAGAAAGTGATTTGTGACGTTAATTCTTAAATATTAATCTTGTTATTCTTGCTTTTATTTGCAAAAACTACAAGAAAAATATGATATGGGTATTATAAAATGTGAAATCCATGGGCGACTATGGTATTCATTAGGCGACTAGTTTTATGACTGACAGATGTCTTTGCCATGCCTTTAACTTTAACCTCTACTATTTTTTTATTATTATTCTTTTATCTACTTTTCTATGATTGTTTTTCCTTTTTCGCAACATGGCGCAATATAATATATTAACAGAGCAAGCTTCTGTAATCATAACGCATGATTTGGGGTACATTTTATTTTTGTATCTTATTCGTCTCATATTTCAGTTTCATTCTGTTCATTTCCATAGAATAGGTTCCACAGAAAAGAAGTACAAGCAGAAGAATGTATGAAATATTTTTCAATTACTAAAATACCCAGTTTTTTTCGACGCAAGTTTGTTTAGGAAGACTGAAACAAAGACTGATTAAAACACGGTAAGCGCTGTGGCTATGTGGCGTTGGACTATAACAGGATCAACCAATTTGAACTACTATACTTAATTTACTTTTTTCATTCCTGAAGTACTTAAAGGTGATAACTTTTTTTCTGAAGTAGGTAACAGCTTGGTGAAGATAATTCAATTTCAAAGCCAGAACGTTTTGTCTTGTTGACTGATGATAACAAGAATTCAAACTTTCTTTTCATTCATTTTTTTTTTCAAACGGAAAAAGAAGCGATTCTAACTAACTGTTAATATTCAACAATTATTTCAACTAATTTAAAATAGGTTAACAGTTCAATTCTCCAATAAATTATCTAGTGCGCTAATGCTTAGTAACATTTGCGAAGTTGTTAATTTCCGCGTTTTTAATTTTACAAAATTGAATTACTGGAGATGTTAATTATAACATAGGAGATAATAAAGGAGACGTTTCAGTTAAGGATTTTTACATTTAAAAGAATTTACCGGTGGTATCGGCTGTCACCCTCGCGAGAATAGTTCCAAGGAGACTGGTAGCAAAAATCTGCAAAAAGAGTGTACAGTTACGAGAGAAAATAATTGCTTTAAATACTCTTTGAACGACCACGTTACAAATAAAGAGTGATAGAATAATACCACAATTGCAATGTCTTTCATCTTGGTTGTCACAAGAAAGCCATTTTGAACGAGAAGATTCACTACATTAGAATGTGATGATCCGTTTTCGCTTGAATAAACGTGTACTTGCCATCCAATAAGAAATAGTACGAATTTAATTAGCATTAATATTTTACTAAGACTCCCGCTGTCCTCCTAACGAGAAAATCCTGGTTTAATGTAACTAGTGTCTGCCACATCAGAGTGGAAGACAAAGCTATGAAAAATTCAGACTAAATGGGAGCTGAATCTTTCATTTTGAGATTTTTCAGGTAGCGCTAACCATTTCAATAAGCGGTGTGATAATTTGAGACTGATAATTGAAACAAAGCTAAGGAAAACAAAAAACCGATGTTGTATTAGGAGTAAAACAAATTAAGCCGACATAACTGATAAGCGTTCGACCAAACTACGTTCTCATTAAAATTCCTTATTTCTGTAAAAAAAGTGTTATTGTAAAATCAATCACGGTTTAAGGGTATAATAAGTTGTGCTTCAGAACTGTTTTTATATTTATCATTAAATGTCTTCAGAACAGAATTGCTTTGAAAGTTGTATCGTTTTGACCAGCTATTTTTATCGAATTTGATATATTTAATGAGTACGATGAATTGATGTGAATGTATTTGAATTCATCTTCGCCCTACATAACATGCCCTATGAACAATATAAAGTTCTTAGCTCAATTAGTGTCAGTTGTACATATAATAACGAAACATGTAGGGTGTAGGAAAGTTATGTTCCCTTTTAATAAGGTGTACCAAGATGAATGCGCACGCGCTAGGATAATGACGAAAATACTGATATCCTTCTGATATAGAACCGACAGTGAAAAATATACAACAGGGTAGGTAATGAATATTTAATATAACAACCGCCCACATTTTGTCCTTGCGAAAACATGATCATCCGAGAATGGTTCCATGAGAGAAGTTCAAATTAATAGATAACATCGCTTTTGTTTTTGCTCTGTGGGCCATTGTACAAGTTTCTAGATTTTATTCTTGAGAAAATCCCCCAGGATATTTTTGAAACGGAGTATTGTTAAGGAGGATTAACGTAAAAGGATCTTAACAAAATCTTGTCGGCTGTACAGGGAATATCGAGAGCTCTGAAATGACTGATAATGTTTTTTGCCAGCATTGTGAGCGTAATCAAACTGTTACTCCAAGCAGGGTTCTCCCTTGGAATTGAGGGGCCCGCTTAGTGGCGGTTGCGTCACGTCGAGTTTTTTCAACATTTATAATTAATTTATCAATAAAAACAGTATTGTGCAAGAGTAATGCATACCTTCTAACAGGACACTTTTTAATTCAATTTCGTAATTTGTCTAGGAAATGGTTCAAGGTTTAATTGCAACATTTAAGGCTATTTGACTATTATTTTACGAGCGCGCGTTCGGATATGAGACAGTAGATAGTCAACAAGGTGCGTACCGCAAGTGGGATAGTTGCTTCATTGAAAACGACCCCAAAAATAGAAAACTACAATAAAAGAAAAAGGAAAACGTCCACAAATATAACAGTACGCTTATCATATTTTGGGGGCATAGGGTAATGGCTCATATGCAACTATGACCAGATGGCCAAGCCAATAAAAACTCTTGTATTGCATTTAAGGCGGGGGTACACCTGTAGGCCGTATTTTAGTTGGGTATTAAGGTCTTAACGCAAATGTCTCGTTCACGTTTCAAGCAATCTAAAATCTCTCTGCTCATCATTTATCTACAATTTGGGCTGTTTTGCATTTTTGGAGGGGGTATATTTGAAGATAACTAGCTTTTCTTAAAAGACTGATCAAATATATGGAAATAGGGAATTTTGAAGATTCGATGTTGTTTCAAACTAAGAATTTAAAGTTTCAGTTTCAAAACGTTGTTTATCTTTTATCTTTAAACGTCCTAAAATAAAACTCATGTTTACCCCACCTTAAAGGCGAAAAATTTCGAATATTTCTTGACGTTTAAATCAAGTTCTTAGTGCCAGATATATTGGGAACGAGATTGCTCCTATTGTGTAATTGCTAAACCAAATATAGCTTATAAATTGCGTCTACAACAAAATTCTCGATCGTGACTGGTTATCTCCGCACTTTGTCGCGTAATCGACGCACGATCTGCGCGATCACATAGGTGTCCAATTACAGGTTCCCAAAAGCATATCTGAGCTCGGTAAATACAATTCTTAACAATTCAGTAGTATCTAAAGATCTGAAGCATCCATATATATACTCTATCTACCATATATAAGTGAATGAAAAAAATGAATTCCTTTGAGCTATCGTTTTGTAAGTTATTTATGATCGTGCATAGACCAGCTTGGCTTGCTAGCAACTTTAAGGCGCACTGCTTATTTGAATTTCTTGAGTTTTCCATATTTCTGAAAACCGCAAATATGACTCCAAAATTAATAAAACAATAAGACGAGTTCTAAAATGCGACAACATCTGCATGAAATTTTACTCACTTTGTTAATGAAAGAGAACTCATTTCCGAGTACAGTGATATTGCCGGTTTTCATGTGACGTAGCCACATTCCAAAATTTAAAATTGCCTTTCCTTCTGAGGTTTTAGTTTCATAA
>OMLO01000187.1_pt1 | contig 34246 bp, 22 predicted proteins | sample 1674811 | NCBI WGS metagenome assembly OMLO01 (sample SAMN06265003, study PRJEB25207) | coral metagenome | isolation source: Coral host | place: Mexico:La Bocana,Puerto Morelos, Mexico | collected 2008-11-13
GGGCAGCATTTTCAAGACCTCGGTCACAGTTTTTCACGATACGGACCTCCCAGCCGGTAAATAACATATATATAATCACCTCAGCTCGACTCCATCTCGGTGAATATTTCCCAGTGTTCACTGAGCCTGTGGCGAATAATTGCTAAATATGAACATGTTTAGTAACAGAGACTAGTCAAAATCTAAGACGCTTGGCTTATTGCTCTTTTCATGTTAAGCACCTTCCCCTCGAATTTTAACTGCATTTTAACAGCATTTTGTTTACAGGAATTCAGGGGAAATTTCGACAGTGATGGAGTTAGGCACCACAACGTTCCACTTCCTGTTATTACGTCAAGGGTAATGTTACTGCCACTGGACTGGAACAACAACGTGGGCCTCAGAATGGAACTTTATGGATGTGCACCTGGTAACTATTGTGGTATCTTTATAATGTCCTCTTGCTGTTCACTTAAAGTATTTACTACTCTCATGCCTGCTAGTCAATTTAAAAGTTGAACTATGTCAAAAATTAAAAATTCAATTTGTTCTATAAAAATATTAGTCTTGATCAATAACGATTTCTTAAAGCATAAACAAGCGAATATTAACGTTTAAAGCTGTGATACCAGTCTCTGATACCATTCTCAAGGCAAAGTGAATAAAAAATGCGATATCGATGGTTTGATTTCTATAGTCTCTACAAATTTACATAATAACAAAGGATCACAAATTCTTCAAGTGGATACCTTTGCGCGAATCGAATCCGTTTGCACCTTAGGGTTGGTTTAAATTTTCTTATAAAAAGCATCTCCTTAATTAAGCAATCAAATTTGTTAGTACATTTGTTAGGCACGTAAAATTGTTCTGAAAGACAAGGTGGAACGTTCGAATTATGTTCGCTGAAGTAATGTTTACAAATTGACGACAATTTTTGTTTGTGTCGATAAACGCGTTCGTGGAGGTGGCCGCGAGCGTAACCAACACATCCTGCATCACACAGGTTACATTGAAATTTATAAACTACACATTGTTGGTTAACAGTGGCTGGCTTGACTTCTCGAAATTTAAGGTCTTGATTTTTGAGCTGAGGTCTGTGAGACATTCTTTCACTACATTAGCAGAGACCTGATCTCTGAATGGTATGATGACTCGGATGGGGGGGTGTAGTCGTGTACGTTGATGGAATGTGCTGCTGGTCTGCTACCTTGGAATCTACGAATCGAATGAAAATTTCACGTGCTTACCAAATGTACTAACAAATTTGATTGCCTAATTAAGGAAATGCCTCGCTTTAACGTTAATATTCGCTTGTTTATGCTTTAAAAATATTAGTGTACTTGCAGTTGCCAAATTTACACCTTTCAAAAAGCTAAGCTATGAAAGATTTGTATCCATCTGACTGTTTTTTAAGCTGTCGTATCAATTTATCGTACATTGCATTCACGTTTACGTATCCATGCAAATCCACAGGTTACTACTTTTTGGCGAGGCTCAGAATAGCTGACCCTGGTGCATTTTTCACTCTTGCGTTTGCGGATGAATCAAGTAAAGATTATCAAACCTGGTCAGCTGACATTACAGACGAGGTACATGGATTTCGCTTTTAGGCCTATTTGTTGGAGCATAAAGTACCAGGTTCCCTCTGGTGATATTATTCCACCGCATACTACTTAGCTTTATTTTCAAGTAATTCATCGTCACCCGTTCGTTCATCTGAACTAAACTATTGTGAAGTATACAACTGTACTATGGGGACATTAAGCTTGAATACCCACTTCTGGAACTGTAAAATACTGCAAAGGCTAGAATTTAAAATGCCAAAATTTGCAATGATCATAATAATGATGTAACCTTGTAAAAGGGGATTTTGTACTTTTTTTTTACTTTCCTTGGCTTGTAATGCTGTACGATTATTTCTTGGAAAGTCAGTCAATATATACTGCCAGTAAAAATGTCCATCCAGTTGTGCTTTCTCTTATTAGGTTCAACGCCTCATTAGAAATGTTCCAGGATTCCTTCGCGTGAAATTGCGACGTTTTCGGTAAGGAAACCTAGCTTGAGCCGAGTTATGCACCCTTGAAACTCGTGCAAAAGCATGATGCATGATTTAAATTGCAAAAGTAGGCCTTTGATAGCTTAAAGTTGTCATACCTCGCCAAAAAAGAACATATTTCTATTTTACCAGTGTATAATGCAAAATTCCTTATGAAAACTACGTGGTAAGTATTCTTGCTGAGAAAGATCTCCTTAGCGGTTTTGCTTTGGTTAAAAATTGTCTTCCACCGGCAGAAACTTTGTAGGTCTCCAAACCCCTGAAAGTTTAAGACTGAAAATTACATTCCATCAGTTTTTTCTTCCAGAATCAAAAGTTAAATTTCCTTCCCCTCTTGCCTTAGTTAAAGGGTTGGTACTTGAATACAAATGATAAGATCAACTTGTAAGTATTGATGATTTACTGTTTGTTATATCAGATTGAGTAGTGATTCAGTCAGAGCAATAGTGTTAGCTGAGGTTGAGATACATTGCATTAAGGAGGCCGCTCACTTGGTTGCTGGTAAACTGAAGAGTTCTGTCGTTCCGACGGACAGCATATTCCAAACAGATGTCGACATCTCCTTTCCAGGTAAGTAAAATAAAGCACTCAAGTTTGCTTTGGATAAACTAAAACAAAATGTTAAGTCTTGAGATGACCTCAGGACCTGCCTGAAAACCACATTAGTGAGTGAAGCCTCCTGTATAAAGATTATTATTATTATTATGCAACGCAAAGGGTTATCGTGATTCCTCGAAGATGTATTCTTCGATAAATTAACTTAAATAGTCTTATGGCCCTTCATGCATCGTATAACGATGAAACCTAGCGTATATTTCGAAATAACAATATTTCAAACATGAATAGTTTTGGCCAATAAGTGACTGCTTTAACATTAATGAAAAAATAACTTTTGGTTCCCGCTGGTTTCAGCAGCCATTCGGGAAGTGACAGTTCATTTTGTTTTCTTCAGGAAACTCCAGTTGTTTTTTCCCCGATGTCGACATTCTTCTGGATGGAACTAACGTGTTGGGGAAAGAAGTCTTAACGATATCACAGTTAACGCTCCGTCCGGTTATAACCGTCTGCGATCCGCAGCCTATGTCGATCCAGGCGTCACTATGGGAGAAATCCATAATTCTGGGAGATTCTCTCTTGCTATTTCAAGAACTCGGTGAGGGGATGGAGCAGGTATTCAATCCTCGTATTAACCGCACGGATTATTACCCTGTCTATTTATATCTGAAGTTTACTACTCGTGTCGCGGAATTACAGGGAAAAACGCTACAGGGCTTTATTCTCCTTAAAGTTGTCCAACCAGAGCTGGTGGCGAATATAGAAGGTCCAGTGGAAGCTAGCAGAGGAATCGGTGAGATGCGGTTGGACGCTTCCATGTCACATGATCCTGACAGTTTCGCTGAAGGCGAGTTAAGCTTCTCTTGGTTTTGCAAGAGTGAAAAAGATGAAGTGTTCTCTAAAGGAACATGCCCATACGCAAGGACAGCTTCAGACGGGAAAGTTTTCCTCGTTAATGTCAACAGAATGCGGTCAAATCACCTGTATGACTTTAAACTCGTTGTGTCGAAAGGAGCTCGGATAAGGGAGACAATTCACGCCTTGAAGGTCCTTCCGTCCGTAAACTTCACTCTCAGGTGGGAAATGATGTTTTGATATGATTTTCTTAGAGAGGGAATAGTCCCACAAGTAATAAACGAGTAATTCAGACAAGAGTGTGCTAATGATGTCATGGGTGTAACTCCACTACTCCGTTACCTCATCCAACATAACCGTAACGAAAGAAATTTGCTATGCATGTCTAAGTCAGTCTAAGTAGACGAGTTTTTCAGTGTGTTTTTGTCAGCTCAAGGTATTTGGCGAAGATTTGCCAAAAACTTCTCTATCTCTGTCTTTAAACACTTGTTAGTGACCAAAGACTCTCTTAAGAAGAATAACATGAGATGGCATCTCCTTAGCTAAGTGATCTGTACTCTCACCTTTTTATGGGACGGCCCAGTTTAAAATCCGATTAGAAAGACTTTAATAAACACCCAACAAGACGGTGATTGGTGAAGGGATCATCAGAACCAGAGTGAAAATGATATAGAGTATCAGCAGAGCTTAAATGTACCACACCTAGTTTCATTTAGCGGCGGGAAGGAAAAACCCATGAATTGATTTTTCTCATAATTATCACGGTTAGCGGTATTGCTCGTGGACGCGTACGCACGACCGCGACTACTACTACTACTACTACAATTATTATTATTATTATTATTATTATTATTATTATTATTATTATTATTATTATTATTATTATTATTATCGACGACGACAGACGACGAGAGATGGCAGCCATCTCTAGCTAATAGGTTAGCAGAAACAGGCAGTCTTGGTTTATAGCGTAGGTCTTTTATATTTGACAGCCATATTATGGTCTATTGATATCTTGGTTTTTGAAGTCGATCGCATGCCAAGTGCTGGTTTTCTATTAGCTCGCGGGCTCGTGTATGGTTCATTTGTTGTAATCGTTACCGGATTGCTCGGAAGCCGGGTAACGGTTATATAACCCTGGGTTAAAAGTTATCACGAGCTCATGTTAACCGAAGTATCAATTTTTCTTGTATACGTAGTAATTATTATTACCTTTTCACCTAAGGTGCCGTGCAAATTGTGGAAAGAAAGTGCTTCAGTCCAAAACAATGAGGATCGAGCCTAAATGTGAAGGCAGCCTCTGCGATAGCATCATCAGAACAAAATGGAGTATTCAGGCACTTAACTCTACGGTGAACAGCCGATGGTGGGAAAAAGCAAGCACCTTCGTTGTAAAAGATTTCTCTTCGCTTGTTTACCACTCAGAAACAAGGGATCCTCATTATAAAATAAAGGTCGTCATTGCAATTCGTGTAGAAAATGAAGTACTTAAAGAAGAATACAGCGAGGAGATTATTCTGAATTCCCCACCATTCATCGCTGATCGCAAAAGCGGATGTTTTGTGACGCCAAACGAAGGTTATGCAGTAGAAACCATATTTAATATCACGTGCTTGGGCTGGAGTGACGAGAATAAGCCCTTAAAGTACGAATTTCGCTACAACACGAGCGATGGTTTAATAATAAATGATCCAAACGCGGGCGCTGAAAAAAACATACTGTGGACAACCCTTCCTGTTGGCAATAAGGCTGATAATTTCTTGTTAAGAGTAGATGTGTACGTCAAAGATTCACTTGGAGATTTGACCATCAGCAGCGTTGCAGTCAAGGTAGGCTACAGTTCCCGGCAAAACTGCCAAGCCTTTCTAACGGCTTCTTTATCTATTCTTCTCTTGCCAAAATTTATTCTATCTAAATTATAGTCTTGTGGTTTTTATTAGGTTGCCTCGACATTTTTTCCTACCTTTAATATATGAATTGTACTTTTATATCTCCATTGTAATCTTGTATATTAATTTTTGTAATTTATAAATCATTGATTGTAATTCTTTTTTTGTTCGTTCGGGCAAATCCAATAAAAAAAACATTGAGATGTTCACCGTTAACTTTGTCTTATTTCGTATCGTTTAGGTGAAGGACAAATATTCTGATGACGTCGCCAGTACCTTGGACAAGATTGCTAAGAATGAAAGTAACAAATTCACTTATTTCATTAACACCAATGAACCAACAAAAGCGACTGACGTGGCAATATCTGTACTTTCGCTTGTCGACCAGAGAAGACGATCGGAGGTTAGGAGGGATCCTAAAACTATTTTGCTGAACTTTGGGTTACACAGTTAAAATTGGCTTGTAACGGACTATCAAATCGTTGCCCAAAGAAAAGGAGAGAACATACGATAATACAAAGAATAGATTGGACTGACTGAATAAGTAACATGCGGACTGGTAAGACCAGTCCAGTATATTCCAGTTGCTTCTTTATTTTAAACAGAAGTTTTGGAGCAGTCAATTAGTTATTTTGTTTTGTTATTTTCATCCCATGTTTTGTTACTAGGGAGATGACCAACGTGCCATATCTAAGGAGAAAGCGCGAAAAGTGAGTATAATTGCATGGTTCAGCATCATCCTTGAAGATGAGTGTATAAAATGAGCTTTACAGTTTATTTGGTATTGGGCCTTGTGTTGTCAGATTCGCTAGTAAGCTATCGTTATGCGATCTTGATCCAGCTGTTTTAATTAATTATGCGCTTTCACTGCACTTAAATCTCTGCTTAGTTTTACACTTGGAAAAGCACGCATTCACAGGGCATTCATTCAAAGAGTCGCAAAGAGTCAAGGCAGACATATTCTGTGTTTCATTTCCTAATAATAGTTTAATGGACTTGACTTGGGTTGGGCGGCCAAACGATGAAAAACTTGCGTCGACTTTTGTGCAAAATTGATTTTGACTATCATGAGCGCAAGTCAACGCAAGTCGAAAATAGACCCAAGTTTTCAATATGCGTCTACTTGCGAGTCAGTTTGGCCAAGGCTGAAGTGTTGATAAGACTACTGTGTTATCCATATTGATTTGTTCAGGGCAGAAAATTTCCCATAAATTAAGCAAGGCGTTAGCCATAGACTTCTAGGTAAACACATGCGAGTAGCTCGCAGGGCCTGACTGAATTGGAACGCTTTTGGCTTTTTCTTGTCATGAAGTGCGACTCCTAATCAGATATTTCAATATGTTTAGTTGAAAGACAACATCATTGACGAATTGAGCAGAATCAAAATCGACAGCAAGGAACTTATCACAAAAGTAAGCACTGCGGTAGCCATGGCAACCAAAGAAAGAGATGAAATATCGCAAGAATCACAGGTACTGTCGCTTTTTTAAATTGCTGGAATAAGTTGGTTCAGCTTAATTATTTGTCGGTTATATATATATATATATGTTTTTTTACCGGGCTAGGTCGGTCCGTATGGGAAAAAACTGTCCGAGGTCTTGAGTACTCAAGACCAAGGGCACAGTTTTTTTACCATACGGACCGACCTAGCCCGGTAAATAACATATTTATTATTTTTTTTTTTTATCTTTTCTTTTTAAAAACGGGAAAGAAATTTATAGGCGCGATTTAGTTCAAAGTTTCTTCCTCCGGATAGTAAAATTCACTTTCACTGTGTTCGCTCTCATCAGAGTCCATTATCCATAATCCTTAATAGTTATATTTCGGTAGCATATTTTCCACTACACGGGGATGTTTACAACTAACTTTGTAAACATAAATATTTTTAACGAGCCACCTTGATTGCTACAGCGGGGAAAAAAAATCCGGCCCCTGGGCCGAATCGTAAAAAGCTGGACCGTTCACGTGTGAGAACTTAGCCGATCAAATTCGAGGATTTAGGATTCCGGCCCGCTGAGATGTTTGAAAATAAAAATATTATATCTGCATCAGCCGTGTTGGATTAAATATCAATATCAATAACTCCCGTGTAAAATACGGCTTTACAGAGATCTCTGGGCTAGCAAAAGGGCAAGGAAGTGAGGTAATTTATCTACTTGACCTTCAATAGTCGAAATAGTTAACTTTACTTCACTTTTGTCCATAATCCTCTAGAGGTAATGGCCCGGAAATTCTTCTTCTCCAGGTCTCGCTAGCTCGGAAGAAGATGTGCACTTAGGATGTTGTGAGAATGTGGCCAATAAATGTGGCTCATTAGTGGTGCTGATCTTAGTCCTGTTAGGGATCTGTTCATTAGATATTTTCAACTGAAACCTTTGAAGACTTTCCGTGTAATGGGTCATTTTTCGACCCTTGTATAAATACTTGCAGCGGGCGTTACATACCAACTTGTGGTAGGAGCGCTTACAGTATCATGCAAAACTAATCCCTGAAATTGAATTCGGCAAAAACCTCAGGTAAACTTTCGGCAAATGTTCGCCAATATTTCGCACGTCTCTTGTTTTACTTTCGACTTTCGAATTCGATTTCGCTTTCGCTTGGCTTAAGGAAGAGGTGTTGTTTAGGATAGTAAAGTTTGGTTTGTGTAAACAAGAACTTTAACAGCCCTCTATTACAAAAAACGCTTAAATGATTAAACCTCGAGGCTTTTGATGGAGAACTGGAATGATGTTCGCAAATTTAAGACCTGGAGTTAGGTTAAGAATGATGTAATAGCTTGGCGATAATTTCGTTTTTTGATACTCAGGAACAAGCATTAGAGCGTCTGGAAGAAGCAACAGATTTTCTTTCAAGACTCATGGACAATAACACAGATGATGCCAACACTTTGACAACAGTCAGCAAAAATCTGCTTCTTGGACTGGGGAATATTTTGAATATCTCTTCGCAGGATGCTAGCGTTATTTCGGAGCAACCAACGTGGTATAAGATCGACAAGGAAAAGGTACTTAAGGTTTATTGATACACTTGGGTCTTTGCTTTGATTTGTTAATTTTGTCAATTTGTGGAATTCTTTAAGCCCTATTATCGTGATATTAAGTGTCTTCGATACACTCCAAAGGATTTCGACTCATTTACACTCGTTTTACACCAACCTCACCTGCCAAAAATATGCACAAACTTCATTAAACTGCATTTCATCGAACTGCATGCATGCAGGGCATCGTAATACACTGCACTGCGCTGCACTGCATATAGTATACATGCAGTGTTTTTCATTGAAATACTGCTGTATACTGCACTGAATCGAGCCAATAAAATGTCACTACACCGCGAGTTCTCGACTTTACTACCGTTTCCGGTGCACTTGAGATAAATTCACTCTACCTAAACGCAGCACAATTCACTGAAATGAACCATGTTTATTGCACTTCATTGGCGAGGACAGCACTTTAAACGGTGGCGCAATCACTCCTCGCATTTGACTTAATGTTGTTGTGTTTTGCTTTTTATCGCAGAGCAAAAAAATTGCCCAGAAAGCTCTTAAAACGATATGGAAGCTTCGAGACTGCCTCATTGTAGATGAAGGTCTAGATGAACCAATGGTAATTAACAGCCGATACCTATCCATAGTTCTGTACAGACAGGAGAACAAGAAAAATGAAACAGTGATTGGAGAAGCAAAGACGAAGTTCACCCTACCGTCATACAAAGGGATATTCAGAAGACAAGCCGTGGAGAAGGCTGGTATCACCTCGAAGATCGTCTTGTTTAAAGGGAATCCTTACACTTGGCACATAAGTGCGTTTAAAGGTAAATGCCATGTAATCAATCTAATCTAAATTTCAATTATCTTGAATCTCGTTCTATCACGCAAATTTTGAATTTCAAACAACACAGTGTCATTATTGTGCTGAAAAGCGGCAAACGAAATAGAAAACAAAAATAACAACGAATGACATACGAACGAATGAAAAAAAGAAAAAATTGTGGCAATGTGGAAAAAAACCAAAGCAAACACGGTATTAATTAAATGAATGACATCAAAGTTAATGAAAAAGCAAAAAAACAAAGATACATATATGATATATACTAACAATAACAAACACAAGTTTAAATCAATTTTGACTCTTATGTTTATGTTTTTTTTAGTTTCGTCATGGGTTGTTGATGTGGTCCTTCAAACAAAAGAGAAGAGAAATTTAAACATCTCTGGCTTGAAGAAGCCAGTACATTTGTATCTTCCACAGAATTCTGAAAATGGTTCGCCAGCCGATGTGGCGAAAAAAACAGTGCAATATTTTGTTAAACCAAGCTATGACATTTACGAGTCTAAGCTTATACAATATCATAAAATAAACGTACGAGACAAAGACGATGTAGTGACTGTGAAGCTGCATCCAGTGGCAGAGAAATACGCTACACCACTCCGTGTCTACGTAAGTTCCTTTGACTTTCCGACGCCTACAGAACACAACTTTTCCATCGTGTTACCTTGCAAGAAAGAGGAGCGGAAATGCAACAAAGATCCCTATGTGTTTTCATTCAACATTTCTGATACCGGGAATACTGGAACTCAATACATTGGCATACATTATTACATGAATATTACGCACGACGCCATGTTTCAAGAAGAAGGAAAAATGATAAGTATGAATGGTTCCGTCCAGGAGCGGCCAAGAAGATCCAGTGATTGTGATAGCAGAAGCGGAAGACAGAGGCGTTCTTGTATTGGTGTAAAAGACCCTCCTCCTCCTCCCACTCCAGCTCCAATCGTTCTCAGATCGAAATATAATGCTAGGACTGATTTAAATTACACCCTTTCCGTAAACATCGCAAGTTGTCTTTATTGGTCTGAAGACAAGGAGCAGTGGACTGACAAAGGATGCAAGGTGAGACCAACTCTGGTTTATATCTACAAGAATGCGTTAGGTTTGCAGAATGGTTTACAAGGAGTGAATCCAGGTGCTTGAATAGAAGTTGAACGTGTTTTTCGCCTGAATTTACATATAGTTTTAAATTCTTTTACCAAGCTAAGAAAAATAATGAAACGTTTTTCTTTCGGTAGAACAAGCTTGCGAGGGGGGTTCTTTCGTCTTATTTCTAGGTTGCGCCTGAAGCTGTTTCTGGCAGTATTCACTGCCTGTGCAATCATCTGTCCGCTTTTGGTGGAGATTTCTTCGTGGAGCCAAACAAAATTGAGTTCAAAAAGGTCTTTGGTAAGTTTAATGATCTCGGAGAAACCAAGAACTTTGTTGTGCTAGCAACAGTGTGTTTCATGCTTGTACTCTACACCATCGGCCTCATCTTCACGCGACGAGCGGACAGACGAGATAAGCAAAAGGTTAGTGGTTAATGTTGCCTTTATTGTCAAAAGTGTTGAGTGATGGCTGTCACGTAACAAGCTACACAGACTTACGCGTACAAGTCCATGCAGGCTTTACCTTTTTCCTAAAATCCACTCCCTAGCCCGGCGGCTTGTTTTATAATAGGCATTAATGCGAGTAAGGACTTACTCGCTTAGCTATTATTGTCCAGCAATGTTTCGTGGCAGCCATATAACGGTTTTATTGCATTCCCAATGTTAGTAAAAAATCCGAAATTACCTTAAGTCAAATATCATATAAAGTATGTATGTATGTATCAGACGTCCTTTGATATACCAAAGACATAACCGTCAGCTTTTAAACCAACGTTTGAAAGGCCCCTAACGTAAATATTTGCTACACGGAACAAAAAAAGTCTCTCAGTGCATGGTATGTCTTAATAATAAAAGACTGCTGAGAAATATCAACAAGTCTTAGGAGACAAAGTGAGATAAAAACACTGGCTTTATAATTTGTTTTTTCGTTCATTCATAAGTAATTGCAGTCGATTGTTCGATGGCTCGATCAGCCCTCGTTCGGTTATTCAGTTGATTTTATCTATTGATTTATTTTTTTATTTATTTCAGACCATACCAAATGTTTATCTTCTTGATAGCGAGGAGAGAGGACAGCACCACTATCGCATCTCCATTCAGACGGGAATGTGGGTGGGAAGTGGTACCACTGCTAACGTAGGAATAATCATCTATGGCGAGGACTGTTACAGCGACCAGATCATACTTAACGACTCCACTTGCAAAAAGATGTTCTTTGCTCGAGCGAGTGTGAATACATTCACCGTGTCTCTTCCTAGGAGCCTGGGACCTCTCTATAAAATCAAGGTGTGGCACGACAACAGCGGAGAGAGTCCTGGATGGTTTTTGAGAGACTTTGTGATAACAGAGTTGGAAACGCAGGAGCAGTGGCACTTTCTCGCGAATAGGTGGCTGGCTGTTGAAAAGGGTCGAGGAGAAGTCGAAATTCAACTGAAAACTTCAAATAAAGAGGAAACGTCTAACTTCAAGAGCCTTTTCTATTCGAGGGCTTCAAAGCAATTAGCCGACGGGCATTTGTGGATATCCGTACTAACCAGACCACCCCAAAGCTTGTTTACTCGAACGCAACGTTTCTCATGTGGCATGTCAGTGTTTTTCTTAGCTATGATTACCAACGCTATGTTTTACGACTTTGGCGAGAAAGTGAAAGATACTTTTCAAATTGGTCCACTGGCTATGAGCTGGACACAGGTGAAAATTGGAATCCAAAGCGCCATGATTGCGCTGCCGGTGAATGTATTCATTGTAGCTGTTTTTAGAAACGTGAAACCAAAGAACAAGCGACAAGAAGACAACGAAGGGCAAAATCCACCAAACGGTCTTCCTCACTGTTTTGTTCATATAGCATGGATTTTGTGTATCCTTGTAATTCTGTCTTCAGCGCTCTTCACTGTGCTCTACAGCTTATCTTGGGGAGCCAAGATCTCCAACGAGTGGCTCACTTCCATACTTGTCTCTTTTTTTCAAGATGTCATTGTCTTGCAACCTATTCAAGTTGTTATAATTGCTTCTTTGCTCTCAATATTGATTAGAAAACCAGTTAAACACGATCCAGTGCATGGGTTGCCTCGTATAAAGAGCCCGTGCCAGGATGATTCTAAAGTACAGCCGCCAGAGGAGACTGTGTTAAAAACGTCGCGAGCCTTCAGGACGAAACTTCAAAAGATGTTCCGCGCTATCTTTGAGATTAGCTTGTTTTTGTTCTTTATTACTTTACTGTTTATTGTGTGCTATGGAAATAGAGATAACTCAAGATATCAGCTTACCAAATCACTCAAGGATATTTTTGTTAAATTTGATAAGGTAAGTGTTGAATTGAACCAGCCAATTCAACAAGCCAGTTGCCAGCCTTCCAGTCAGTCAGTCAGTGAATCGGTCAATGAGTAGGCCAGTCGGTCAGTTAATCAGTTAGTCGGTCGGTCTATCTGTCTGTCTGTCAGTCATACAATCAGTCGATCGGTATGTCGGCCAGTCAGTCAGTCAGTCAGTCAGTCAGTCAGACAGTCAGTCGGTCAGTCAGTCAGTTGGTAGGTTGGTAGTCATTCAGTAAGGTGTTCGGTTTGTCGATCAGTTGGTCGGACGGTTGGTTGGTTGTCAGGTGGTCATTCAATCAGTCGGCCGGCCATTCATTCAGTCAGTCATTTAATAGGTCGTTTGGTCTGTCGGTCGGTCGGTCGGTCAGTCAGTTGTCAGTCAGTTGTCGGTCAGTTGTCAGTCAGTCGGTTATTGAATCGGTCGGTTGGTCTCTCGGTCGGTCAATCAGTCAGTCGGTAGGTTGGGAGTCATTACGTCGGGTGTTCGTTTTGTCAGTCAGTTGGTCGGTCAGTCTTTTGGTCGGACGGTTGGTTGGTTTAGTCACTGTCCGTCTGTCGGCAAGACAGTCAGTCAGTTGACCAGCAAGTCAGTCAAAGACTCAGCCAGTCGGTCAGTCGTAGGGATCAGAAGCTCAGTTGGTTAAGGTAGTCAGTCAGTCGGTATCCAGTAAGTCTTTCGAGTACTAGCATAAGATGGTTGGCACGTACCTTCAACAAGAAATTTTTGGCTGCAGAGGTCTAAAGCAATACTTCATCTTTACATGCGTACCGTTTAGCCAGATATGATTTTCCTGTTTCAGTGTCTTACTTTAAGTACTGTGGCATCAGTCCTCGTAGTTCCTGCATTAATTTTTTGCCCTTTTTTCTCGCACAGCGAGTTAACAGCACCGCAACCTTTTGGAATTGGACCCGGCAAAAGCTCGTTCCAGGCCTCTTTCTCTCTGAGTGGTACAATGGACAACAACTCGATTTAGATGAAGGTTTCATAAGTACTGGGTATCCCTTTCTCGTGGGTATGCCCAGACTCAGGCAGATCAGAGTACAGCCAGGTAAGACTATGAATCGTGCATAATATGAAAATTTCCCAACATATATAAGAAACAAGTGCTTTACTCAGGGTATGATAACAAGTCTCCAAATCGTGTTTATGATACCATTAGTTTGGTAGTGCAATGTGCCAGGGGTGACTAGTAACTATATTTGTCTATAACAGTATATTGAGAGAAACGTCTGTTTTAAACCAGATGTAGGCCCTGTTCTCAGTGATCAGCAGTCCTTTCCTATAATCCATCCAGTTGGATGAAGCCTACGCATTCCGACATGTAACCCTTTCCCCGCCTTTTGATCATAATTTTGGTTAAAACTCCCTTCCGTAAGTAACAAGTTTCTAAGCCTCTCGTGCATATATACAAATTACATTGTCGTTCCCTTTTGTGTTTCTTGTTATGACATACTCATCATATGATTCCAGTTGCATTAATAAGTTCTCATGTTTAATTTATAAATGATCGCTAGAATTGCTGCTTTGCAGATGCATGTCAAGTTGACGATTACGTGGTAGTGCAGCGATGCTTACCTTATTACAGTTCCCGATCTGAAGATAAGACCACTTATAGCCTTCGTAACTGGACACCCGTCGCTAACATCACCCAGTTCGAGGTCTCATTTAAACTGGATGATTTGTGTCCCAAGCCTTGGAGGTACCGGGCCGCAGATTCATTAGAAACGCTTTCTTTTCGCGGTTATCACGCCATATATGACGGTGGGGGTTATGTTGCTGATCTTGGATATAATGCTGAATCAGCACTGGGAGTCATAAACGATCTGGAAGACAATAGCTGGATTGATGATAGAACTTTTGCTGTGTTTATCGAATTCACAGTCTACGAACCTTCAAGCACACTCTTCAGCGCGGGCAAGTACCTCTATGAAAGGTACCCAACGGGAGGCACTAAAACAACTGGCACAATTAAGACTCTGATGATTTATTACCCTGTAGATCCAAACTACAGGTCTTTTTATTTAACTTGTCAACTTCTTTTTATTCTCTTGATACTCGGGTTATTCGTGATGGAGATTGTAAAACTTTATTTTCAAGGATGTAGTTATTTTACTCACTTCTGGAACTTGGTGGATATTCTACAAATTAGCAGCGCAATGGCCGCGATTGTCTCTTATTTCTTCAAAGCAAAATACACCAGCGATTTTGTGCGAAGAGTGAGAAAAAATCCTTTCGACACGTCGAGCTCAGATCACATCGTCCAGTGGTGCGATCTTGAAGTATGGTTGCTATCTTTCGTGGCTTTTCTTGTGACAATAAAAATGCTGAGATTACTAAAATTCAACGACCACATCTGCCACTTTACGTACACGGTGAAATCAGCTGTGAGGCATCTCCTTTCTTACTCTCTGGTTTTCACAGCTACACTCGTAGCCTACACACAGCTTGGAACGCTTCTATTTGGAAGCAATGTTTCGTCGTACTCAAACATGGCGCAGTCACTGAGGATGCTCCTAGAAAAGCTTCTGGGGAAAAATATGTTCACAAAAGAGCTAAAGGCAGTGAATGACATCATGGGACAGATGTTCACACTAGCATACTCGTTCTCAATCGGGATGATACTGATCAATATGTTTTTAAGCATTCTTTACAGCTCTTACAGCGAGATAAGGCGTCTTAAACAAGGCCACTTTCCTGATGTTGAGCTAGCTCACTTTGCTTGGCGATATTTCATCGAAAAAGTCCAAACGCTTTGGCGCGACACCAAGAAATCCGTCACAAGAACAAACAAAATAGAAAAACCATACTTAAAGAGAAAAAATGCAAAATACTTTAGCGCTCCTAGAATGAACGCTTTAGAAGATTCAGATGAGTTACTTCGTACGACGTATGATGAACTTATGTCAACCGAGGAGTGCCGGTGTCTTTCTGCTGAAGAAATACAGTTCGAAGAGGCGACCATTGAAGAATTCGATGACATTTATTTAGCGGACGAATACTCTTCTCTAAGGGACGTGAGAAAAACTCTGTTCCAAATAGGAACTTCTTTCTTTCTTACCAAAAATGAGTGGAGCTCGGGAACTCTTAGTTTTAGCGACGATGTCAGGGATGATGCTAGTTCACTGAGAAGCGAGTGGAGCTATGGCAAGGAAAGTAATCAAATGCAGAGTTTGTTCAGCCTCAACAAGATAGAATCTGAAGAAGATATAGACGAATTGGTAAGAGGGCCTGTAGAAGTGTAAAGAACTTTTTTCACTTTTTTGTTCTCTTTTATGTATTTACATTGAAGCGAAATGAAAGAAAACCTTCAAAGAAAATTAATGTCAAATAAATGGACGCCATACAGAGATCAGAGTGCATATGGCTATAATTTTCAAGTTTGTTACTGTTCTATCTCATATAGGTAGATTGGAGGTTTATACTCGACACCTTTTTATAACAAGGCTAAAAAGGGGCAAGCTATCAAGCATATTTTTTCCCTTATACAAAAATGAAATACCTTATCATCTGCAGCTAAGTCCAGTTTGTTTTAATTTTGAAAGAAGGAAACCCACACTATCAGTTTGTAATTAGAGCAGTTTCATTCTTTTGCAGTGTTTTATCCATAGACCCTTTCCATTCACTACAGGAAATTTCTATCAATCTATACTTGTATTTCCTCTAAACTTGTTACTGCAACGATACTGTTTATGGTCTACCCTCTTTTGATCTAGCAAAATTACAACGGCGGCAAAATAGAGCTGCAACATGACACCAATATTAAAAAGCCTTCATTGGTTTTCTCTTTTAATAATTTTTAAAATTCCTCTGGTCAATTACAAAGTTCTCTATGGCTTTGGTCCAGCCTGTTTAAACGAGCTGTTATTTTAGTACACGTCTCACTACGGTTAAGTAGTTCACATTTTCTGTCTATTCCTAAGACTAAAACGGCTTCCTACGGCGACAGATCTTTCACGGTTATCGCAGGCTTTGAAATTACTTGCCAAATGCATGAAACAGTGTTTCCCATGTATAAGTATTGTTATTTAAGTTAAGGCGCCATTTCTGCAAAGGTCCACAGGGGGGCGACTTTCAGTGAAATTAGATTTGAATCCAATGAAGGCATGTGCAGATTTTGGTCCCTTTGTATGAAGTAAAAACCTACTGCTTTTATGTGCGGACCTTGTTTGTTATACTGATTCCTTAAGAGTCTTTAGCTAACTTTTCCGACCTTCAGGTAATATATGTTAATATAATGCAAAAAATTACAATAGAAAGTTACAAGTACATATAAATTATTTTAATTATAATCATTACTTCTTTATTCAGCTAGTGAATGAGTCATTAATATCTTGTTTTAGAGGCATGTTAACGATGTCACTGATTAACATAGTTTCAAATAAATGTTACTGACAAAACAATGCTCATTTGAAAGAGTCCTTTGTCACTTTGTTACGTTTCACATAAGCGTCGCTCTCTTTACTTTTACAAATAAAAATGTCACAACAAGGATAGGAATTCGAAATAAGATGGTCAGGGACACCATTTTAACATAGGTGTATAAACCGTATAACATAGAGGTGTATATAAGTCGAGGACACCAACGAAAAACAAATACCACAATCGTTTTCTGGTTTAAAATCCTACCGATCAAAAAACATGTCTCATACCTTGTAAATTTTTAATGTAGATCTGCGGTCTACTTTTCAAAGTCGACATTTCTGCAGGTCATCAAACGTTGAACCATTAAACCGAGGAGGAAATTTTGAAGTGTATATAATATTCTTTTCACACAGCAGTAGCTGAGATTATAACTATAGCATGGCAAACTACTCGTATCCCTTGCACGGAAAATGAAGCGCACTTAGCTGATTAGTTAGTATCTCAAAATCGAAGCTTTTTGAGTTGTGAATTAGCTTAAATTAATGTAATGTCACTTAAAAGGGTTTACCGAGGACAGAACGGAGAAAATATTGTTCGTTTTAGTGTTCTTGACATTATCTCTTCTCTCCGTGCCACCGGATAAAGTCTCCACAGTATTTATCCAGCTGTTTCGGTCCCGGCCTGTCCTTTAGGCCTTAGTCTATGAGTAAGATGCGCTGAAGCCAGGTCGTCTTCTGCAGTCCTTTTCCATGTTATTATCCCCAGGTTATTTTAGCAAGTATGCAATGTGTCGTTTAGGAGAAGTCAAACGTAATTATCTGCCAACACCTTTGTGTATCTCTGGGTATGGGGCCTCAGCGAGCGACGAATAGACTTGCCTGGGTTCCTTTCCATGCCACGAACGTAACTCCATGTCTGAATGTAGGGGGCGTCCTTTTGACAAGTTTTAATCAAAGAAAGAATGGATGAGGCCTCATCCAGTTCTGCAAAGCTGTCGCCACATGACGAGAAAGAAGAGCGCGAATTGTACCACTCTTCATCTTCCCACAAACATCTCGTAAAATCAGACCGAACGGTTTTCATAATCTTCGCGATATCGGAGAGTAGGAGTTCCTCATCAGCTGGTAAAGGCTTGAAAGAGGCTTTCATCTTTTCGTGGGCCCTGATATTCAAAACTTTCATTTGTTCGCTTTCAATTTTTATATTGATATGACTTGCTTGAGTTGTTTGGATGGAATCTTTTTTAGGACATAGATTTTCATAACTCAAAAGGCTCTCAGTTTCCGCTAGCTTGGCTCTTTCTTCCTGTGGAACAACACGATCTTCCATTGTTCGCTGCAATTCACATTTTGAAGGTTGCAGAGTGTATTTTCTGCGGATCGATTTTCGAAACGCAGTTTTTCTGAAAGCTCTTTTGACAGGCCTACTGCTTGTTTTCCTGACACGGTTTTCCAAAAGGCTTTTCATGTAGGCTCCAAGCTCATCTCCTGGATGCTCTTTGCCGCTGGCCTCATGAAACGCTTCATCCAAGATTGCAATAAAAGTGTTTGCGAAGATGATAGTCATGCTCAACATGCAAGCCATCAGAAAAATGGGGGCAAACACTTCGGATTCAACACTTCCATTCATCTTTGATAACTGAATCTTCCCGATTCCGATACCCATTTTTAGGACGGTGCGGAGAGAATGATAAAGCGTTGCATACTCTCCGTCTTCTGCACCAAACAGAAGCGTACCGAGCTGGGCAAATGCAAGAACAAGCATCATAATAACGATAGACAACGAGCACAGGTAACGGCAAGCTGACTGCAGGGTCCATTTCATTACGTGTACATGACGATTAATCTGTATGAGCTTGAGACAGTTGATGGTTGTTGTCACAACTGTGATGGACAGAATGACTTCTTGGAAGCTTGACCAGGCAAAAAATTGGTATGCAATCCAATCACCGAATGGATTATCGCGTATCCGTTTTAAGAAAGCCTTCAAGCTATTTTCCTTTACGAAGACCATTAGCACAGCAAAGGAAGACGACAAAATTTGCAACATGGAAACCCAGCTGAAGAAGCTCTTAAAATATGCACGACCCTGCTTGAAGCATCTAACAATCTCTATAACCAGTAACACCAAAATGATAATAAACCATAGGAGAATGCAGACACGATAGAATGTCTGAACAGGGGAGCCAGACGTGGGAAACAGAAGCTCAGGAATAACATCGATACTCGTCTTCCTCATACCACTATCATACTTCTCCAAAATGAGCATAACGTTGCTTAACAACAGATTGGCTGGCTCAAAAACTACGAACTCGACTATTACCACAGCAGATTTCTCATCTATCCAACCTTTTTTTTCAATACTTTTCTTTACCCTTAAAGCAGTAGAAGCGTCGTAGCCAAGTTTAGCAATGTAACCGCCTCCACCGTATGGAAGGAAAACTTCGCTGATGCTCGCTGGCTCTTCATAGTGCCACGGCTCTGGGCAAGAATCATCAGTGAAGTTTATTATTGACTTCCAACCAGGTTGATAATATGGCGTCGTGTCTTTGTTTGAAGACGAAAAAGCGGAAAGGCATTGGTTGAAGTGGGTACGTAATGCAGGTTCCACTTGAATTACTTTACACGTGGATTCTGTGTATTAAAAACAGTTACTCTCATTTACACGTTATCTATCCATATGTTATAACTGAATGCAATAATGAAGCATTGCTGCTAAAACAGTAATCAAGTAATCGGTGGCGTAAGTCATGCTATCGTTTTGGAATTCTCAACGAGATGCGCCCGAGTTGACTTGGGACGCGTAAGCTGGACTTGCAGTCTAATTGTTATACTCCCGCCGCTAAAGGCCGTGTTCCTGTGGCTGCGTAGAAACGCAGAAAAAAAAGTTTTTTTAAGCTCTTTTACAGTTGAAAATAAATAGTAGGTAATATTAATCTTGCTTAAACTATTTCGAGGCTACATAGTCAATTGAGTATACGAGAACTCGTTCCATGCAACCCTCGACACTGTCAGCTTAAATATAGTGTTAATATATGCCTAATTAAGATTGGCGATATATGCACTTGTTTCCCATAAACGTGGTGTCAAAACAAAAAAAACACTTCCTATTAAAGGTAATAATTTCTTAGGCTCCTAAGCAGAGGTTCTGTGGGCTTGTCATTAGCCCTCCTCGTGGAAGATTGCATACCAAGCTCAAAACACGTCTGCCATAATATAGGGAGGACGACAACGACGGCGACACCTGACGGCGACGCCTGGGACGACGCCTGAATGAATGAATTTATGAATTTATAGTTTACCAGCGAAATTTGCGATTGTCTAGGTCTGTTCGGTTCGCCAATGGCTCTAAAAAATAGTTTAAGCTAAATATGCAACGACGGCGCTCAATTCTAAATGTAAATACAAAAGATTAGCCCTCGTCTTGAACGATCCGTAGAAAACGCAGAACTGCTTGGTCATTTCACGTTGTTTTTTTGCAGAGGACGGCAAAGAAATGAACAGTAATTTATAATGCATGAGCAAAGCTATTTTTCTACTAATTAAACCCTTTGTTTGGTGACGTTCTCTTTGCCGTTGTCGTCGTGGTTTGCATAAGCTCCCTTACTTTTGTGCAGGGCCCAAATGTTTCAGTTAAGCTGTGCACCTTATTAATACTTATGGAACTTCAATGCGCTCATCGCTGAGAGTTTTGTTTCGTTTGAAGTTCTCAGCTTCAAAAGTTGGCGATTACCCTGTTTTTAGTAGATTTTTGCCGTTTATAATGGGCAAGAAGACTAACCTTGCTTGATACGCATTTGTCGAATTCTTGGCAGGCCGACTATGAAACCAACTTTGCTAGTTATTATCCCAGTCTCCTCTTTGTCACCTGACTGCCCGCTGTAAAGACCAGGCACTAGTTCTTCCTCAAACCAGGCCCAAAGCGATTCGGGATCCTTTACCTGGGTTTAAATGATAACAATTTAGAGTCATTAGGACTTACTTATCTTATCACTCGCAAAGAGTTCTCCGCTTCTTGAGGCCGATATAAAACGCGCTCTGATTGGCTAATTGCAGGGCATTATTCTTTCGTAACAAGCCTACTGGTTGATTGCGGGTCTGTAAAACCAAAGCAAAAAGCTAGTAATGAACGGATGTTCGGTCTGAATGAGAAAATCTCAAACTCTCCATCTTGCCGTATTGACCGAGGTCAATGCGGCAAGATGGAGGTCTGAGATTTTCTCGTAAAGACCTCACTCTCGGTTAATGAGTAGTTAGTCTATTTCCGGTTTTCATGTGACGTAGCCATATTCCAAATTGCCTTTCCTTCTGAAGTCTTAGTTTCATCAGATTATAGACCCTGTAGGAACTTGGCGTTTTACGACGTTTTAGCTCGACAGTGTTTTTCAATTTGCAATAGGGCACGTTTGAATTTCCAAGCTTTTGAGTTGCGTGACTAAAATTTCGGCCCAGGAAGGCTGCCGTGTGAGTCAAAAAATGAGTAATCGCTTTAGTTTTTGCTAACTGAACAACTCTTGCACTAGACGAAATAGTTATTTCAACGTGTCGGTCTAGAGTAATAAGGTTGCGTTTGAATAGCAAACCTCATCGACAGATGTTTCTGTTACGTAATGGCAGCCATGTTTGTGCCCCTCCGAGGGACACCAACATGGCGTCTTCATACAAAGCTTTATAAATCTGGATAAAACACCTCTCCGAATAAAGCGCGAATGAAACACAGACCGACCCGATTCTTGTGAAACACATGACCCGGCCCGATTCTTGGCGAAGTTGTTTATATATGTATCATGTATCATATCCCTTATTCGTGACCTTATTTATTGAATCGTGCGATATTTAGGTTTGATCACATGATAGGTGAAAACCAACAATTAGTTATACTGTGAAAGCCCAAATACGTGACGGAACGATACCTGGTAAAATCCACTAAATGTATCTTTGAGTGATTTTGTCTGCCTATAAGTAGATGGTTTACGGTTCGCGTAACATACAGTCATCAGTAGGAAAACAAAGGCTACGTAGAGAATCAAATCTACGAAGAAGCGCCGCAGTTTCCTCTGTTGTATTTTTAAACTTCTTGCTAACAGTAGCTTTTCCGTAGAAGGCTTTTGGCCGATCACGTTTTCATCATTTTCTTGAACCATGTGTACTAGGTTTTCTTGCTGTGCCACATTCTTGATTTCATTGCGTACAGTTGGTTTTCTGTTTACCAACGATAAGACTGAAGTGTTGAAAAGAATGATGATTGGTCCTGTAAGCAGTATTTCTTGAAGCAAGGAGACGCCGACGGACAAGAACCAGCGATTTGCAATTTCCGCTCCCCATTGGAAACTATATAAAACCGCAAACACTGCCGACGTAACTGAAGCTGTCAAACAGATGAACCATCCAACGACAATAAACCAACGAGGTAAGAAGCCCTGTGTGTTTTTTCTTCCTGTAGTCTCAATCTCTTTGGAACTATCTGGGGTTATGTTTCTCTTGATGTTCCTAAATATCATCACTGTAACTATGTTGACAGGAAGTGCGATAAGTCCGCTCTGAATACCGATTATGATTTGCGACAAGCTCAGTTCTAATGGTCCTAGTTGAAAGGACCTTGGGTCTTTTGTCTTTTTATATTTGTAAAACATGGCGTTGGTTACAAGAGAAACTAGTATTATTGACAACATACAGGTCAGCCGCTGGCAACGTGTGAAGGGGTTCTGTGGCGGCCTGGCAAAGATTGAGAGAAACAGATGTTTGTCTGCAAAGCTAGTGACAGCCCGCCACTGAAACAAGTTGCTGAATCTCGTCAGCTCCCTTTTCGAGGCTGCTTGGATTTCAACATCGATGGCACCGTCAGCGCTCTCTACAGCAAGCCATCTGTTAGCCACGAAATGCCACTTTTCGTCGGTCGAAACATCTCTAACCACAACTTCGTACAAAAACCACGACGGACTTTTACCACCGTTGTCGTGCCAAATTTTTACCTTGTACACCTGTCCAACTCGACGTGGAAGGTCGAAGCTGAAAGTGTTTACACTGCCACGGGTGAAAAGCTTTCTTTCCTTCCAGGGATCCATGAATAATATTGTATCACTAATTTCTTCTTCACCAAAAAGTATTATACTGACGCTAGCAGTAGTGCCGTTATCATGCCACATACCGGTTTGGATAGATATTTCATAGTTATAAGCACAGGAGTGTTCTTCTTTCTGAGAAATCACCTTGGTATTCACCACCTGTTAATTAAAACATCTTGTTTTTCAAAAACATCATTTTCAATTTTGCTTGAAATCGTTAAAGAACCATTACGTTTAATTGTTAGGAGTTTATTGCCTTAGTGTTCTAAAAGTACAAATTGAATGATCAACATCCACGATGAGGGAATTATCTGATAAAATGACAATCGATCTGTGTTAAAATCGGAAAAAGGAGGTTAGAAAATTAAAAACACCAACCATATGTAAAACATCACATGCTTTTCTAGGCACTTACAAGTTCCTGAAATAATATATTACAGTTATTGAAAAGACGAAACTTGCCAACTTTCCTTTGTTTGTCTATAAATGTTCAGCACAAAATTCAGAATTCTGCGAAAAAAAAATATTTACCTTCATTTTGTCTCTGTTGTCCGCCCTTCTAGCAAACACGAGACCAACAGCGTAAGCCAAAAATATTAAGCAGATTGTGGAGAGGACAACCATGTTCTCGGGTGGCACGTGCTGTAATTCTGCTATGACCTTGGAAAATTCGATCTTGTTGGGAACCACATAGAAATCGCCAGAAAATGTTGATAGATGATTGGTTAGACAACGGACCCTGGTCTCGTTACTTTCAGGGGCAACCTAAACGAGTCATCATAAAATAAGTTGCAAGCCATTGCAGTTTTTACGTCAGTATCAATGCAGAGTGTGAATTCAATTTTAAACTTTTTAAATTTTTAAATCTTTAATACTGTAATTAATTTTAGACTCCTTTCCCATTTTGTTTATTCATTTTAACTGACGTATTTTATCTTTTTTATTCCTTTTGTAACTGAAAAGCCCCTTTGGGGAGTTGCAAATAAAGTGTGTATGTGTGTATGTATGTATGTAATTGCATCTTTATTTTATTCCCGAAGTTGTCTTGAAGCCGCAATAATCAAACAAAGAAATTTACAAAGCTCATCATTGATATGTGCAAATCAGCTTTGAATTAATAGTTTTAAAAGTACCATATTTGGAATGTCGTCCTCAATCTAATTATCCGAGTACTTTTTTGACTTATAAATAGACAAAGATTAACGAGCCTAATTTTCTTGGTGACTGAACTGTGAATATGGATACGCAATTGTTATTGCCGAGAATGCGAAAATCGATTCTTTCCATAGCTTTCGACCTGTAACTGTTCTTTTTAGATGCCATCCCCTTCAGTGTGGCTGCTCCATCATCGCTGACGTTAAGGTATTCTTCTAGTGGTAAAGAAGCGCCTGGGTTCATTTTCTGATACTCATTCTCTCTCCATGTATTTAAGTAACCAATAAATGGCACTTGTGCTCTTAAGTGTTTTTTTAATTATTCTTTAAATAGTCAATTTCTGTCAATTCTAGCCTGACGACTTTTAAGATGGAAGATTGAGGTGAAATTCATCCTCAGACGACAAAATAAACAATAAACTAACCTGACATCCTTGTACTGACCATTTTTTGTTCAGTTTGTCCCAGAATACGCAGGTCCCCACCGTGACTAGAAATTTGTACTTAACATCCGTTTTAGAAACGAATTGGCGAGGCACGTTTTTTTTCACTGGGAGAGGAGTTGGAGCTGGTTTCACCTTTACGCAATACTGTGTCTTTCCTTTCAGAGGCTTTGCATGACCTCCTGTCATTCCTGCAGACACCTCAGGGATTTCAACTGAATCTTCAAGAATTTCGACTCCAATAACATGGCGCCCAATATGACCTGTGACATTGGGCACAAGATCAAATTCATATGGGTCACGAGGCGAACATCTACCACTCACCTCCTCGGAAAAATTTAAACAAGACAAAAGGGTGGTGTTTGGCAGGGTCAGGTTCAAGTCGTGCTGTCGCGCCGTTGGTCTTGAGGAGTACTTGACGTAGACACGCAATGAAACGTTCTTTTGAGGTTTGATTCGCACAGTAACTACAGCTTCGTAAAACGGAATAGAGACGTTGTGATAACGTATTTCTTTCCTTTTGAGAAACAGACTTTCGTTTGATGCACCTTGGTCCGTAGTTTCGTAAGGCTGTCTAGAGAACACTATTCCTATTGGCGTGCTTAGATTAGAAATCTCCATCTTGGTGTCATTGTTGCGCCAAAATGTGATGTCAAGAGCTGACATATTTCGCGAGATGATTCCTTGCCTCGAGAAAAGAGGATTCCGACTGAATCTAATTATCTGAAAAATAACACGTTATGCAGAAATTATTTTATGGTATTTATGGTACACCCTGTTATTGTTTGCTAAATTAGGAATAATGTGGTGTTAAAACTCGCTGGAATAGTAACAAACCATCTTGTTTGAACACCCTACTGAAACGGAGCGAGTTAGGTTTCCTCTATTATTTGGGGGTTCTCCCTCGGATAAAAAATATCTTAAAACATTTATTTTCATAAAACATGTAACATTCATTGATAAGGTTCTGTGGTAGGGTTCTAGATTTTGAAATATACTAGTAATACGTGTGGTTCTCCAATGGATAATTTCTTTCCTTTTTTTGCATTTTTGGTTAGTTTGCTATCTAGTGCTTAAAAAAAATTAATAGTTATTACAACAAAAATACCTGCACTGATCCAGACTGGAGGGTATCACTCCATTTTTCACCAAATAGATCCTTGGGAAGAAGCACTTCATCTCCTTTTATGCGAAGCACTTTGTCATTGAAACTCTGGATCTTCCTTTTCTGCAGTAAAACGGAAACACCACCGGAGTTCAGTCGGACTTCATTTTTACCTGTCGCAGAACTCAGAAACCTTCGTCTCATACCACTTATGTTATGAATCGATTCCGTTGCCTTTCTTGTTATCTGCGTAAAGAAGGGTAGCAACTCTGAAGCCATACAATGATTGGGAATACTGGGTCCGGACAGAGAAAACAGAATCGAGATTTGGTGAAGATAGATGAGTTACGGGAGATGGCATAAATTAAATAACCCAATACGTACCTTTTATCAAATTTTTGGTCGGTGAATGCTAACCAATATTATAATGGAACAGGAAGCCATTCATTTGGACATTCTTGTTCATAATATAAACCAAGTCTCTTGTATAAACGTTTTGTTTTGTGTGGGATTTCCCGCTCTTTTTGTAACTCGTGTTCTTTGTTGTAGCTAAAGAACTGTTCTAGTCCAAGTGATCGAAGGGGTCAGTTGCTTCATTTAAGTATTTTTACCTAGCTCTGGCTTTTTTAATTATGAAGCGACTAGGATAAATTGTTTCCCTCCCAAAATTAGGCGTTAGTACATCGTACGCTCCTCACCCAGCCCCCCTGTCAAGTTATTTGTTATCTTAACAATTCTGGATATAGTCACAGCTAGGGGCACAAACAGCGATCTTCCTTGATGAAGCTCGAACTAGGACCTCTGGATCTGAAGTCCAGCACAGTCGTCATTAGGCCATCATTCTTTCATACCTCCATGTTAAACTATATTTAGAGAGAAAAAAAAATCGGTAGTTACCTGTTCATTTTTATCCTCTGAGGCCGAAGAAAGAATTAGGTCAGCACCCTGTATGAGCTCCTTCGTTGTCTTGTCGATGTTAGCGACTTTTCTGGCGCTCTGTTCATTCAAAAAGTTAACAGCCATCTTAAGGATGTTAAGAGAATTTTCCTGCAAAAAATTGGGTTCCATGCCATTATTAACTTTAAAACGTAAATGAAATGGGTGCATGCTTTACAGGAGAGGGGACTTTCTCAATGGGTTGCGCCATCTGTTAACCTGCCAAATCTTGCAGTTGTCTAAAAACTCTGGCTGTATTTCATTACGGAAAGTACGCCAATTACTGAACTCAGGGTCTTCTTACGTCAAATTGATGATTAACGAAAGTTGATGTATTGTTTGTATGTCTTGCTGAGATGTGGGTTTTATAATTGCGGTCGATTGGTGCACGGTTTTACTTTGGAATATTACGACTGAGAAGGCCGCTTTCTTATCGAACTAAAGGAATCTTTGCATGGGGTCTACAACTGAGGTGCTGTTGAACATATAGACTGATTTTATGTTGCCTTGCCTTCAGTAATAGATCACAGAAGACGTCAAAATGTGGAAAGTTCAACAGTCGCGCACTCGGCTATCGTGTGCCACTGTTTGGATAAGAAGTGAGCAAAAGTACCTTGATCAAGAGATATGCGCCGAACAGTGAAAATCTACCTTCTTGCACAACATTCAAGTCAGAATAGTCGAACGTAAACATTCTTGATGATCACAGTTATGCAACTCTAAACAACTGGTGCTATGATATTCAACTTACCTGGATTTTCTTCGTGGTTTCTGCTTTGATTTTGTTACTGAATATAACAAAGTTTATCATTTGGTTCAACTGTTGAACGGTTTTGATCTTCATACGCATCATGCTTCCTATTATGTCTTGCTTAGTCTTTCAGAAAGAAACAGAAAAGCAAGTCAATCATGAATACGTTAAGTGAAATTATGTCTAAACAATCACAACACGTCTTTTCAATTAAACTTTAAATCAAAATGTTTTTTTCGGTACTTATCAATCAATTTAGTGTTGACCCGTACGATTTAGTCTACGGCTGGTGATTCTACACTATTCGCATACGAAGTTAGGTAGGTTGCTTATGATTAGTTCATAAACGGTGAAAAAATTGGGCCTGGTAAAAAAAGCGTGCACAGGCGAATACATAATACACACATGCGCCGAACAGTGAAAACCCTCCCGTTAAAAATATTAATTCTATTGGAATAGAAATTAACGTAGTACATGTAATTTGCGGAGTGGGATCCAAAAGTTCATACAAAAGCGTTCACCTTTGAGGGCCGATTTACACGATACAACTGTGCCGCTTGTGCCAAACCTTTGAAAACTTATAACTTGCTTTCCGCTGCTGTATAAAGGTATTCGTTGAGGACGGCTTACCCCGGTTTTCGTAGAATCAAGCGACTAGGATTAGTTGTACATGTGCAGATGGCAAGGTGTGTCATATAAGGTGTGTGCCACAAATTTTAAAACTTTGTACTTGACACTCGGCTTTTAGTATACGATGCACTAATGCTTGTTGTAACAAGCTAATTATCAGTTACTGGCAACTGATTATTTTTGCCACGTCCAATCAACCTAAATCACCCTTAACAACGTCTCAACAAATGTTCGTATTACAATATGGTCTTTAAGATCTACGTGGTTCGGTTTTGAGCTCTATGTTGTTGTTTTACCCAACCAACCTTTCTTCTAACTGTGGTGTTACGTTCTGTCCGGTTCAATATGGTTTGAAGGATCACCAGGTTGCATGCAGCCTCTTCGTGCTTGTTGGAAGCAACTAGATTTTTAATGATTGTGACTTCTTTAATAAGCATGTTCACCTAAAATCAGAGAAATGACATCGAAATATGTTATCTTAATTAGTAAAATAGTGCATTCAATCTACTACTAAACCCTTCCTATTTGTTTTAAACATTCTGTGCTTTTCATATGCTTTTGTAACAATCCGACAACGAACGCAATCTAAGACGGTGAGTCAGTTCTCCACCTGGGGGACTCTCATTGCTTAGGGGCATAAATCAAGGATTCTACTCTCATTAAGGGTGCTGATGATAAATGCTACTATTTTTAGCTGTCAAAGAATCTCTTAGGCTGCACTAGAAAAATATTAGGGGCCGATGGCAAAGTCAACGAGAACGCTACAAAACAAAAGCTTTAATGAGCAGAACAATGGCTATGCACGTGCGTTATAAATCTTTGTCAATTTCTTAGTCGTCCTCTGCATAACAAAGTGAAATTACCACGTTCTGTGTATTTTGAAGAACGTGAAATTCTTTTAGAATTGAACGCTGGGAGAGACGTACTAAACAATGTAGGTAACTGCGAAATACGTTAGTTAGTATAAATGCATTATTTTCTAAACGTCGTCCTTCGGGTCGCCTTCATCATTAGTTCCCAATAATAAAGAAACGCTCGTATTTCCGTTTGTTCGATTTCCGCCGCTCTTTCGTGTCCAGTCTAATAGCGCCTGCTCAATAGTTTCCGGAAACGTGGCTTGTTATGAGGATATTTAGAAGGATTAAAATCCTTCTAAATTCGGTAAGAACTTCTGTTACTGCAAAAGTCTTCGTTGTGGTGTTCACAATTCCAAACTGGCACGAACGTGCCTCAAAACGCATAATAGAGAACTTTACTCGTGCGTTTGACACAAGGTAATCCCGTTCCGAGGCTAAATAGTATACTTGAATTTTGGTAATTTAGCAAAGAATAGTTCAGAGAAAAACCTCAGAGCAAACTAACGAATATTGTTTATGTGAAATTACACGTAGGCCTTCACCTACTGTGATAAACTAGCTCGTCTCATGCCTTACTTACGCACCAACCTACCTTTACAACAACATCAACAAAGAGTGAAGGCTTTGACAAATACTTAGCTTCCATCTTTACCCTAACATTATAATCTTCCTTTGGATTGCCAGGAGGTAGAGTTATCGTCCCGTTCGGAGTACTCCAATTTGAAAGAACCAGAGGCTTGTTAGGATCGAATTCCGCCGCTCTCTCGGGCCCGGTCCCTGGCTCCTTTTCCGAACAGTTAATTGTAATCGAGTCAAAAGTCCTATTATTCGAAACTAGCGTTGCAGAATAGCCAATGGCTTTTATATCTTTATATCCACCTATGCAACGTACAGTAAATTTATCCAAACTAAGCTTTCCTTGTCTCGGTGCTACTGTACAATTTAATGACTCCATTCGCACTAATTCGAAGAAGCCGAAGTCGTAGGTGAACGAATATACACCTGTTTCGTCAGCATTCCTTGCGATGCATCTAATATACTGTAATCCAGGCGGTCGAATATATTGCTTCCATAAGCGTATCTTGTCTGCCCTCTTTTTCCCTCTTCTGATGTTTGCAAATTGATATATCAGACTAAAAATTCCCGATTCTCTCTCTACAGCTGTAGTCTCCCAGCTGAACGTTATCTCTGATGTGATGTTGCAGTCCGGATCTAAACTCGCTTCCACATAGAATTGGCGTCCTATTCTCTTTGTATCGTCAAAGGTTACCAGCTTAGGATTTAATGGATCTTTTCCAAGAATGACTTTGACGGCTGGTGGTCGACATTTTTCACTAACTGACAAGACATGCAAGATACTGAATTAAACCTTAGAATTTAAGGGTCAAACAAAAGACTTTTTGACTTTTTATATGCTAAACTTATTTCCGTTCTTATTGTTTTATACTGCCCGATGCTGACTATACCATGAAGACAACCAACTGTCCCCCTCCCCGGTCACTCCTAGGAGGTAAACGAATTTTGGCGCTTTCTTTTCACACCTGTTTCCTGCACATGACTCCACAAAGCTCATATCCTCGAGCCATGACAACGATAACACAATGGAATGTCTGTAAAATATACAGTTAAACGCCTGAGGTGTTGTGAAAAAGAAAAAAGCAATTACTATAAAAATTATATACAGAGCAACAAAAAACGCATAGAACAGGTTTCACCTCAGTGTCTGAAAGTAATTTGTTTGCTTTGCCACATACACACTATAGGATTGCCGCTTTAAAAAAGATCGCGCCATTTATTCATCAAATTCAGAAACTAAATCAAAACCAATCGTGACTCGCTTGCACACGATTTTTCCTGTGCTTTCGTCGCCTACATGTATTTACTACGAGTTTTGATTGGTTTATTGGACTGTCCGTGTCCTTTGTGATTCGCCAGAGTGCTTAGTTTGGTTTTACAAGACTCTATTAAACCACTGTAACATTATGCCTGAAATTTCATTTACCATAAAATGCCAGAGGGACATTCAACGAGCTTACCTGGGTATCGAATTTGCAAAATAGTAGTTCCAAATACATGATTGTCTCCCTGTGTAGGCAACGACGTCTGGAGCTTCCTCAAAATGTCCTGAGTGGAAGAGGCTATGCAATAGACCTGCATCTCGGCTGTCATGCTCAGTTGATCTTTTTGGATGTCGAATATGTACAAAGGGGGACTAAATTGAAATATCAAACCAAGCAAAAACAAATGACAGTTTTTTCTGCATCGTCAAAATGTGGCTGCTACATGATTACTGATTACAGAACAATTAGCATAATACGGCGGACTGCTGGATCCTGCTTACACTCGCCGTAAGCGGAAACTTGAAAACTTTCGCCGGGGAATTCGATCTTTTTATGTAAGTCCTCGCCACCGACAAGAGTCGGCAAGCATTTCCATTTCCCTGACTCCCCTTCGTTTCTCTCCTTTTAGCATCTTAGACTCATCCGTGTGGCGGACTGCTGAGTTCGCTGCCAACTACGCGAGCGCTACAAACGTTTATGTATTCTTACGACATGACTGGCTTCCTTGTGATCAGGGTAACGTGAAAACCAACCTCACGGTAGCTTACGTTAAACACACTTACATTTTTCTACTTCCTAATTCATGTATAGTTTTTTAAGAAGACATTTTCAACGTCCTTTTTTATCTCTATCAGACAAACCCAGAGCCTTTAACAAGGGAATTACGCGACGGAGAATGAATTTATAATTTACTAAGTAGTAATAAGCCTTTACTAAGTATTTTAAAAGTTTTTACATGTTCGTTATTATTTTATTTAAATTAGTAACTTAATTCTACATTATGGCACTTCCGTTGAGCTTTGAACTAAGATTAATAATTTACCGTACACAAATTCTCAAGACATCAAGGCACTGACGTCAGTGGTATGGCGTCAGTGCCTTGCCGGCATTCTGCTCTCTTAACCGAATTTAGGTTCGGTGAAAACCTACTCGTACCTTGTTAGTACGCTTCTGCGTCATATCAGACTCGTTTGGTCTGGCCATGGGTATTTGGCTCGACCACGACTCGCCGAAATACGAACTAAGGGTCGCCCATACTCGCCTGATATGCCATTGGGTAATGTTCAGGAAGTTATGACCGTGACGTCGTTTGCATATCTGATCACGGAAAGCATAGATTTTTACGTTTTAATTTCTCCCACTTTCTCTGGGATTTAGTTTCTATTGAGAAGACTTTTCAAGCACTTAAGACCGTGCTTGACCACATTTGCAAACACCTCTCGAAATACTTCTTACTTACAAAAAATAGTTCGCTTGGTGTTTTGAAATGTGGTCAAACACGGTCTTGACTGCTTCATATATCTCCTCAATCGAAACTAAAACAGAGATGTCGAAATAGTTTTTGATGGTTTTTAGAACAAAACTATGATATTACAACGTTACTAGACGCTTCCATAGGTCACATTGCCTTCAGTAACAGATACTGTATCCCTGGCAAACCAGGTAGGCTAATTTGATAAAGTTTTTATAAGCATAAAAAGGCATGTTTCTAATGACGTTTCTTGTAGGATAAGATACAGGTTTAATGTTACTACCAAACCTGAACTTTTGGAGTCGGACAAACAGGAAGCCTGGGATACCCTCAAGGTACTCTGTAACCTTTAAAAGATGAATTGAAGATTCAGTCTTTTCCGTTGAAGGTTAATTATAACCTTGTTAAAGTAGATGTACAAGGTCCTCCTGCGTGGAAGTTTATATTATCAACTTACTTACGCCGATCGGTGTACACCCTGTCGTATATTTTTGGGGGTATTCCACTAAAGCCTAAAAAAGCCAAGGGCAAATCTGTAGGATTTTAGTTACTACATCGGGACAGTTAGAGAGGGGCTTTAGAAATAAGAGATACCACAAATTAAAGTGAAACTCTTAAACTGTTTTTTTTTAATATACCTGAAAATCCAAGCCTTTTCATAGGATCGGATTGTAGTTCCTTCATCGAGAAAATTAGACAGGAGCTTCAGAGAGACAAATTTAAGTAAGGCACATTAATTTGTTTTGTTTTAAGATACCTGATTTATAACCAAGTCCTTGATTCCTTTGGTTTCTTCATCATTTAGGTTCATGTGGTTAAGCCGAAAGCTTTTATTGCGTACCTTCAGCCAAACGTTGAAATAATGAACTAGGAACAGAAAAACACCCACAGTTTAAAACTTCGCTATGAACAAAATTTCTTTTTTTACAGACCTCACAGCGGCGAGATTCTAAAGCAGACCTCCTAAACTTGACCTCAAATACACGCTTTTATTATATAAAACGACTGCTATACTAGAAAATACACCACTAGTAAAATTCATACGAAACCACATCCGGGAGTTGGGTTGCGTAATTATGTAATAAACAAAACACTGTACGTGGTTGCTTGTAGCTATGGAATATATTTTATCCAGTTGAACTCACTCGTTCGCTGCGCTCACTCGAGTTGAACACTCGAAGAGATATTCTACATGTACATGTATATCTAAGCGCGCCCGTGTATTTTCTATTTTTATAGAGACCTTCGGATAGAACCGATCGTATGAAAAACCTATACGATTGTTTTTTATCTAATCACAATCGCGAAATGACTTTCTCATTCATAGGAAAAGCTTTTCATCTAATCAGAAATCAGCTTTCAAAATGAATCTGCCAGTCCGCAACGTTTCACTTTGCTGTTGGCGCGTCTTCAATCTTCATTGACAGAAGTTTGTAAAGTTTCCACAAACGAAATGAATTTTCAACAGGTGAAGATAACGTGCAGGAACAAAAGAACAAAACGCTTGGGCAGAAACCCGAGATGAAGTTACTTAGACGAAAGGAAGAGAAAATAATTCCAACGAGCAGTGAACTCAACAAGTATCTGTGCAAATTTATTTTAAGTGCCAAACGAAAAGTTGGCTAGGAGTTGTACGAACAATCAAGTCTTCGAGGACTCTTTGCAAGCTGTTTTAAGTGCTACCCCCTGACGTAATCTGTGAAGTTGAATTGTCGGTTGAATTGGTTGGACCTATCAGGCTGCACGTTATATTTTAGCTGGCGCCTGGCTCTAAATTTGTCGGGAAGTTTATCAACGAAATGGTCGCTTCCATATTTTGGAATTTTCCGGATGAAGATATTTCTCAATTTCTCGAAGAGAATGAAAACAAGAACACTGAAAAGTCTCTAAAGATGTAGCGTTGTTCAAGACCTTTCTCAGGGAAAGAAATGATGAAGATAACATTGTAAGAGAACGAGACGCCTAAGTTCCTCCCTTTCTCTTTAGGCCTACTCTGGGACCTTAAGTCGCCTTAAGTCGCGCAAAGTCGCACAAAGTCGCACAAAGTCGCCTAAAGTCGCC
>OMLO01000188.1_pt1 | contig 34234 bp, 28 predicted proteins | sample 1674811 | NCBI WGS metagenome assembly OMLO01 (sample SAMN06265003, study PRJEB25207) | coral metagenome | isolation source: Coral host | place: Mexico:La Bocana,Puerto Morelos, Mexico | collected 2008-11-13
GATCATTTACCGGTGATTATGCAATAGATAGAAACAGTGAAACAACCTTCACATTCACGATAACAAAGGAAACGAATGAAACAAATCAGTTCTAACAGTAAGTTAATTTTAGCGTCTAAACTTAACGTCAAAGAGGAATGGTCTTTGTGTACTTGGCTATGTGTTATTGCTAATGACAATGAACTGATCGATGAATTCGAAGGATATGTATATTAATACAAACATTTGAAACAAATCAATTAAGCTTCTCCCAGAGGTGGCTCAGAAGGGATTCGGTTTTATTCCTTACTGTAAAAGTGCCTGTATTGAGATGCACATGGCTCTGCGCAACATTCAAAATACAACAGTAATAATAATTACTCTCACGTCAATCCATCCTGAATCTAAACTGCTTAAGTCATATGCCAGTTGATAAAGCGTTCAGTAATATTGCATGACAGGTTGTTTCGATCCATTGCGTTTTTAATTTGTGACTCCAGTTCATTAGCAGACTTAATAATGTTATTTTTATATGTTTGTGGTTAGTGTCTTGGTTACCGTGTCAAATCGTTTGACACTCACTAACAGTCCGGCTAAACTCACGAAAGAAGCAACGAGGTGTATCTTGAAAAAAAAAAACAGTTTCCATTGATAACGCTAAAAATTGAAGGATTTAAAGCAACGTTTGCGACATAGATGAGAAAGAATGTCACTAACGGTCCGGTAATACTGGTAACATTTTTCTTCAAATTGTCTCGCAACATTGTTGAATTGCGAGGTGAAACCCTTTGTTGCGCGTATCACCGCGTGCGTGACCAACTTGTCTCGCGCGCAGCAAATGAAGTTTTTCAAATTTGCGGAATCCTGGTCATATGATGGTTAGTTGTGTGTAAACAAAGATTGCAGCTGCTCAACTCTGTCTTTTGTCGGAAAAGATCAGAGAACTTGCCGCTCCCTGTTAGGGCCTTTTGCTCGGTGAAGACGAGGAAAGGTCTCGAAAACAAAGAGAGGGGCGTTTTTGCCCAGTTAGTTATAGAGCAGGAAGTGGTGGATGTCATGGCGCACAAAGAGTTTTTCCGTATGACGCAGAAGAAATTTTGACCAATTTTCCTTTCTATTGGGGAAAGTAATCCCTCTGATCCAAAAGAAGAAGCAACCATCGCCTATCAATGCTGTGCGGGCGTCAATACAGCCGGATGAAGGCCTAGCTGTAACGCTACGGTATTTGGCAACGGGAGAAACATATCATTCCCTCGAGTACTCATTTTTAATTTTACGCCAAACTATTCTTCAATCGTGTGAGAGACAACCCGTGCTCTGTGCAAGGTCCTTGGTTCGCTCTTAAAATCGTCGCATTCTTTTTACAACAGCATCGAAATTAACATACTGGATATACAGTTTAATTTCCTTTACAGGTACACGCTCCAGAATATCTACTGAGTACCAAACACAGAACGTGAGTGGGACGCAGTACAGACAAATTCGAGACAAGATGGAATTTTCCGAATGGTATCGGAGCTATAGACGGGAAACGTGTCATCGTTCAGCCGCCATCTAATTCTGGCTCACATTATTACGATTACAAAGGGTGACAACAGCATTGCTCTCCTTGCTTGCTCCTTAGGCCTGACTACCAGTGCGTTTGGGCGAGTGCTGCTACAAATAGTCGTTCGCTAGACTCTGCCATATGGCAAAATTGTGACGTGAACTGAAAAAAGCACTGACTTCGTGTCAAAATACTTTGAATTTACCAAAATCAAGACCCTTACCAGGAATGGCTAAGCCAGTACCCTAGGGCTACACATAAGACGATGCCTTTGCCTTAACAAAATTTTTGATGAAGCCTTTCAGGTGACAGGATTGTCAAGAGCACAGCGGATTTTCAATTACACGTTGTCACGTATGCGGAGAATCACAGAGAATTGTTTTGATATCATCACGAGCAGATGGAGGGTATTTCGTGTTCCAATTCTCCTGCCTCTCGACACAGTCGTCAACTTGATTTTGGTAGCACTGAACGGTACACAGTAGTGTTAGTGCACACACGCTCTAGGAATCACGCAGGACATGGTTTACACTCAACGCACACGGTTGAGGTAATCAACTCCGTTATTAAGTACGGACTAAAATGAAAGCAAAATTTTCCCACTGTGAACAAAAGGGACAAATTTGTTACCCTGGTACCCAGACTCTTATTTAGAGCCGAAATCTTAAAACAAAGGTGACGTTTAAAGGAGCGATTTGACTTTGCTTCAGCATTTGTTCTAGACTTTTAGGTAAATGCAAGAAAATGTGAGGCGAGAAAGCTCAAAATGTTCACGTTACGGTTTTGGCTTTTACTGGCAAGCAAATCTTCCTCTCGAGCTTCTTGCAGCTGGTTGTAGGGTGGAAAAATGACCCGCAAAAAGAGCAGAAACGCATTCTAACAGCGCTTCTAGAGTGTAGACTAGTGTGGCTGCAAGTTAATTAACAAGAGTGCAAGAGTATTCTAGTAAAAAAGGAGTCTGTTATGTCTGTATCGATCTACAAATGGTAAAATTTTACTGGGACTTAATTGTACGCGTGAACGGATCGGACTTTTTAGTGTTTTCACGAGTGGCTGCCGCAGCCACAAATGGAAACTAGAAAAAATCCGATCTGTTCAAAATACAATTAATAGCTTATTGTTTAGAGAAAAAAAGATCGATTTCCTTTAAATAATAAGGCAACCGTAAATACAAGCTCCTATCTGACGTCCTTTCGTTATAGAGGGTTGCTAAAATGAAGCGATACTGTGATTAAATATTTTCGTTTTATAATTTCGTTTTCTCAACCCTTTTCGCCAAAGTTATCCGTAAAATAATTTCTTTCTTCAGTTCGCAAACGAGTCACAAAGATGAGCAAAGATGACCAAGTTTGCAACATTAAGGTGAATTTTATTGGCTTGAAAGATGTCAAAACTTTGAACGACTGAGCGACTTCCTTGACCCATCCTTTGTGCTTTGTACCAAATGTTTGACTTTGGCTACATGTTTTGGCTTGTAGTTGATTGCAAGGTACAGTGGACCGCTCTTTTTAAATTAACTTGATCGGCGGCTGATAAATTCTTCAAAAATGAAATGCTAACTGGACAGCTCTCATCTTCAGTAGCCACCATTCTTGTAATTACCACTCTTCTTTGGAGCTTTATGGAAGATTTTCTCCTCTTCGCGGGGTCTGAGTCGACAAACGTGACGTAAGTGCGGCCATTTTCATCGTTTGCAAACTTGAAGTGTTCAACGCCCAAGTCGTAGTTTCCTTGTCTTCCTCTTAAACAAAATGTTGGGTCACCAAGTACCAAGTTGTGTTTAAAAGGACCTCTGGAGTATGTCGTCCACGCCGACCTTCTTTTCATAGCATTTTTTCTTCTTTCCAGGTAAGTCCGTCTGTTTCCAGGTAAGTCCATCTGTTTGGTCGGGTTCCCTTGGCTTCGTGCCTAAGGATAATGGCTTTCCCCTTTAGAGTTTAAACAACATCACGGTTAATTTCATACTTTGTCCTTTGAAAACAAATACTTGGAGACTTAAAAACATAGCTTGCAATAGAAACGAGCCAAAACAATGCATTAACACATGACAAATTACCGAGGTGTCAAACTCCGCGAAGCGACATGCAGATACTGCAGCGGAAATCATGTAGACCTATGACCTGTAGAACTTTGCCATAACACGATCTAACCAAAAATTCCTGCTTATAACACAACACGAAGTGCCATTCAAAAACACCAGTGAAGCGACAAAAAAGGTCGAGTTACCGAACAGAGAATGGCAAATGTACAAATGTCACGAACCATAGAGGTCGTGTACATGTAGGCTAGTCAACCCCATTTTACACTCTTCAACATTAACACCACGTCGTTCGAATTCAAGCTTGAATTTTTCTTTAGGTCTTCCAGATGTCTTTTTTGAAGAAGCACTGTTGCCACAACATCTACAGAAATTTGCTATTTTGAATCTATGGGTACCAGCATCCGCCATCTCAATACCTACGAACACATCAATTACAGCTGTAAATATGGCCGCCGTTATGAGCAACACATCGCAAATCAAAATACCCTTGTGCACTTTTTTCACAGATCGGGCACAACACTAAAACACGTCAAATCCCAAAAATATGGCGTGAAGATTGACGACATATTTTTTGTGATTGTCGCAAAAATGTGCAAGTAGCTTAAATCTAAGGACAAAATGAAAAACATACCTGGTTTGGATGCAAAATTGCAAGCGCTGTTTCACATTACGAGTAGCATTTTACATCGTTCAAGCTGGTTTTCAACCGCCATCTTCGAACACCGTGAGGCTCCTTCCTTTCAGGTACTTATCGAATAGAATGATGGGTAAATTACCCGAGTATAATCGAACAAATAACGAGCAAAGCAAATTTTCCGATAACCTTGAACTTTCTGTTGATTTGAATTTTCTGATTCAAAACATCCTAACAGATTTCCCTAATACCGTAATAGCTGTTTAACCATAAACCATGTTTCTGCAAGTGTAAAGGTAATAGCTGGTGATGAAACACCTAAACTACCCTGGCTTCCAATAAGGCAATCGCGTGCACCCCAAATTAGGTGAACAATTTGTTCATCGATTCCATACAACTGAACAAGACAAGCTTTTAAACCTTGTAGCCAATCCAGCCTAAAGTGTAAGGCTTCCACTGTATTTGGGTCAAGGCCTCCTCTTTCAATTTCCGGAATAATGTTAAGTAAAAGCTCTCGCAAATATCTGAACGATTGTAGCTCTTCTTGAGAAGGCGCCATTACTCTATCCGCCATCTTGGATCAACACAGCGGGAAATAAATTACCTCTATCTGGTGTCTCGTAGTCACCAGGCCAACGCAAGAAAAAGTAGCAGCAGAAAATTGAATGTGTCCGAAAATTAGAACCACTGTCAAAAAAATACACCAGAAACGAATCGGAGATGAAAGGCGATGAAAAATAGTCGGAAATTCGAAAAGCTCCCCGAAACCTGACACAACCCGAAAATTCAAATCAACAGAAAGTTCAAGGTTATCGGAAAATTTGATTGGTCGAAAATTTCTGAATTCTGTCAGAAAATTGATAAAACCAACAAAAAATTCAAACAACCAAAAAACTCATTGCAATACAAAATCCAATAAAATGTCACAAAATCAAAAATTGAATTATGACGGGAATCACCCACCATAGGTCTTTTCCTTCCTCTAATAGTCGCTACTGGCTACACTCTTTTTTGTAAGTCGTACGTCCTTATTAGTAGTGTGATATATTAACCATGCAGAGGTAATCATAAACTTTTGGTATTTTGATATGACGCCCTTATATGTCAGATGCCCCTATTTGTCAGGTAGCGTTACCAACGCCGTTCACGAAATCGGAGTAAGTTGTTGTCGTGTGTAACCGCGCGCGTGGTCTAAAAAAAGTGAAAGCAATCTGAAGCAATATGTGACCATATGTTGTATAGATATTGACTTTTTACGTTCTAATAAATGTTTTGGCTTATATTTGCGTTTAGCTAGATCGATATGTTTGGAGGGAAAGGGTCTTTAGGACAGCAAATGAGTGAAATTTTCGGGAAGCGGTCGATGTGTAAACATAAAGCTCAAGTTTCATTCTTGTCATTCTTTGTGTCGAATTACTCTGAAAGGTCAATGAGCAAAAATTCAGCATTCGTTCTTTTCAGCCAAAATTGCTGGATTTGTCACCAATATAATAAGGAACATTTTTACTTTTAACTTTTCCTTATAACCTTTAACCATTGTGAAGTTTATTGCTTAATGAAGTACATGCCCTAGTATAAGCAAAAAGCTTCTGAGTGAGTGACACATTTGCATATTCTGTCCCATTCTACGCTTCGCGTATCCACGACTAAAAATGTCCACCCCAACCTCGCTCTGGTGCGCACTGAACTGGAATGCGGAAAAGGTCTATTAAGCCGCTTCTATACTAGGTAGATTTACAGCTGCTATAATTTTGTCGATTTTGTTGTCGCTAAGTTGCAAATTACCTTTTGTAAAACATCTTGACATTTCACTCTGTAGATTAACCTGCAGTATATAGCGTCTGCCTTGCAGGCAACGTTACAGGGAGTAGGGTCAAGTTCTAGTCTTCCGAACAATTTTAACAGCCTTGCAGCAATAATGCATCAATAATGGAAGAGAGATCACACATTACTTTAGATAATATAACACAGCCTAGCTTTTCAAATCATCTCTGTTCAGTTGTTAATGTTCTTACAACAGGTGCATCAAAAACCGCTGACAAAATGACAACTGGACTGCAGAGCGCAGCAACACCATATGATAAACCAATGGACTACAAACACAGAAAAATTTTGAAGGAATGTAGACAGGCGCTCGTAAAAGACATGGAACCGGAAGAGGTTTTACGGCAGATGATAGATCCACACCTGTTTACAGAAGAAGAAAAAGATAGAATACTGGCAAACAACCTGACTCGACAGCAACAATCTGAGAGATTGTTAGATATAGTACCAAGAAAAGGTGCCGGAGCTTATAAAGTTTTTAGAGACACAATGAAAAAAGTGCACCGTCCTCTCCTCATTATATTTATAGAAGCTGGTAAGTGACTTTACTTCTAAGTGATGTTGAATGGCATCTTTTAAGCTTGGATATTCATCGAATCGGTGAAAAAGCTTTAACACGTCTTCGTATTTCCAGATGTTAAGTGATTTAGGACTCTTTTTGTCGGCCTTTTTGGGAATTAAACTTTTGGAAACCCAACCTGATGAATGATTCGTGAATCCAAGGCGGGGTAACATTACGTCAACCGAACTATATGTCTGTCCCAGAACAGGATAAGTAGCTGAATTTCTACTTCTGTGGATCTCTAATTCTCATGGCTAATCTAGCCATATTTGCTTTATCAGAGCTGTAAATGTTTTGTCAATTTGAAGGCCACCAATCTCTCCTTAGACTTTTGTCAGGAATCCTGCCCCCAGGAAGGGCATTGCCGGCATCTCACAGGTCAGCTCATGGGTGGGACATTGTCAAAGGCAATTTTGACTTCCATTTTAATATATGTGTTTATTTATATTTTTGCCCATGGTTGTTCATTGTAAAGCTTTAAAGGGCAAGAGCAGGAAAAAACGCAAATGCTTGGCTTGTCCAATTAGACTGTTTAAAGATTCTTTGTCGAGCGGCATGCGCGCGTTAGTGCCCGAGGTCTCGTAAGCTACAAAACTTACAATTTGTCGTCGTCGATCATTTCGCCCATCAATCCTTTATGTTCCAAACCATTAATCTGGGCTATTCGACATTTATTGCCTTTAGCAACAAGATTCATCATCGCCCTTAACATAGTAAGTTGTTTGTTTTTTACATATTTGAGAAGCTAGACAAAGGCCGGTACGATGTGATTTGCAAAGAACCTCGCTGGAAGATTTAGCCGATAGAGGCTCTATCTAGAGAATCATCTGAACAAATCTGTCTAGAATCGGTAGAGAAACAGTTGGGATATATACGGGTACAGTCTGCTGCAGTAAGGACTTTAAGTGACAGTGACTTGATGTAATTTTTCTTCCTTTCTTCAATGCAAATAGCTGCTACAAATAATGATCTGCTCATGCGTAGTAACGTCTAAACCCAGCTGTTCACCTGCAAATAATGTTCCGCTCGTATGTAATTAAAAACGCGCTCTGTGGTAAATAAAAAAAAAATTGATCGAATGATGAAAAAATTATTGAACTCGGTTATCACAAAATATCGTGATTTATTATATAAACATCAGTGTCTTACAGGGATTTCTACAGTATTTCTGCCACTGAGAAAAGCCATATGTTTTCACATATAAAAATACGATACTAAAAAATTTACGTGTAACAATATCAGCAAATCAGAAGTCTTCTTTTGTTGCTATGTCTTCGTGTTTGGGAAGTTTTTGAACACTCGAAGATAAATTCCATATCTCCGCGCGCCCATGTATTATTCTCTATTTATCAGACTCTCTTAGATCAAATATTTGCATGATCCATTCGGCTTAGCTTTGGGAAATAACGGATCTGCTCACAGACAACATATTACGATACTTTTCTTAAACTTATGCGCAATAATTGTCACTTATTTTTTTCTCAATTCGTGTGGGAGCGGAATTTAACAATTAAATGATGGAATCTGATTGATTGCGATAGCTGGCGGAATTTTTCCATCCGGCCCGCTCACGGCCGACGGAACGTCGTGTTGATCTGTTTTTGTGAAAGAATTAGTGGTAGTCCTCAATCGTTTGCCTTTTTTAATGTTCCATCGACGAATACCAGCCGGCAAATAACATATATTTATTCTCCTTGGCGTTGCCAGCCTTCAGACAATGTTTTAACATCGCTTTCTTGAAATTTGTATCGATAAACAGTGCTTTCTCTGCCAGGTTCTATTCTTGGAGAAGAAAACCTTTCTCACAAAAAGAGAAACCTGACCTGTCGGCTGTCGATAAAATATCTGTAGCGATTCCAAGATCTGACAAGAAATTCCGAACAAAAAATGAATTAGTATTCATTATTTTTATTTTACAGAAAAGCAATTTTATTTTATGGAGTTCTGTCATATCCCGGCATTGGCATCTCTGGAGACAGGAACTTTACAGCAGACATTGATCATTTCACGACGCGAGATCTGAATCTCAAAAAAAAAAAAAGCAAACAACAAAAATAGGTTGGCAAATCGTGTATTTGGCTATTGCTTGACGGTTTATGCTTAATGCACTCAGCGCAAAGTGCGAACATAACGATCAATTAAACATGATAATTTTGACAAAAAAGTCTTGATTATCAGGTAATTAAGAGGCAGTCTCTGTAAAAATGTAATTTGGTTATGTCGACTAAGTTGAAAATATAAATTGGCCACCGTAACGAGTTAAAAAGCTGACGTTTCGAGCGTTAGCTCTTCGTCAGAGCGAATGACGAAGGGCTAACGCTCGAAACGTCAGCTTTTTAACTCGTTACGGTGGCCAATTTACATTTTCAACTTAGTTGATATAACCAAGTTACCTTGTTACCACCACCGACGCAGCACCGAAGTTTCTTTAGAAACTTTCACCCTTTATTTCTCTGTAAAAATGGACAGATTTCGCTTATTCCTTGTGTGTTGCGAGACATTCATGTGCTTATACTAAAACCACCATCGGTCCGATCAAATCTTTTAAATTTTACATATTTTAGGGAATTTCCGGTTCAACCTGGTGGAGGCTGGTGGCGGCTAACACCTTAATATATATATTTAATATATCTTTCAAAATTAATTCAATAAAAAAAAAAAAGTATCTGCACAAACCAAACACCTTTGTTAATTAGAATATGTCTATCGTCATAATGTGCCGATTTTTATCAACGTTGAGTACAATCCAAGCATTCACCGAGACTTGACACCCATATAATCCAACTCGATGAGACACACAAAAATGGTTCAAATTCAAACTGTCATTAAAAAAAGTAAGGCATCGTATTCCCGTCCAACTTATACAGCCTTAATGTAGATACACAAAAAAATGTCACTACGGTAAAAAAAAAAAAAAAAAAAAAAAAAAAAAATTAACACGGGAAAAAAAAAAAAAAAAAAAAAAAAAAAAATGGGGTATCTCCTTGGTGAAATATTTATGACTTTGTGAACTTGACAAATTTCGATGGTCTGCATGTTTTTCCTCCATTTTGAAAGATACCTCATCATGAGACACTGTCTTATCTAGTATCGCAGAGGTATCTAAAATGATAAGAAACATAAAAGGGAAATCATTCGATATGCTTTTTCTTTTGAACAAACTCAGTCTTGAGTGCATGAGCTCAACTCAAAAGTAGCTTTTCCCGCTATCGATGGCTTGAAGACTTGTCCGACTCCTCTCGATAATTCCACAATAATTTCACTGACACAGTATTGTCTAAAATGGGGCTGCATTGCTTTTTTCGTAAATGTTTAGAGAAATATCAAATTTATTTTTTCATTACTCTTGTAATAAAATTAAAGTGAGTCAGGGTTATAGCTAAGATTCTGCGAGTGGCCCTCCAATAACAAATATAGGGCCGAAAGGCCTGTTCCACTAGTGGTTAGGGTATGGCCCTCCCTAGAACTTTATGTAAAATTAAAGCGTTTTCGTTATTTTCTACGATTTGAAGGCGAGTAATGTATCGATTGGACTTGAATTGTAATGCATCGCTTACTTTGCCCATTGGAAGGAAGCCGTGAATCTGAACTTTGGAAGTAGTTTTTTTTTTTAATCGAAGCTCTCTACAATAGCCGCCTATGTTAATCTGGTATGTTTTTCAATTATAAATCCCTTCTCTTGAATAGTGGTTGCCTTCTCTGGTGAGAAACGTTCCCCGACTTCATATTTTTAATATCAGTGCGACTGAGTTAACCCATGACACGTGGCATGTTGCAGGAGTATTTTTGTTGAGTATTTTTGAGGTAAAACAATAAGCGTTATTTTGACTATAACAGTTTTTTAAACTCAAATTAATATGCAGTATATCAGAGAATGCAAAGTTTCTAGTAAAATGGTGTATAGCCCCTCGTCCTAGATTTTTGTAATATGATGTATAATCAATTGTTTGAAGGCTAACGTGCAGCAGTTCTGAAGCTCTAAGTGTCAAATTATTGAAGGCCACATCTCACTATTTGTCTGTCACAACATTGTCTTGTACGTTCTTTATTTTGATAAGGCAACGAGTACCGCATAACCACACGAGCGCACAATATGGTGGATCCCAAGTGGTCCTGCTTTTGAGCTACCGAGGCCGATGGGAGCGCGTGCCCGAGGTACACCCAGGAGCGTTTTTTGGTGGGGCTGTATCGTCAGATCCCGGTCTGCCTGCTGTATGGTACTTCTGTGAGGTCTGCGTGAGTATAACTGGGGTGGGAAAAGTTGCCTATATCTCAGAACCTTTCGAGAACCTTGGTACACTGGGGTTTCCATCCATTGGCGTTATCAGTCACTTACTGCTGTTGTGTCTTGTCTTAGTTGGGACCGTGTTCTTCGATAGGTGCACCTATACTGCTCGATGTGATGATATAAGGCCCAGGTTTGTGAGTGGTGATCGTACATGTGGGTAGGTTGGTCGCCTTCAAATGGCTTTTTGAATGGTCTAAATTCTGGTGGTAACAATGAACTTGTTTCCCTTGACGGGTTACAAAATTGTTTTGCATAGCTTCATTGTCAGTACAGCTAAGAAGGACCCTATGGGAAACGTGTAACCTAGCTTTGAATCTCCTGTCGTTGAGAAGTTCTGCCAGAGAATTTAGCTAGTAATCGAAGAGAGTGGCCCGGTAGGACAGAAGAGCAGGTACGGGTCTTCTAGGATTTCATCGACTTCTGGAGAATGGTCTTCACAGTCTAGAGTGTTTTCTGTACAGTGCTTTCCAAAGTATTTAAGTGCTTAACCGGTCCCTAACCAACAACAGACATATTTTTTGAATGGATCAATCAGAGAGCTTGGTTTCGAGCACGTGATCAACAAAATGGCCGACTTGATCATTATTATGAGAAACATTGCGCATGTATACCCAAATATGGTCTGGGAGAGCATTTTGTATCACATGATGCATGACGTCATGATTACGTGGAACCTTCCCATTGGCTGCTAATGATGTCACTGGTGCATTGCAATAGTAGCTATATAAGCCTTACTTGGATCCAATTCTCTCACTTTACAACATGGTGGCAGGCCTTCTAGACTTGTAACACTTCAAGACAGAACACTGTAAGTGCTGTTATTTTGTTTTGTCAATTTTATAAACAAGTTTTGTTGATTTGATTGACATATCGGACGAGCTGAAGCGAGGGAAAATGGTAAGACTAGTCTAAAGCCCTTTCGTCTGGTGGGCAATTTCCTTTCTATGCTTCAGTCTCCTGCGTTTACTCTGTCCACATATGAAAAAGCAGGAACGAAGCTCAGGTTTCGTGGTTTCACTGCTTATCAGTGTGTCCGAGCCGATGTCGGATTGCTAAGCCAACAGTCATCGATCAATGGTTGTGACTAGAATGGATAACTTAAAATCAGGTTGGACACATTATGTTTATTATACTCGTTGCTCTAGCTGAGGAAGCTGTGTTGTGGCCACAATGTCGTGCTTTTCAAAGTTTATCGTCCATATTTGGCAGCAAAAGTTTCAGAGTGGCCAGACCTTAAAATTAATACGTAGTACTTGAGTTATATAGATGGTATGCGTCTTTCTTTGCTTCATATATAGGTTATGGCTAAATGTGATTACGATCAAGCTTTACTGGAAGAGGATGAGTAGATGGGAAGTGGACTGTCTCGTGCTCATGGACCCTTGTTAGAGATTAACTTCACACCCACTGTACACAGACAGAGATGGCGCAACGTTTCTCATAAATTAAATAAACGTTCCGCGCCCGTATCGAGCAGAAACGACGACCCACCGCAAATGATAATCTCGGACACGAGGTCAAGATTGGCCTTTTTAGAGCTATCGGTCGCAAAAATACCCGTGACACCGCACTCACGCCACGCAGCACGGTTCATTTTTTGATGCAGTCCAATAAGTTTACTCATGCTTTTCAATGAACGACATTCACTCCACGAATTCCGGCAGGAGAGTGAGCGACTCAAAACGTATCTGCAGAGTCTTGCTCAAAACCTAAACTCAAATCAAGAGTCCACCCCTGACGATTCCTTTAGAGTGGTAACCACCTTTATCCAAACACCGTCTTCAGGAAGTGGAAATGGTAAAAGGCAAAAACCTGGTCGCGAAGCCATACGTAAGCTTTAGGCAAAAAAACAGGCCGTGGTCCAAATCAAAAACGAGGGTGAATTGTATTGTGTGTCACCATGCAGGCATGGTGTAACAAGGACGAAAATGTCAGTGGGAAGAACAACTACAAAAATATTCGCCAGGGTCGTCCGATTCAGATTTGTTTAGCGCAAGCTCTACACATGCAAGCAGGGGTACCGTTTGGTCCCTGTGGTATTCTTTAACTTCTAAAGTTCCAGAAAGTACTACCGGAATACCAAATTAAAGTCCTCTCCGTGGATTCTCCCCACTGCATTATCTTCGAGGGGCCACCAGCTCAATGCCGCATATAGTTAGGCAAGGTTGATGACCACTACCATGGGTGCACATCGTTTGGTGGCTTCCTCTCCAAGTCTTACTATTGCCATGATTGCAATAGATATTACAATATTGAGGATATCGAATATCACCCGTGTGAAGGTCGTAAGTGTTCCTCGTGCGAACGAAAAGATTGCGTGGAAAAGGACAGCACCTAGTCCAATCTTGGAAGCGTCATTTTGAATGACAAACCCGAGGTTTGGATCGAGGTATTGAAAACTCCCATTGATGTGATTTCTTGTTTGACCGGGTTGAGTGAGTGATCGTCTTCAGTTCCCCATACATATTTCCTTCTCGGTGAGTTTGCACGGTGCTATTGGGAGGCTAGCTAATCGCCCTGACTATCCTGTCAGGTAGTTTACAAGGCGTATGGAGCTTCGAAGGCTTTTGCGGATGGAAGATATTATATTATCATCTGGTTTAATCCCATCCCACGTAAACTTCTGTCCAAAGAAGCTACTTTTCTGACATTTAAACTGCACTTTGTATTTGTTGAATTTGATTCTCCTCCTCCTGGATCTGATCATGAGGTTTACCATATTTGTATTGTGCCCTTCCTCTAAAGCTCCTTATAAGCTTCTTATGACTACTTCATCAATTGTTTAAGTGTAGCTATGTTCACGCTTTATTGCCTTGTTTAAGTTGCGTGGGTCGAGGGAGACTGATTTTGGTGACTTCTCCTTTGTCATAAGTTTTTTTTTCAGAAAGAACAATGTTGTTAACCCAGACTGTTCGTTCCTTAGTGGTATGAGTACACGAAGTTAGATAGCAGGGTGTCAACTTCCTTTCTAAACATGTCTTGAGGATGTGTTTAAAAACTTGAGTATACGTAGTCAGGAGATGGACGATCGGTTTAATCCTGCTGTTTCGGTCGAGGGAAAAGACTGTTGATGGCTCTCTGTTGTTTGTATGGCTTCAGTTAATTTTTTCCACTTAGTCTTGCCTAAAAAGGCTAACAGAAAAAATATGATTCAAAAAATATGTATTGACGCCTATTAAGGCATTTCGCTAGGTTTTCAAATTAACCCTCGGATGTACAAGCTAGCTTATAACCCCATGGTGGTACAAAGGGTGGTCTGATGGAGCCCCTCTCTGGATTTTCGTTTTATTAAGGCACAGCGACGTAAATTTGCAGTAATTAGATAGCCCTGAACGTGCTCTAGAAGATGATACCATCCTTTTGTTAGTTAAGACGTCATATGACGTTAAATGACGTCATTTGATCCGCAATCTGGGATTTGCTATCTTGCATCCTCCATCTTGGAGTTAACTATTTTCTTAAAAGGTCATGAGTGTAACGGAAGTAAATGCAAAATCACGCCAGAATGCGTATGCAATGTAGAAATTCGTGAATTTTTGCAATTTGATGAAGAAAACTGAAAAAAATAAAAGATTTTGCCAAAAAACGTTGATTTTGGTAAACCTACATGAAATTTGCGGTTGCCATTTTAAAGTCAGAAAAGATTGACTTACAATTGATATAATCAAAATCTCCGGGAGGGATGAATGAACAGCTACTGAATGTTTCAGTCCCTTAGAGTAAAACGTCTTTTTAAACCTCCTCCGTCCCCCACCTGTACATCTGAAGATTTTAAATAATTGACCCCGGATAAATCGCTAATCAGTTGATAAGTGTTAACAAAACAAACCACGCTATCCGCTCAATAGTGATTTATCCGTTGGTTAGCGTTATTCACCTTTTGAACAACCCGCCCTGTTCATTAATTAACGGTACAATCCTGGCCAAAACGTTTGGGACACTTTCTCATTTTTCCACAAACTGAGCACTGTGATGTGTCCCCCTTTCCTCCCCCTGGACAATGTTGTTTTTCAGGACTCACGGATGTCTCAAATATTCTACAAGCAAAGGGCCTCAACGTTGTTCAGGGGGACGTGGGGGGGAAATCTTTCTAACCTTATTTCTATGAGTGCATAAGGCAAGTGGCCCAAACTGTTTTGGCCAGGATTCTAGAACATTAATGGATTTTACTCCTTTTCTTTCAATACAGAAACCAAATCTGAACTCACAATTGAAAGAAAAAAGTCCTCAGACCTGCTAAGAAGACTTCGACATATCGGCGCAGGTACATTACATAAAATGTATTTTGCTAAAGGAATAGAAGTACTTTGACAGAGCTATATATCACCACAATATTTAGTACAAAATGTTTGTTTTGTGTTGTTTGATTCCTACAAAGGAACATTCCTACAAAGGAACCGCTGAGCTCTGTCTGCTGGACACTGAAAGCAACAGAGTAATAACAATAATAATAATAATAATAATAATAATCATCATCATCATCATCATCAGTGCAATATGAATTAATCATAAACCAGGAGGCGGGATGTATTTCGAAAAGTGCGGCTTTTCCCGAAGTAATCCGTATGAAGTTATATTATACAAGGCCGTGTTACATACCGCGGAAAGTGCTACCACGCGTGTTGCTTGGAGGGTTTTGTGGAGGATACGAATAAACCTTAACAAAACTTGTTAGCCATTAAAACATTAGCACAGAACGGTAGAACGTTTTGAAGGCCGCTAATTATCCGTTAGTTCTTAGCCGGATAAGCGTTGAAGTATGTTTCCCCGAGTGAGGTCTTATATTTGTCATCTAAAAGTTATTTTACCACTCAAAACTTCTGCATTTTCTAAAAAAAAAAATAATTTCATCAACATTTTGCTTATTGGGTTTACTAAATTCAAAGACCAATATTGTGTTTGTTTCAGTATCGCTGGACTTCCTACTGTGACTGCTCGAGTGTTTTTCCGAGCCACTTTTTAAGAACTGAAAAACTGAACAGGTTTTCTTTTTCGTATTCCTGCTTCTCTTCAATGTTCACAGCTTCAAGAAGCATCCGTCAAGCAGTGACGTAGAATATTATCAAACATTTCAAAAAACCGTTAATCGCCTTCTTTTAGTTCTATCAGGAATTTATTATCCATTTGCATCTAAATGTTCCTCCAAAATTTTGGGAAAACGAATAAACATCGTCATTTCGTACCGACAACCACTCCCCTCTAACTAAACAATCGAGGAACTATCGGCTGATAGTTGCCCCGCGGAAATTCGATGTTCTTAAAACAAATATTTGCCCAAAGCTTGGAGGCCAAATATGCTAGGGGCAGCTATCAGACCGATAGTTCCCAGACACTAAATGCAGATCAATCAAATATTTATTCCTGCGTGCAGCCTGTCACAGATGTCAAAAATTCGCAACGCATTTTGGCTAAAACATCGGTATTACTGTCCAAAAATTCAGAGTTTTTCGATCTGTTCAACCTCATGAAACCGTTCATTAAAAAAAAAAGTGGCAACCGACAAACATGAACTTTAGCAAAGAAGATTTTACGAAAGACTACTTTTCAGACGTCTTTCTTAGGTAGACTGTCCATAAATTGAAAGTACACTTACATTACCCCGATGAAAAGTTCTGGGCCGCGTTGGTTTGTCGATTGCCGACATTAGACGATTAAGCAGCTAATTTTGTCCTGGCTCTGGTTTTCCTGCAGTGCTTTAAGAGGACTTCGTGATTGCTGAGAGCTGTTTTGGACAGCAATAGAAATAAAGAAGAATAGAAGCAAATCCCAGTCCACGAAAACATCCGCGCAACGCGCGAGTACTATCCGCGATAGATCTAGGTACCATGACGGTACAACAATAAGTTAAGAGGGAATACCTTGGGGATAGGAACTATATGGGATTCACTTTCTCTCTCACCTTGATAATCTATTGTCTCTATTGAATTCATGTTACATCATAAGTTTTGCAAAATAGAAAATTATCATTCTTTCATAAGTTTTGGAGCTTTCTCATTTTGTAACTAGGTACGTTTGAATTTCCAAATTTATGCGATGCATGGCATCAAAATGACCGCTTAATAAGACTCTCGATTAGGTCAAAATAACTGATATTGCTCAAGCTTTTTTCTAACTAAACAGTTCCTTCAATGTGACGAAGCTCCAGAGTAATGATATTTCGTTTTAATGGCAAAACTCAATGACATATGTTTCCGTTACTTTACCGAGGCCATGTTGGTACCCCGTCAAAGGCATCAACATGGCTTCTCCATAGACTGTGCTCTTTAAATTTGGATGAAAAACTTTTCCGAATAATTCGAGAATAAATAATTACACAGACCTAAATCTTGGCTAGTTTTTTTTACGTATCAATCATCTTTTATACCCTATCTTCTTGAGTAAGTTAAGACTTATATTTTTTTATGGCATAACACTGCAAACCAGCAATAGTATGGTGGGAAATAGAAAACGTAAATACCAAAAACAGAATGGCACGGGGCATAAAATGGTTTACTCATTGCTCTAAAACAATAAACTGTGTTAATATCATTGCATTTGTAGCAGCCAAAGTGCAGTGACAACTGGGGAGTAAACTTCCAAGCGGACATAATGAAGGATCCCGTAAATGCGTTGACGTGCCCTAAATGATTGCGATGCAATTTTCCGTTTAATTTGATCACTAACATTTCCTTGAAAATTTCTCAAAATGGGCAGACATTGCGTCCATGTTTACTCTGATGGGAATTTTTTTGTTTTCAGTCTATCCAGCTTCATATATTCAAGAAGACGATCCCGAAACGATAATTTTTACGTAAGTATGTCTTCTCATGTATGAGTACATTCCACCTCGTCCAATGATCATCTATTTTCCTCGAGAAAGTACCCTGATCACTACTGGGCATGTCATGTGTCTATACATTATGAAGGTCCTGCATTCTCGTAGGAAAATAACAGGAAAAAAAACGTGATATCTTCTATGAGAAAAACAAATAAAAATAAAATAAAAGTCAAAGAGATTAGAAAAAAAAGCATTAAAAGTAAAAAAAAAATATATATATATATATAAAAAATGCCATTCAAAAATAAAATCAAGCGATGGGCCATCAAAAAAACAACATTTGCTGTTCAGTTCTGTTCGGTAAGTGTGCTATGAGATTGATGGGCCATCATATGGCCCAGCTTGCTACTAATAAATACAAAATAAAAACTGAAACGACTTACGAATCTTGACGACGTACCTCGGAGTTCTAATGGAACTGCCTTATAGTGGTGGAATGTGACGCTGTAAAAAGAGCATGTCGGCTGCAAACCTGGTGGTTTATTGGGGCTACGTTAGACTAACTTCTCCTTTATTTCCGGTAAAAATTTATAAAACGAAAATCCCGCTTAATTGGACCCACACACTACGGCCCATTGTTCTCGTAACCCAAGCTATATAGTGGAGAGCAGATTTGTGTATGCTGACTTCTAGGCAGATATAGCAAAATCACAAAGTCCAGTGTCTTCCTATGCTTTTCTGTCCACTCTACAATCTTGGATTTATTGCTTCGTTGCATTATACCGCTAGATTTTGTAAGAGAAAAAGAAATAAACTCTTTGCATTTGCCTTAATTAAGGAAAAGTTCTGTGTTCGGCACGTGTCGACAGATCGTCTGATAAATTTTTTGTCTGAAGGGTTCCAAAGATCCGCATCGAAAAAATAACGGTAAACTACTATTACCAAACAATTGTTTATCAAAGAATTGTTTACCAAAAAATTGTTTATCAAAGTTTCAGTTGGGCATGCGTCTTCGAGTCGCTTGCTGGAACCTAGTTTATACACCGTGAAACCAAAACCCATAAAAATATTTACAATGTTTTAATGGGAAAATCAAAAAGTTTTCATGCAGTTTTAACAGGTTTTTCATGGTGTTAGTTTATGTTTTTTTCATGTGAAAATTCCAAGACAAAAGCATCAAAAATCACATGAAAATCCCCTGGAAACCAACGTCTTTAATATTCCCAATTAAGGGCCCATGAAATTTCCATTCTAAAATCAAAAGCATCATAAATCGATTAAAATGCCATTAAATTTGATGGAGTCATGGAAAGTAATTTAATTGGATTTTCATGGTATTGGAAAACAAATCGTGAAACTTACCACCAGATTTTTCAATGGTGCTTTTTTCATGGGATTCGCATTAAAATCCCATTAACGATGAATTTTTGATGACCCATGAAAATTAAGTTAGTTACTTTAATTACTTTTTTACATCATTTTTATGGCCTATGGGATTTGGCTCCCTGTTAATTTTATGGGATAGATTATTGCAACTCACGAAAAGTCCATTAACAGTCTATTAAACCAAAACAACTAAACAACCTTATTCCAGCCGGTTTATTTTTATTACAGTCCGAGTGATCTTGGATTACTAATTTTGATCCAGATCACCCCAAATTAACAAAAAAAAATGCCAACAAAAAGCAACAAAATAGAGCACATGATAGAGTCTCCGTACAAGCCAAGTGACATATCAGGCCGGAGCTTGTCCCCGTTACTGTAGCATGAAGCGTCCAGGAGTATTTCTACTTAACCTTGGATGCTAGTATTAAATTTGCCGGGAGCCATTTATGCTCCTGGGTAGAGAGAGGCACTGTAAGAGTAAAGTGTCTTGCCCAAGAACACAACACAATGTCCCTAGCCGAGGCTCCAACCTGGACGCTCGATCCACAGGCAAGAGCACTAACGATCAGGCCACAGCACCTCCACTAAGGACGTTCGGACGAAAATTTTCTACTTGAAATTTTTTTTTAAAACTTCTTCTGCGGACAGATAATGATTTGCTTGTATCAGAAATGAAATAAAAATTGGGGGTCACAGGCTTCGTTTCAGAGATAAAACCTGTGGAAAACTAGTTCGATTTTGATAAATATTTGCACGTAATTCGGCATGGTCTCCAGGGTGTTTAGGTTAAAATATCAAAGATAATTCATGATAAACAGAGGCAAACTGTCCTAATAGTTTTCTGTACAAGTGAATCTGTGGCGGTAATAATTTAAAATATTGCCATCATTTTCACAGACCTTAATCCTTAAAGAGGCATTTGAAACTGCCGCAAAGCTAAACGAAGAAGTCAACTGCAGGAATTCGATGGAGCGATTTGCAAAAAATTCAAACTTATACCCAATAGATTTTCTTCATGTTTTTCGCAAAACGTAGAAATTCGGTAAGGAAATTGACCCATCGCTCACCGTACGTAAAGATCCCTCAAGCAAGTGTTTAACCTGTCATAGACTCAGAGTCAGGTATTAGCTCGTTATTGAACTGTCTGTCGTGAGTTGCCTTAGAGGTTGTTTTATGGATATTTGTTTTTCTGACCCTGACCCTACGATTGCCAAAAGAAGAGACGTACAAATAGGAGTCAGGGAAATATGACTGGGAGAAGAGATTTCATTTTCAACATTTTATACATATCTGTTTTTACTTTTGTGGTAAAAAAAAATCTAGGGGGGGGGGGGGGGCGGGGTTTCCCCGGCCCCTCCTCTAGCTATACGACACTGACTCCATTGAAAAAGGAGGAAAACCATCGAATAAAAACCTTGCGCCCAAACGAAGCTACTCTTTGAAATCAAGTAACCAAAATAACATTTATGCTTGAAGCTTTAATTATTTTTATTTGCATGGTTTAATAGAGTCATTGTTATTTCAATCATTTACTGCTGAGGTTTGCAACAGGCTTTCACTGATCTTGAAGTTCTGTTTGCAGTCCAGATCGTGGGCAGACAAGCAAATGTTTTGTTTGAACTGCTGGTAATGTCGTTCCTACATAAGTAACGATGGAAAGATAAACTTTAAAGAGCTAAAAGAGGCATGCAACGCTGAAAGGTTTTAATGGATTTAATCTAGCTTGGTATGTTCCTTAATCAAATACTATTGATACTATTGGATTTTAGTGATATATATGTTATTTGCCGGCTGGGAGGTCCGTATAGCGAAAAACTGTGACCGAGGTCTTGAAAATGCTGCCCGAGGCCGCAGGCCGTTGGCAGCATTTTCAAGTCCGAGGTCACAGTTTTTCACTATACGGACCGACCCTAAGCCGGTAGATAACTTATTTATTTTTTTCCAAGCTCTCAAACGAAAAAAAAGTCAGGGAAAAAAACTTACGCAAGCGTTACTGTGACCGTGGTCAGAGATAGGAAAATCCGGACCGCGCTAAGAACCAATCAGATTGCAGGATTCGTTACCGTGCCCGCTTGGAAAAAAATAAAGTGTTTTATTTACGTTTACTTATATACTTATAACATAGCCTTTGGAAAGCGCGCCTTCTGATTTGCTAATACGCTCGATCCATTTGCCCGTGGGTTGCACGCTCACCCACGTCAGTTTGTTTATTTGAACTTTGAGACGCCTGACCAAAAGCAATAACAAACTGGTCTGTATGAGCCTTACGAGGTTAGTGTAATGCATAACGGGAATTTTAGAGAGAATCAGCGGCGATAAAATTAAGCACAAGCTATAACTAAATATTTCTGGCGTCGACACCCAGTCGGCTTGCAAGACATGTACATGAGAGTTTTAACAAATTTCTGTTGTTAGGCAAGCGTTACATACGAATTTCTTCTGTTCCAAAAACGTCGAAGATAACAGTTAGTTTTACTGAGCTTTGTAACATAACCTTGGGGAAGCGCGCGTTCTGATTGGCTAATACGCTCAATTCATTTGCCTGTGGGCTGCACGCTCACTACTTAGCACGCGCGCTCGAGGTATGACGTGGCGTGTGAATTCCATGCGCAGTAAGGATGCGCAGAAACAATTAGCGTGAACGTCTTTAATAGAGCACAGGAGAGCCACACAATAACAAGTAGCAATATTATCTGAAATAACTAAGAAACTAGGTCAAAGGCCCAGAATAATAAAAGAAAATGTGAAATAAAGGGACTGCACCAACCTAACTTTCTTTATAACATAGATAGGTCCCTGCGCTTGCTCTGATTTGCCGAAAACCAATGTTTTATTAGAGTCTAAAACAGAGAAAGCGTGTTTTTTGTATATCATCTATATCATAAGGCGAAAGAAAATCCTAAGCCGTTTATTACGTGTATTACACTCTGATAAAACATTCCGAACATTTGAGAACACTTGATAAATGAAGAAAACACTCGTCTGGAGATTGTGTTTTCTACATTTCCCTTGTGCTTTATTTTGTTTTATCACAGTTTAATACACGGCTCAGGCTTCTCTATTCGTTAAAGTGCACCTAACCCTAAAGCCTATTTTTGGGAGTAATTTGTGGCAAATTTTTTGATTTGGTTAAATCTTTGATTTTCATTGGCGCATTTAAGTACCTCAGAATATGTCATAATGCCGCCATTTTGGCTCACGATTGCGTTTAACCAGGCATGGGTCGAGGGCTGGATGTGACATCAATTCGGCACACGATGACTGTGTATTTCGCATGTTTACATGTGCCTGTGGGAATGGCAAAGAAAGTAGTTCGAAAAGAAAATGCAAGCTAAGTGTGTTTTGGTGGCATGTAGCAAAACGAGGAAACTTACAGGAGGTATTGCGCTTGATATCATATATACATATACAGAGATGATCGTTCTGAAGAGCAAATCGTAGCGGCTTCATTTTCGGAAAGCAAAACGTGCAAAGTGAAATTGGTGGTCTGTTTTAACCATTGCAGACCAGATTATTTCGCTCAACGCCTGGAGGGTGAGGAAGGGATTTTGCTGACTTCATAGCTTATTAACAAGAATAATTTGGGATAAGCCCTTTGACATCGACTCATGCAGCCATTATTACATCTGAGAAACAGCAGCAGTCAAACCCCATTTCTAAAGGCATACAGGTTTAATTCCTGGATATTAAGTCACATACGCCAAGATAAGATCAGCACCAGTATCTTCAAGAACAAGATCACTCGTTTGAGTGTGAACAACCTTCTAACTCACTACAACAATAAAATTCCCACTGATATTTTGAAGTTAAGCGATGCTATAGTTTCCACACTTGCACGTAAAAAAAAATACAAACACTGTGTTAAAGGTGTTATCATTTTAATCTACATTGAACGTATGAAGTTAAAATAATTTGAGGAAGTGAACGGACTTGACTGTTATTCCAAAAATATATGAACGAGAGATCTAAGAAGGCGCGGAAAACAAACATTAAGAAGAAATGAAATCGTAATGTCATTTTATTGCGAGACATTTCCTGTTACTTGACAGTCCGCGGTTTATGGTTCCTGACCAATCAGGAGACAGTACGTGTTTATGGCGTGTATAAAAGATTAGTTATCTGTTACATTCGGCCCTTCCTACTATCGCCATCATCCTGTGTTCAACTATCTTGTCGCTAGATCGTAAATATTCCCACCGCCTACCCAGTCACCGACCCACTGTCATTGTGTCTTTCTTTTCGTGTTAAGTCTTTTCTAAACGTGGCGGAATTTTTGTCCCCCACCTTTCCTGAAGAGATGTTAGTTATTGGCTTTTATCATTGTTTTAAAATAAAACGTCACTTTCGTGGCCATTTATCCCAAACTTTCAATCTGTGTTCTACTTTTCTCTTCAGCAAACGAGTGCGACCCATGCAGAGCTCTCGATTTCGTAACCTCCAAATAAATGCATCGCAATAAAATGGTAAACACACGCCATGCGCTATAGTAATCCTGCTAGTATCACTCTTTGTCTTCTACTTCATTGCCTTTGACTCTGATCTTCAGAGTTCGTTCGAGGTCTTTGTCAGCATCCACCTCCTGGTATTTGGCTGTCCATTCTTCGTTGGCCTGAGGGTCATATAAATCAGGTCGGTCGTCATCGTTTGAATTAAGTTTGTGATGTTGATTTGGTTCCTACTTCAGCGATATAATACATTTAATAATAAAAATTACAATTTCCTCGATTGTGACTGGTTTAAAAAAACTCCCATTTTCCACTAATTCACTTGTCAAGTTGTTATCGTACAGTTTGTTATCGGACACTGTCAGCTTGTAATCGACAGTTTGTTATCGGAGAGTTAAATAAGCCAATCACATTCAAAGTTGTAGTTTAAATCAACCAATCACATTTAACGTTTTAGTTTAAATCAACCAATCACAACCTTATATTCAATCACCATAGAAACAGTGTAAAAACTATTAATGCATATTTGCTCTTTTCATACCTTGGTATTCTTCTTTTCTTGGAAATTGAAATTTTTATGATTAACTCGTAATAAGACTTCATGTCGTCCAATGCGGTCTGTAATCGTACTCGTGAAAAACAAATCGGACTCCCGCTGCGCGGTCTTACGCTTTTTTCGTGCTTAGCAGCCTTCTGCGTGCATCCATAACTCAATAGTGCACGCTATAGCGTTTACCATTTGTAAATTAGAGCTTTATGAGTCGAAACTCATTTTAATAGCCGACGAAGTAGAAGACATTGTTAGTATAAACATAAATCTGTCGACTGTGAAGTCCCAGCAAAGATCTTGTGCTGCGAAAAGACTTCTGCAATCTGGATTTGACGTTACAACGTAACTCTCCCCAGATTCCCCATACGCTGTCGTAAACCATTCAAAACTCGGTTTCGACGGGGCATGGAAATTAGAAGATTTAACCAAATCAAAGAGTTTTTGCGGCAAATTAGGTCACAAAATAAGCTGTATTATTTTCGCGAAAAAATTGAGGTTAAGTACACTTAATACATATTGCGCTTATAAAGATATGTTCTTAGTCCAGTACCCAAAGAAAAAGCCCACAGCAGATTAAAACCCGCTGGAACATCTTGTTTCTGTTCAAAATTTATTTTATTCAGTAAGGCTAGTAAGGTTTCTCTAATACGGCATACACATGTAAGCTTACTGACATTTTCTGAAGATTTCAATTCAAAGTTGAAATGTTTGCCCAGAAGGCTACTGTGTATTTCCTGTCTGCTATCACTGACTATGATGGAATGCTGACAGCATCATCACTCATGTTTGTGAATTTCACTCATCCAGGCTTCGAGCGAGATCGTCTGGTTTACAATGCTCAGAGCAAATCACCGAACTGAGACGGCTCTCACTTCGCATGTTTCGACCCATCGCTTTCTCCGTTTCTTCGCTTCAGGACGGTATGGTATGAAGTGCAATACCTTTCTGTATGTTTCTTGTGTTGCTACATCCCCCTACAACACACCCAGTTGGCATTTTTACGAACTACATTCGCAGCCTTTCCCACAAAAACAAGTAAATGAGCGAAATACAGAATCATCGTGTTCTCGATTTTATGTCCCATCTGGCCTCGGCCCATGCCCCGTTGACCCTCGGTCGCGCAGCAAGATGGCGGCATTTGGACATACTTTGACGACCCATGGAAAATCGAGAATTTAACCAAATCAAAACATTTTTGCGGCACATTACTCCAAAAAATAAGCTGCATCATTTTAGGGAAAAAAAGTTTGGTGTTACGTGCACTTTAACAGCCTCCTACACAGAATATTGCCCAAGGCAGTTGCTGGCACGGTTATTAAAAATGGTTCGAGACTAGCCCATCTCTATGGCCTGCAAAAACCCATAAGGAACAACTAGCAATGCCGCCGATAAATGGCGAAATGGCTCGAAGGCAACCCCAAAAAAAGCGACTTTTAAAAGCATTTTGAATTATCCCATCCCTTTATCGTGGAGATCGCGCGCAAATATCTGGTCTGAAATAAATTTCGAGAATAATGTAAAGTCTACAGACCATTTTCACCCTCTCAACTTTTGCCATTCAGCTTCGGCTTCTAGGACACAAAGAAAGGTAATTGAATGACTATGTTTATGTTTTTTGCTTAAGTCCTCTAGGCCTCACTATCAATCTGAATTTTAATATATCTAAGTGGCCTAATGATGATGGTAGATTAAAGTTTGCCGAATAAGCCTTTCAAGATGACTCAAAAGTTAGTCTAACGTAGCCCCTATAAACAACTGGTTTACCGGCATGCGCTTTTTACAGCGTCACAATCGATTAGAAAGAAGTACCGGTACTTTAAAACCGCTTGGCAACGTCGTCAAGGCTCGAAAATCGTTTCCCTCTTTTCGTTGTGTTTATTACGAGAACACCGGGCCATAGAAACGCCAAAGCAAAATTGGAAGTAAAATCTTGTGTTTTGATGGCCCAGAAATGAAAATGAAATGTTTTGATTTGATGTTAATTATATTTTACTTTACTTCTATTTTACTTACTTAAAAAAAAAAAAGTGATCTATTCTAGATTCATTTTATTTTTTTGTTTCATTTTTACTGATCTATTTATTTAATTTTTATTTCATTTTCAATTCATTTTTTATTGTTCAGTTTTTATTACTATTTTTTCTTTTTTTTATTTTAATTTTATGCCACCTAGCAATTAGTAGATTTGTAAATCTTTACCAGTTGCAAAATGCGTCACTTATCATCTGGCAGTTAAAATTTTTAGCAATTAATTCTCAGCTTTCAGTTAAACCTAATCCATTCTTGCTGCCTGTTTTATAAAGAACGCTTATATTATACTTCTATTTCCCTAAAAGAGAGACAGTTACAGGAGAAGCATACTCGTACTTCTCCGAAGAAAGAGGTGTCAAGATAAACGTTTCTCCTAAAACGATGCCGGAGCCCAAAATTATCGTATGTTCAACGTGGCGTCCCAATGCTGTGTCACTACCTCTTGAAGACGATGAAACACTGGTCAGCAGCGTAATAGAACTTCAGTGCGACGATCCAGTTGGCGTTAACTTCACTGGCATTACCCTGGCCTTGTCGCACAGTGCAGTGGAATCAAAACAATACGAGTTGGTGATGAAAGAACGTGTTAACCGAGAAAAAAACACTTGGAAGGATTTAGAGACTGCATCTGGTATGGTTTTCTTCCTTTTAACAAATAAAAAACCTCTAACGCGGTACGTTGCCCAAAACCGATTTGAAAAATTGTCACAGGTACGAATATCTCGCTTTGTTCCAGCCAATAATGTAAATAATAATAAAAAAAAACTTCGGGATATGACAGACTTTAGTTTCAGAAAAATTCAGTCACAATTTGGCCCGTATGAATAAGTCGAGATTTCTGTAGGGGGTTTAAGTGTGCGTGTGATACCTGTGGCTACAGCTTCTAGCTAAAGTAATATTTTTTTGGAGTCATAATCGATCGCTTATTTATTATTTTTGTTTCTGTCTGTTTTTAAGTACGTAATAATTGTAAAAACTCCAAATTCTACTTTGGGAGATGTAAATACATGTCTTTTAACAATGCTTCATAAAAACGAGGCTGATAGCAAATGAGTGAGACAAAGTCGAAAGGGGCTAATTCCCTCTGACAGTGAAACTGGATATCAATTTGACAAGATAAAAAACATTTCATCAAATACATCGTATGCTGACTGAAAACCTTATGTTCCGCTTTCATTAATAGGAATGAGAAATAAAAACACACTCCCTTTGCTTGATTTGGTATTTGCAAAATGTTTTCCGATTCTGTAATCTCTCCAGTGTTGACCCCTTTTGAGAAAGAAATAATTGCTTACCAATCTGTTTCCTCTGTTAAGCAGTATCGTAAGTGTTATTTCTTTCTAAAGGGCCGTCCTAGTTGTAGTTTCCTCTCACAGTTGCACTGTGCCTCAGAATCATCATTGCCATGTCATGGGTAATCCATCATTTGACTCGTGCCAGTGTTTCTTTTCATTTCTGGAAAATGCTCATCCGTTGGCATTGATAGCTCATAACATTAAAACGATCTAGTCTGCTGTGGAGCACAGCAAACCCTCTCTTTAGTTAAGCCACTGTTTCCCTTGGCTAAACAAATTCACTGGGTAAGATTTATCGAAAATCAATCATGTTGTCATCCTACTTGGTGGACTCCATATTGAAAGGACAGCCTTCAAAATGCTTGGTAGGTGGTTGAGCTGTAGCGGCTGGGCAGACGCTCTTTTCCATGTAGGGGTGGCAACACAAGGTGTGGCTGATTCATTCCTTGCTTGATTCATCTAGCTCGAACACGCAGGCGCATCATGTAACCGCAGCCAGTCTTGACATACTGATGAGTAAGGAATATTACACCAACGTAGAGGTCAGTGAGTAAGCAAATGAAATGCAATGGAAGTGCCGGCAGTTTTTGTACCGGGCTGGTGTACTAGATTTGCAACTTTGTTATCTTCACCTTGTGAGGGTCCTTGTACACTGTATGTTAAAGCCATAAAGCAGATTTTACCACGGATCTTGGCACTGGATCATACCAACTACGGGTGAAGGCCTAGGCCCACAGCAAGAAAAAGAAAACTTATGTTGGCGTAAAGGCCAAGTAAACAAAGTTCGGATTTACGCGACTTTACGCTAACTTTACCAACTAGAAAGTTGAGCTTTACGCTACACACCTTAACGCTTGACGTTAAGTTGGCGTAAATGTGTTCTAAGGTCGATTTTAAACGGTATAAAACCAGTTTAAAGGTACCGTAAAGGGAAATTTACGTAACTTTACAAGCATCACATTTTCTTCTTATAAAGGTCGCCAGAATCACGCTCTCAAATCCGATTTTAACCTGCCACTGATGCGCAGAAGCTAAAAATATGGAGAGAATTTTCTTAGTCTTTTTTCGTCTTAAAAGACAGCGAAAACATTCCCACGAACAGGTGAGTGTTAGGGTCAAAGGAGAATGAGGCTCCGTGGGACTCGTAGAAAACCCTGCAACTCTGAGAAGATATGTTCGCAGGTTCTGAGTTTGAAGGCAACATTCTGCTGAGGATCATCACCACCACAAACAAAAACATAACTTCAAGAGTTGCTAAAGATTTGATGAGGTGCTGACCTAGTCCCCGAACAAAGACCAAAGTCAATCTCGACGGCGCCGTTATCATTCGAGTGTTACAACCAAAAACAGCCTGTACGTTCGAGGAGCACTTCGATACGAATTTTAACCTAGTGTCATGAACAACTGAAACCTGTAAGCAGAGTTCACATCGTGTGGGATGTAGGATGTCTATGGTGCGATCTGCGTATGAAAAGAGAGGATCTGGTAAACGAGGAAAACGGCTTCCGTAAACTCGAATCCCCTCTGTTTAGAAAGGGGTACTGAGAATGGACCATTGGCACCAGATGTCAGCTTGTCAGGTCATAGCGGATAAAGATCAGAAGCATGAGATGGTGTTGTCGTGGCCCTTTCAGTTAACACTGTTGTAGTAGGTGAACTGTGGATTGCTTACGGTACTAGAATGCTCCAACAAAAACCTCCCTGTGCATGCCATTACGGCGTTGTTAGGTGGAGATATATCAGGAGCATTGCCTATGTTTACGCAATAAGAGGATGCGATATAGTGTCATTTTTCGGTGGACGAAGGAAAGCAACAGAATAGCGTAAAAAGTATTTCCCGAACTGACACCAGTTCTCAGAGCACTGGCAGCGTCACACGAAAATATCAGTAAGGAACACAAGGCAGTAAGTGGTAGGTTTGAGATTATTCATTAAGACTGAACAAGCAGCCTAACAAATGTGAAAGAAACAAGGCAAGAATAGTTGTTAGCCGCGACAGCATTTTCTACCAGGGCGGCACTTTTAAGTCATGGCAAGAAGACACTATTTCAAGGCTGATTTATCTGAAGGAGCCAGTGTTACAACGTCCTTGTCATTGGGAATGACAGCGTGAAATCAATATCTAGGTTTTTTATTATTATTATTATTATTATTATTATTATTATTATTATTATTATTATTGATTAGCATACACACAATAATAATTACTTACAAAATATTACTCTACAGTGACATATGCAACTTACAATTAAAGTTACTCACAAATAGTATGTTACTAACAATTAACTTACAATTAACCATAACTAGCTAACGATAGTCACTCTACAATTTACAATGATAACTAAAAAAAATTACTTACTTATTGACAATTCATGTGAATTGTAACTTTCAAATTCTTCTGCACATCCAATGTTTGACAAGAACCAAATTGAGATTGAGGTCTTTACAGGAAAATCTTAAACCATGACTTAATTGCTATATTGACTAAGCAATGACAAAGTCAATATGGCATGTCCCGGATGTGAAATTTTCCTGTAAAGACCCAATATTCGAGGTTAATAAGTTGTTTATCATATGGCTTTTTGCATTGCTTTTGCAGTCCCATAATCGCCTTAATGGTCATTACAGGAGAATTATAATGCCTTAGAATTAGCCAATTAGAGCTTGAGCTGTATTGACTACCAATACATGCCTTAAATAAAGTAAATGTGCTGGCTGGTCTGATAATCTGAATTTGAAGGCTTCTGACAGAACTTTTAGTTTTACTTGGTGAAGTGAAGTGCCACATTCAAGCAGGGTCCTCGTCACATTGTTGTGGCCGAATGATTTTCACACTAGAACTAATATGGCCCAGCATGTATGCTGCTGTATGTATGCAGATAGATCAACAATGTTTAAAGACTTTGTGGAACCCTAACTGTCATTATTTTAATCATGTTAGGAAGAAAGATCAATCGAAAGGCAAGGGCACTCCTGATAAGAAACCACCATCACGACACTCTAAAAGCAGGTAACAGTGATGTAATAATCATATCACAAGATCATAATTAGTATTATCTCGATATGTCCAATTTAGTCTACATTTCAACCCCTCTCTTGAGTGCAGTCTACTTTCCTTCTCAAGAGGAGCACAGGGTCTTTGCAAGAATAGTGGCTGGTAATCAAGCCTTTGTTTGATGCCACCTATATTTAGAAGTAACTGTCACAATAGATATTCTAGTTTGTAGAAACGGTCTATGATATCAAAATCATTGAGAGCACAAGTTGAGCAAAGCCTATGACTAGGAATAATTTAACCAGTGCAAGTGAAAAAATGCAAAATGTTGTGTCTATCCATCACAAATGGCTGTCAATGGAAGTTACAACTTCACTGCACTGCATTAGAAAAATGTTGACATATTACAGTGCCATTGGTTAAGAAAAATCGGGCTCTCGCTACTTCAATTATTTTGCCTTTCAGAGAAGTGGGTAAGACTACTCGAGGGTCAGTACGATCACAGATAAAAGGTGACATAGATGAATACTTTAGTGAAAGCTCATCAGAAAGTGAAGAAGAAGAGGAGAGTCAAGACAGGCGACAGGTTTGTTATTTTTTTTTTTAATTCTTGCATTTTAGTTATATGACAAGCAAGCCATGTCAAGAATTCCAAATCTTGAACTTTTAGTATTTGACTGGCCACATCTTGAATTTTCAATATATGGCAGGCCAAATCCTGAGTTTTCAACAGGCAGGCAGGCACAATTTTAAATTTCCAAATCGTGAATTTTCAATATTTGGCAGGCCCCAATTTTAAATTTTCAAATCTTGAATTTTCAATATTTGGCAGGCCCCAATTTTAAATTTCCAAATCTTGAAATTTCAATATTTGGCAGGCCAAACCTTGGATTTCCAAATCTCTAATTTTGAATATTAGGCAAGCGAAATCTTGAATATGAAATATTTGGCAAGCAAAATCTTGAATTCCCAAATCTTCAATTTTCAATATTTGGTAAACCAAAGCTGGAATTTCCATTATTTGGTAGCCAAATCTTGAATTTTCAATATTTGGTAAGGCATTGAAGCTCTAATTTTAAATATTTGGTAGGCCAAATCTTAAATTTTCAATATTTGGCAAGCCAATTCTTTAATTTCCAAATCCTAAATTTTCAATATTTGGTAATTCAACTCTTGAATTTTCAATATTTGGCAAGGAGATCTTGAATTTCCAAATCTTGAATTTTCAATATTTGGTAAGCCATAGCTCAAATTTTCAAAATCTGGCAAGTTCAAAATTTTGAATTTTTAAAAATTGGTAAGCCAAATCTTGAATTTTCAATATTTCATAAGCCAAATCTTCAATTTCCAAATCTTGAATTTTCAATATTTGGGAAGCCAAATCTCCAATTTCCAAATCCTAAAAGTTGCAATATTTGGTAAGCCAAATCTTGAATTTCCAAACCTTTAATTTTTAATTTTTGGGAAGCTAGGCTCAATTTCGATATTTGGTAAGTTAAATCTTGAATTTTTGATAATCGCTATGCCAAATGCTGAGGTTCCAAAAACTTCATTTTTCAATATTTCTAAGCCAAATCTTGAATTTTCAATATTTCATAGGCCAAATCTTGAATTTTCAATATTTGGCAACACAAATCTTGAGTTTCCAAATCCTCAATTTTCAATATTTAGTAACTGCAAAGCTCAAGTTTTCAACATTTGTTAACCCAAATCTTGAACTTCAATATTTTGTAAGCTGAATCTTGGATTTCCAAACTTTGAATTTTTAATAATAAAATTGGCAAGTGAAGTCTTGCATTTTTTGATAACTGGCAACTAAATCTTGAATTTCCAAATCCTGCATTTTCAACATTTGAATTGTCCACATTGCAAGCTAAATCTGAAATTTTCAAATCTTGAATTTTCAATATTTTGTTAGCCAAATCTTGAATTTTTGATATTTGGCAGGCCAGATCTTGAATTTTTAAATCTGTTGATTGTGAATGGTTCTTAATAAACAATATTAAAAAAATGTTTGCCAAATTTCACAGGTGTCACAGTCTTGTTTTCCCATAATTTAGTCATAAATGTCTCAGGATTGTAAAGACAAACACTGGTCTCGACTTCCTGCAAAGTGCTGCATTCACCATTCGCCACTCTTTTATTGTGCACTGTGTTTATGTCAAGAAATCGCCAAAAAGAATTTGTCACTAGTTCCTCTCATTTATCTGTAGTGAAAATTTCATGATGTAACATTAAAATAAAGGGCTTTTGTTTGTAGGAGTCAAATGCTGATTTACCTTCTGAATACTGGCAGATTCAGAAACTCGTCAAGTACTTAAAGGTATGTAATTGTGACTTTTGGGATTTTCGTCTGATGGAAGGAAGGGGTGTGGTTGTGTGGTTATCAAATCCTTTTGCTTCTAGTCTTCTTTCTTGCAGGGATATAAGAGATAAGGCTACATATAACTTTTGAAATACTTTTTCAGTGATCATTGATGATTAAACCGTTATCCTTGTTGGTTTAACAATCCCCTTTGAAGGTCACCTGAAAAAGTATGTGATGGTGCAAACCCTCTATAAAGCACTCCAATAAAACCTCAGTTGGATCAATTTACTTTCACCAAAAGCATACATCCTGTGGGTTTCTTATGATCGGACAGATATTTTAAAGTTGGACAATTCGACAGATAATATCTTCTGCTTGTAATTTCACATATGTGTTAATCATCTTGGCATTTTGGACTGTATTATCCACTGCCCCATCACTTATCTTTTACTGCCCTCTCTGTGTTTTCAATAGTCTCCTGGAATCTGTTCTCCCCAAAAGGTAGACCGGACGCGAGAGAGCGGCTTAAATCAAGCCTAGGTTGTCAACACTATCTACGTAAAATCTAACAGCAAGTTCCTCATTATTTACGAAAGTGCGCACAATTTTTTTTCATTACAGAGTGGAAATCAGACTGCCACCATTATAGCTCTGTGTGCCATGAGAGATTTCAATCTTCTTCAAGAGACATGTCAGCTTGCCATCAGAGATGTTGGTGGACTGGAAGTGTTGATAAACCTGCTGGAGACTGATGAAATCAAGTGCAAGGTAGTTTCAATTAACACTTTCATTAAGAATTTTTGTATAGCTCACTTCTGAGCCGAGAGTGTTTGCGCGATTCTTAACTTCAATCTCAGGCTATCTCTCTTTTACCTTCATTGTTCTCAACGATAATGAAGGCAAAGGAGTAGAGCCTGGAATTGAGGTTGCAAGAGGTTATGTGACTACTTTCGGGGGGAAATTGGGATGACGTCATGCGGGAAGAAACGCTGATGGCAATGCCGCAATGCCTTAAGGATTGCTGGGAAAAATATAGAACTCTTAAGAAAAGTGGAAAAAAAAATGGGAACCTACAAAAACTATCACATCTCTTCTCTTTTCTTACAGATTGGGTCTCTGAAGATTTTGAAAGAAATCTCAAGAAATTCTCTCATTAGGAAGGCCATTGCAGACTTGGGAGGTAAGGAAATGACTGAGAAATACAAAGCTGAGAAATAAGTGTTAAACCTTTAGCATTTGTTACAACGACTCCGATTAAATATTACGAATCTCGAAAAAGCGAAACGGAACGATACGTAGTCTCCTCTTCCAATGACTCAGCGAACACCGTCTTCAGCGCGAAAAAAACGAATACCAAAAATGTCTTCTAACCTATCACGAATATTCGAATATTAATCAGTTAAAGTCCGTGCAACGGATAACTAGTTAACCCCAATGGGGTTATAAAACTGTGGCCATAACAGAACGTTCTGTTATTTACTGAACTAACTTTACGATATGACTAGCTCCGTGAGCAGGCAAGATGAACCGAATCTCGCGCTGTGATTGGCTACCCGAGCGGGCAAGATGGAGCTATCTTGCCCGCTCGGGATA
>OMLO01000189.1_pt1 | contig 34181 bp, 19 predicted proteins | sample 1674811 | NCBI WGS metagenome assembly OMLO01 (sample SAMN06265003, study PRJEB25207) | coral metagenome | isolation source: Coral host | place: Mexico:La Bocana,Puerto Morelos, Mexico | collected 2008-11-13
ATAGCCCCTTCCTGAGCTAAACCAGAGTCTGAAAAAACTATTTTCAGGCGAAATTGGAATCACATTTGATGTTAATATAAGGTTTTTTTCTTGATAACAAATGGAAGATCTCAGAAAGCCGAACAATTCCGACAAGAATCGATCCTTTCCGAGCATGCAGATCTCGCGGGCTCATGTGATTTGGAATCAGAGGAATGCCACAAATGCATAAAGTCATTGCATTCATGTAGAAATGTGAAATGGACGGTTTTATTTTGAAGTGACCGGTTCGGAAGCCGTGTGTTTTTGATTGAACGAAAACGAAACCGAGTGCTTTCCAACATGTACAGATTGAGTAGAAGATTTCGCAGGCGATTCGGCAAAGACAGAGAAGAAAAGAAGGACAAACATGCGTCGGACTATGTCATCGTTTTGCTTGACGGCAGTGACCTCTCATTCAATTTGCATGTAAGTTTGATCATAATTTTAATTCAATAATACCTGATATGAATACGAGCAGTATAAACCGTTATTGCAACGTTCCTAGAGCGATACTATGACCTGTTACTTGTTTCTTTATGATTTCACTGCACGCTATGGTCAATTGCCGTTTCATAGTTTCTTCATGCACAGTTTAGTCTGAAAAGGAATGTAGTAGAAAAAGCTAATATTTGCTAAATTCAGACAAAACAGAATACTCTCTGTGAGCTTTTGGGATCTACTTTGATGGGATAAAACTCGAAAGTAATATAGGCTTCTAAATTGTTCGCAAGAATGCGTCCGTTCGAATTCAGTTAGGCACCTTTAAGCTTAATGTTTATATCTGCAGGTGATCACATCACCTATTTTGAAAACAGTTTTTGTGTATTTTGCAGTTTTTAACCAGAATAATAGCAAAAGAACAATGAATGGCACAGGAGTAAGATTAACCTTTAACTTTCGAATAGATTTCTATGTGGGGCGTTCCGGCGGAAATTTCATTCTTGGATTTAGTTTACGTGTAATCATATTTAAATGTGTCAAAACTGGCTTGTTATGGTCAGATCCGTCTGCTGGGGGCTGTTTTGTTGTCTTTGATTCCAGTATGTCGTGAGACCAGACTAGACATGGCTCCATATTTAACCTTGTACATACATGGACCCCCTAACATCCTCTGTAGTTATGTAACATGACAGACAAGGTGCAATGTTCATTACAATTGAACATTAACAAGAACAAATTCCAGTAACTTCTAAGATAACGATCCGAGAATCACAGTTAATTTGTTTTTGTTTCTTACTGTATTGGTAAACAATTGTCAAAGGGTGTGAATACCATTTTATTTTGTATAATCAACCAAATATCGACTGCTGTTTGTCTGAGTTTCTTTAAATGAGTCTCAAATGGAAGATCCATTTCCTCCTACAGTAGCATCATTGAGAATGCTTGTGGATAGACAGATTCTGACATCTGTGTATTATCAGTTAATAAGGCTTTCCTGTAATGTTATACATGTATGAGGAAGTATTTAAGTTTTGCACTAATTTCTTGTATTGCCTGAAGCACCAAGGAGTCAAAATGTAAATATTGTCAACTCTTACTAAGAAAAAACAATATCTTGAAAAAGCCCTTCTGTAATGCTGTGGGTTCTGTCTTTCTGGAACTGCTTTTTTTGGCAGACACTTCTTTTGAAATTCGGTTATTAATTTAAAATTTCACAGAGATATTGAAGCTCTATCACTGTGGATGAAACCTGACATTATATAAATCCACACTTACTGTTTTTATCAAAGAAATCTGTCTGTTTGACATTCGTATCTCACCAATAATAAACTAATTAAATGTTTTGGAGTGATAGAAACATGCAAAAGACTGGAACAAAATTTTTGTGGGAGTTAAATATTTTTGTCGGTTGACAAGTTTTTATATCTTGTGTGCATGTTTTATTATTAAACATACTTGCCATCGACATGTGAACTCTATTACAATTACGGAATTGCCCTATTGCTCCAGAAATGGACCAGCAATAGCTTCACAGTTCTACTTGATGCATTGTCCCTCAAGTTTTATTCAGGGTTGGGCACAGGCCAAATTGACCAGCTTCGAAGGTGATTTTGTTTGCCAGGTTTGACAATCTGGAGGAAAGTTTTTCATATTAAGAAGTTCAGTTCAGAAAGTTTTAACCTGCTTGTGAAAACCAATTGCCCAGGTACTTTCTGTCTTTTATTCTACTTCTTAATGTGCTACATACAATTAGGGTGCAAGCCTGTCAGAGTGAAAGTTTCCCATCAGTTTGTGGATAGAATAAGTTTTATCAATGATAATAATAATAATAATAATAATAATAATAATAATAATAATAATATTAAACAATGCAGCTCTTTACAAAATTTAATCTGTGACTTGTTTAAATTTCTACAGAAAAAGGCCAAAGGACAGGAACTCCTTGACCTCGTTTTCAAGAACCTTGATCTGGTCGAAAAAGACTATTTTGGTCTTCAGTTTATGGACACACATCAAGTTTCGGTATGGGAATGAAAATAATGTTCAGTGAATGAGCAGCCATCATGATCTGTAACATAAATATTATGACCAGCTCTGTGGGCGGCCAATATGAACCAGGTCCTGAACTGATTGGCTACTGGAGTGGACATGATAACCCTATCTTGCCTGCTTGATTACCCGCTGTGTCCCACAATCAATCAATTCAATCAATCAATCGATCAAGTTCTACTGCACACCATTTGCAGACTGAATTAATTTACGTCATAGCCAGAAAAGGGTATTCTTTTTTCCATATATCTATGTGTGTTATTTGCCAGCCGGGAGGTCCATACTGGGAAAAACTGTGCATGAGGTCTTGAGTACGGCTCGAGAATGCAGGCTGAGGGCCGTGCTCAATACCGAGGGCACAGTTTTTCTCAATACGGACCGACCTAGGCCAGCAAATAATGGAAAATCACTTTAGAAATATTTGTGTTGATTTTTTACTGAAGCAGTTTCACACCGTGTGCGTGCGTTTCATGTTTCAGTCAAGCAAACTCATGTTGCTTACAGAAGTATTTAAAAGAAGAGAATCTGTCAGTTTTCGCTGATTTTAGAACTGAGCAATAAAGGATTTACATTTCATGGAGATTTTTAGTGTAACAAAAAGCTGCTAAAATAGCTGCAATGTTGGAAAACTCTGAGTGGTCCGTACGAGTGGTCTGGATGGAAAAATCTGGACCGCTGGAGCATGCAGAATTAGCCAATCAGATTCAAGGATTTAGGATTCCTGACCACTGAGATTCTTCAGAAAAAAATAAATTATAATACCAGTAAATCCTAAATATCGCCAATTCTGTTTGGTCTAGATGTTGCATATTAGCTCTGTCCTTTTTTTGTGACTGTTTGATTAAACCTCGACTCTCTCCTACCGTTAACACATCAAAAAGTATCCAGCCATCTTGACATTACCCTTGGTCAATAATAACTCAATCACCTACATGTACGTTTCATAAATAACAAAAACTGACAATCCTCAAACTCAGTTCATTAGAACTTTTTGATATACTCTCACATGAGTTTTTAAGGTCTCAACAATGAAAACAAGGATTTACAGTTATTTGTACGTTTTACTTTGTACGTTTATCACAGCACATTGACAAATGCAAACAAATTCTTTTTCCCTGCAGCACTGGCTAAATCCATTGAAGAAAATCAAGAAACAAGTTAAAAGTAAGGAAATCTACCATTATGTGAAACTTTTATTATTAATTTTCTTCCTAAATAAGAACAAATAAAAAGGTTGATTGTAGTAAAGGCAGTGGTTATTCATTTGGTATCATTATAACGATTATGTTCTTATGAAAATTTGTGTTAATAACATGCACTTACGGCCTCGTCGGCTAAGTATCAGGCAATATGCCGCACGATTTCGCAGGATAATTGTTAAATATCGTCTGTTAATGATTTTTGTTTCCAGTTGGTCCCCCTTTCACATTACACTTCAGAGTAAGGTTTTATGCTGCAGAACCACAAGACCTGACTGAGGAACTTACCAGGTAAGAGCAAATGACAGTTTGAAGATTTGTTAATAAGTTAAGTCATTGATTCTATTAAAAATGTTTAATGTACTTGTTTGATAAAGATAACTACTGTAAATGAATGATCTAACTATTAAAAACTGATAAAATATTTCTTAAAGTATATTAAAAAAGTTTGTCAAAAAACAAAGACATTTTCAGGTTGAGCTAATGCCATTATCAGGTCAAAATGATGTCAGTCACAAGATTGGCACTACCCTACAACCAGTAATTGTTATCAGGAAATTGGAACAAGATCTTAATCCCAAAGAAATCAAGCCTCCGATCGCAAATCAACGATGCGTGGTTTCTTTATTTTCATGTGATCTTTGTGATGCAGATTATCTTGGCTACCCAGCCTGACACCTTCACCAACATATTGTTGAACATGAAAACTCAGCTATTGGAAAACACCTTTTGGAAGCTCACAGGGACATGAGCCTCCTCAACGAAAGCCAGTTTCAAATTTCCTGAAAGTGCCAATGGAAATTTGATTGCCTTGTCTATGAGATGCTTTTGTAAAGGATCGTAATCCAAGCTTAAACACACAAACGGACTCCATTTGTGAAAAACTCTTTTTTGACTTAAACATTCTAACACATGTATTGTTTTTACTTACTATCTATACTTTTTTATCAACCATTTTTTTGACTTGATAATGACGTTAGCTCAACATTGAAACTTTCTTGATGCGCTTTTAAGAAATGTTTTATTGCAGTTTTTTTGTAGTGAAATGTTCCACTTCTTATTTGCAAAATGATAATGTACACAACGTAAGCATTTGTGAAAATAATCCCAGGCTTGAAAGTGACTCAAAGCCATAACCTGTAGAACACGTGTATCACTGACAGTTACTGTTTTTGTATTTTGTAGATACCATTTCTTTCTACAAATCAAACAAGACATATCCAAAGGAAAGTAAGTGAAATAATTTTTTTACGCCAAAATGTGACTTTGCAAGACATTGGCACTAAATTTTCTTTTTGTAAGCCACCAATTTATTTTCTTCAAATCTCAGGTTTTTTGGGCATGGAAAAAATGAAGAAGACAACAAGATGTGTGAAATTGGAGTAAAATTAAATTTCTTTATGTTAGCTGATGCCAGTATTGTGTAATGAAGATGTCTATATCAATTCCGTGCTTCCTATCAGTATTTAGCAAATTTCACTTTTCAGTTATTTTTTCCAAACAATCCCAGTTGGTGATGTGATTTGCGATTAACTCACTGAAACTAGTACCAGTAAACTGTAAATATTCAGAGTTGATGCCCAGCTTGAAGAAGCGCTGCGATGTTAATATTACCTGACTGTTTAATATTGCTATTGATATTATAGCATTTGATGAATGGAATATTTTAGCATTTGTTAATAATGAGATGGATGATTCTGGAAAGAAATGCACCAGCAGCTTGGGTTATTGCTTTTGCAGATCTTCTACAAAGTGTTTTAGAGGGACAGTCATATGTCATGTGTGGAGTCATATATCTGATAATTACATTTTAGTTGACTGTTTTTGTGATTCATGGGTTTTATTTTCTGGAGGAGTATAGTGAATGTCATTATTAAAGTGTATATGACAAAACAAAATGACAACTGTTGTGTTGTTACCACAACAACACTTTTGCCGCTAGTCCTGTCTTACTTAAAACTGAAATTCCCAGGTTTTGTCTTAATCAAGGATTATTTACTCCATGATTAGAGTTAAGACAATATGGTAATGTAACCATGTCAGTTCTGAGGAGGACCCTCTCTCCTACTTAAAGGGGTTGAAAATGAGGATATTTGGTTTTTGACAGAAAGAGACTGGAGCCAAGAGAGTTTCTATGGTATCATTTGGTTTCTTTTGTAATGCACATGTGTGGTACCAAGTTTGAAGAACACTGCTTCAATATTCCAGACATATTGTTTATTCAGTATTTTACCATTTTAGTTGTAAACCTCATTATGTCATCACTTTCCTAATTTCCATAATACAAAAATGTTAGTACCTCTAAATTGAAAAAAATATTCCAAAAAGGAAGGTGCCATTCTTTTGTATTTTAAAAATCCTTCCAAGTACATAGTAATTATTTTCATGTTTTATACAATTAAAGTTTGTTTGTATTTTACTCAGTACAGAATCAAGATGCATCACATTTACAGTGTCTATCATTGTACCTCTTTTGATACCGTAGTTATTTATTTTTTATGCTTTTTTCACAGGCTACAAGTGCCATTAAAGATTGGTGTTGACTTGACTGGTTACAGTTTGCAGTGTAAGTTGATAAATACTAAAGAGTTCATGTAGTCACTTTGAAAACTTTTATCACCCTTAGTTATTACATGTAAGTTGTAGATTTATATTTTATCTCCATTTTGTAGTTTTATATAAAAGCTTTATTGGCTTTTAGTTTCAGAAGTTAATCTCCTGTAATGCCTATGGGCCGATTACATACATGCAAAAGCAAAGCAAGAGTTTTTTCTCAAACATTTGGTCTTTATGGGAAAACCTGAAACCTTGGCCTTGCTCTGTCAACCTCATTATTTAACACTAAGTTAACATGGCAAAGTCTTGGAGTGATGTTTTCCCCTTAAGAACCTAACTCAGAAGCTAGACTATGGTCTAGGGTATGTTAATGAGTAAAAGTGTATGTTGATGTCTTCATTGATCTCCATCCATGCAGCTCACCTTGGTGATTTTGATCCAGAACTACATGACAAAACAACAGAATACATAACAGAGTTTAAGTTTATTCCAAATCAGGTATGTGCACTGAAATTATAAGATATAATTATATATTTTTCACATTTACCACCTTATGATGAAACATAGAAACAATGTGGTTCACATTTATATCAGTTGTCATTTATGTTGTTGTTGTTTTTTCTTTATTTAAGACCAAAGAGCTGGAAAAAGAGATACAAAAGAAACATAAAGCTCTGATGTAAGTGTGTTATTTAAAAGCAGGTACACCTAAAACGCTTCTCAATCTGTGGAAAGTTTTGTATCCTAAAATGGTCGGCCAACATGCTCACAGGACAGCAAAGTCCGAGTGTATAATAACAGTAGATTTAAAGGGCATTCACACAAAAATGTTATACTCAATAGATTGTCTTCAGACTTTTATGTCAAACAGATAATGAATCACTTATCTCAGAGTAAAAATAAGGGTCACAGACTTCGTTTCAGAGATAAGGTGTGTGGAGAACTAGTCTGATATTAAAAACTTGACACAAAAATCAGCATGGTCTTTAGGGGTTTTAGCTTAAATATCAAAGATGAATTGACGGAGACAAACTATCCTAGTAATATTTTGTATAATTGAATCTACTGCATTAACAATTCCAATTATTACCAATGTTCTCACAATGTAACACTTCAAGAGGCATTTGTAACCACTGTACAGATAGGCAAACCTAAAAAGAAAGCAATTTGATGGTGTATTTTTAAATAAATTCAAACTTCTAATAAATAGATTAGCTTCATTTGTTCACTAGAGGAAGAAAATTGGTAGAGAAAATGATCCATCAAAAGAAAAATAAGGGTTACATCCAAGATCGTTAAATCCAAGCAAAGCTATAGCAGTGGCCATCTGCCCTATCATTGTTCATTTTATTGCTCAGGGCATGCTTGATGCTTGATGCTTGACATTGCGAGTGCATTTGCGTGTGCAGCAAAGATGTGCAAAAAGATTTAATGCAAATGTCCTTAAGGTAGCAGATATTTGATTATTGTTTGATTGTAGAGGCTTAAACCCAGCTGAGTGTGAGGTCAACTTTCTCAAGATTGTGAAGAACATGGATTTTTATGGTGTTGACATGCATTCTGTTGTGGTAAGCAATCTGTCGTCAGGCACTTTAATCATTCTAATTCCAACACTTAGCAAAAACAGATATCATTGTTCTATTATGAAATGTCACATGCTCTTAAATTGAACTTGGTAACCTCCCCAAAGATAAGGTAAACTCGCCTCTAATTTATTTGTTAGTCTCTTTGTTATACTTGAAATTGAATTATCTGTGTTGATAAACAATTATTATTATTTGAACTTTGAATATTCTTTTCAGGGGGAAAATAAAGTAGAGTGTCAGCTAGGTCTAACTCCCCGTGGTGTTTTGCTCATCAAGGACAAGGAGAGGAGAAACATTTTTCCTTGGTAAGTATGTACAGTACATACAATGTATTAATATGGCAATTACCAGTATACCGGTTAAAATAATGTTAATATTCAACAATTAAACTTAAAACCCAAGATTACTGTAGAGGCTGAATTTAAATCCTGGGCATTGTGTTTTGTTCTTGGACAAGACGCTTTACTCTGACTCGCATTGTCGTTCTCCACCCAGGTGTATAAATAGGAAACCCTCTGATGGACTCAAACCCAGACTGCTTGATCCAGAGTCAAGCACAATAACCATGAGGCCGCAGCACCTTGCTTTCTTCCATGTGCCAGTTCAAAAATCATATTGAATTATTTGCAACTTCTAAGATGATAGTCGTAACAGCCAAATTTACAATTTGAAAAAGAAAACAGACAAAAACCCACTTCATACAATTTTAATTGTTTATTTTTTTACAAGCCTGCTTGTTTGCAGAAAATTTTCATGCATGACGACTATCCATCTGGGTTTTTGTGATCAATTTAAACCAATAAGAATCAGAGAAAATTTAGTTACACACTATCACACAAAAAAATCAAGAGGGAATAATCCTACTGTTTTACCGATAGTATAAATCTACTAGTTGCTCAAAACTCTATGTAACTCTTCACAGACACTAAAAATGCAAAGAAACAGCTGTTATTTTCTTAACAAGCGAGCACTGCTATGGTACTCACTATCTATAACAGAATAGATATCCGTGATAAAACACTAATAGATTTATACTAATGAAAGATGCATAATGTTGATGAATTTAAGATCAAGTTAACATTTTTTTTTCAATCCTCCAGGCAAAAGATAACCAAAATATCATTTAAGAAAAACAGGTTTCTTTTGGACTACCAAGAGGTATGAGGTTGTTAGGGCTGCATTTATAAAGTTAACATTATGTTGAATATTAATTTATTACTGTTACTGATTGTCACACTGAGCAATGAAGAGCTGCAGAAATAGCAAAATCGTCTCTCAAATTATAGGAAATAGGAGACCTTTTCTCAAGAGTAATACCCACGTGTATGATTTATTTTCCACTATGTGGCCTTTTGCTTGTGGGCTGGTAATCTTTCTTATGCTTTTCTGGGGGATTCGCCATTGTGTGGTTAAGTTGGTCATATTTTACCCACTTTTTGTTACCATTGTGTACGCCTTACGGACCTATTTTCTTCCAGAATTCAAAGCACACAGAAAGCTATACATTCACCTGTAACAGTTCCCATGATTCTAAGCACCTATGGAAGAGCGCCATTGAACACCATACATTCTTCAGGTAATGCCATTAGAACTTAATTGAACGCATTTTTGGTATATACTCTGAGATTTCCAACAGCAGAAAAAGCAAGCAAGCAATTTTACCTTAACATTGTTTCTTTTGGGTGCATGTAAACAATATACAGATAAAATAAATGAGTTAAACATTTTTACAAAACCTAACATTGTGTTAGGAAGGTGTTCTAAATCCAGATTTAATTAACGTGCGGGAATCGCAAAAATTTGATCCATCAAAAACTCAAAAAACTGCTATTCTGCAAAATTTAATTTTCGCCAATTAATTGCTAACAACCTCTGTTTATGGTCTTTTGCTATAGACTAGTGAAACCAACCAATAAACCAACGAGAACTGCGAGTTTCTTGAGGTTTGGCTCTCGCTACAGATTCAGGTTTGTGAACCAACACTACAATGACTGTATGACGTTACTGTTTGTTTGTACTAGCGTTACACTGTTTGCATAATCGTGACAGTGTTTTTGTTGGCGTTATAATACAAGCGTTACATTCATTGTTTATCCTAACAGTGTTGTTATACAGTGTATTAGTGTTGATGCTACAGTGTCGTGGTTGTTCGTTTAAACCAGCCACCTCTAACAGGCTGATCCATACATTTCACTTTGTTCAAATCCTCTCATAATGACCACCTCTTTACAACGGCAGTGTAACTTAGGGGAGAAGAGATGGTTAACTAGCTTTGTACTTAACCTCTGTTACAGTGGAAGAACAGAAATTCAAGCTCAAAGAGATGCGAGAATGAGCGCCAGGAAATCTCTTAAGATTCAGAGGTAATTTACTCTGTGTAACAGTAGAGTGTAAGAGTAGCATGTCTAAGCACTTCTTATTTATTGTTATGAACATTAAAACTACTTTGTCTTCAATGCACACATTGATTGGCTTGTATCCGGCTAGTTGTGAATTTGAGTTCCAATACAAGTACAACGAAATTAGAGTTTATGTTATTTTCCTTCTTTCTAATAGTAGAGAGTATTATTTCGTACCCGCTGTCGTTTGGTTTTGTTCTCCAATGATTAAAGGTAACTTGCATGACATTTTAACCTCGCCACTCTTGTTGATTTCTGGCAGCAGCTTTTTCATAGCTTGGCGATTGGTGGAAAACTTTCCAAGTTTGTGCTAATTGTGCACTATTGTTTGTGACAGCACGCGAAAAGGTGTCAAAAGCGCGTTGTTCTTTGGGAAGAGGTGTTGAGTTGCAATAGCGTTTTAACAGGTGGATTACAAGACGCATTTTAAACCCCGCGAGTGGCTGTTTAGAGTACGACTTATTTACGTGAATTTTTTTTCAGGGCAACAAGCGAACGATTTTCAAGAAGGCCAACAGTGGGTAAGCTATCTTGTTTGATTGAGTTAAAGATTGATGTTATACTTAACTTTTTATCTAGAATTCTTTTCGAAATCAGATCTCACTAAATAAAGGCAGAAGTTTATGTCAAAGACTGATGTGCGAATAAAATCTTAATTTCTTCGTCACGTTAATTAAAACGTTTTGAGACTTGAAAAAGCTCTTTGTTCATGATTGTAACACTGTTTACGCTTTTTCGTTTCGCTTTCAAAGTTTTCGCAGTTTCATGATAAAATTATTGACAGACCGCACTTTTATTCATTAAATTGGCACTTGTTCCATTCATCATTGTGATGTACGATGCTTCGTCCAGACAGTTCTGTCAAAGTTGGTGAGTTACTATAATTGTAAGCCGGCCCTCCTTACCGTTCTTAATTCGGCTTCGTTCACGCACTGTAGGGGATTATCAAACGTTATCTTGCCTCCAGGTGTTCGAGGAAGTAAAAAAAGCTAAGAAAACAATAACTCATACCATCGTTTGTCCTGTTCGTCCTCTTTGTCCATGTCCTGTTCGACTGATACTGTACTGTGGAGGCAAACAGCTAGGAAGACAAAAAGCTGTGTTACAGACATGAATGCATTATTAAGGGTCAAAGCAGACGTCAAGAGAATCTTCTTGACAAGTTACGGGAACTGATTTTGTTTGTACTGAATGCGTGTCTTTTGTCAATTCCTTATCTAAAAACGGCTTTGAACTTCGCAAGACAGCTTTATCCGCGCGGCACTTTTTTATCTGTCGATATCTTTGAGATAAAAATAATGAACTGAACTGTACAAGAAGACATTGACATCATTCATTGCAGAACAAGCTGAATACAGCTGAACACGGAGTAAATAACTCATTACAATTTGAAATGTGCGAGAAATCCGAGCGCTAAAAAATAATTGAATGTGAAAGTTGCAAAATCATAATTTCTGGTGCTAGATTTCTCGTACGTCTTTAAAAAATACTATTCTGCCTTCACGTAGCTTTTAGTTGCGTACCTCGTCTTTGAGAAAGATTTTTTTCACATCAGTTTCTACGTACGTTTATGTTGTTGATTTCACTGAAATAGTAAGTAAATAAGACAGATCAGATGCTGATTTCAAAGTGCGTTTTGTTTTAGGTTTTATTCGTGTTGGTTCTCGAGTGTGGGGCAAAGCGTTGAATGGCGACTTCTACAAAGGAGTGGTGACGGGTCTAGGGGAAATGTTGCACATCAAGTTTGATAATGGAGACACTATTGCGCATGACCGTACTGACACCGAGTGTGTAGTGTTTGATCAAGTGCCTGAAATAAATGACTTAGAAGTTGGTAAGAAGACTTAAAGTAACGCCACCTAAAATTTACAAGTTATACACTGTTTTCAGATGGTGTGCCATGGACCCCACGAGTCCCTTGTATTGACTTGGTATACTCACGAGCCTTTGTGTGTGTATATAAAGGAAACACAAGTGACAAGTGGGATATACCATAAGGTCGAGCGTTGTACAACTATTCTTTAAGTAACATGAAATCACAGTTTAGACTATGTTACGTGATCGGAAATGAAGAATTTCATTTAACTTATTTTTGTAAAAAATCGCAAGTGACTATCAACTAGGTGTTTATTATGTCAGGGGCTCGACCTTATTGGATAACTCCTCGGCAGTAATCTATTGCGGATTTCCACTATTTCTCCAGGTAGTCGAGTGATCGCTCATTGGCCGAGTCTTCCCGCCAAGCTGTCAGGTAAAGTGATTGGCGTTGAACATGGCAAGTACTATGTGGAGTATGACGATGGAGATAAACACCACAACTCAATTGACCAGATCCGGATCCTAAAACCGCCATTGTATTTTGGTAAGCAGATGCTGTGCTATGTCTAAATAAATAGCCTTTATTTACCCTCGGTCATTGTGCGAAGCTGCAGGCTAATGGGGCCACGAATTACATTTCAGAAAAAATAATTCAAAACCTTAACTCGTAGGAGGCAGACCAGTTGGTTATTTACAAGCGTGGTCGAGGAGTTAAACTGTTGTCTAACAAAACCAGACAGCGGTAACAATGCGTCATAAACCCGTGGTCTCTGGATTTCAAGACCACCGCCATCACCCGGCACATCAGCACTTAAATAAAATTATTAATATTATTGTTATTTCATCGTAATGACAGTTGGCAACTAAAAGGTTAGATTGCTACAATATGCCAAACTTGAAACGCACAATGAATGAATAAGGCCTTTAAGTCTCTAGAAATATAGACTCGGTTCAGTCTGTTCTACGCTAACTATCCAAAAAAAAGTCTGCATACGAGCCAAGTAGCCCATCAGGCCGGAGCTTATCCCCGTTTTCGTTACCCGTTTATACTCCTGGGTGGAGAGAGGCACCGTGAGAGTAAAGTGGCTTGCCCCAAAAAAAGAATCTCCCTGGCCAGGGCTCGAACCCAGACCACTATATCCGGAGACGAACGCACTAACCATGAGGCCCCGCGCCTCATGGCTCTACTTCTAACTATTCAAGGTTTATAATTAGTGAGTCTCTGGAGACCGGAAAAGATGTTGCAAGTTGCTGAGGAAAAGCACAAAGAAACTCATTTTCTGTTTTTTTTTTCTATTTTGATATCTTTTTGTTAAGAAAAACGTATACAGTATACTTTGTAAATAACGTTCGGGAAGCGATTAAAAACACAGAAGCTCAAGGAAACTCAGGCGGGTTGCCATCAGAATGGCATCTACATGATTGGAACAAACTGGAAAAATTATAACTACTTATCTCTCAAACTTAGTTTAGTTTTTGAGTTCATGGTCTTATCTGATACTCTAAGTTAGTATTACTCTGAAAGGGAACAGAGGATAGGATCTAGTTTAGCCAAGGTCTTTCAATCTATGGTTTTCAAGTTATTTCCTATTTTTTTCGTCAGACATTTCATTATATTTTTAACAAAGACCTTTCTAGCAAGTCTTATTTGAAGCTGTCCTGCTGTGTTCAGTTGTATTTTCAGGGGAGGATTTTAAGTAAATAATAACTTTTGAGGTTTTATAGTTTGTATTTTAACGCGACTGCACGTGTTTACTTGAAAAATTGTTCGCTTTAAAAAATTACAGTTTAGAAGCTTTCTTCAGTTCAACTGATATTTTATTGCCCACGCTGTGGAGAATTATTGTTATGTATTTGAGGTTGAAGAAAGGCGTTAGCAAATGATAAAGTTGTTGCTTTTCATTTGTAGAATTTGCATCTAGTAAGAAGTAACGCGAAGACTTAGGGTTAGAAAAATGTTTAGTCTTGCATGTCAATTAACCAGTTGTAGGTGTAACACGAGGTTAGTGTTAGCAAAACGTCACCAAACTCAGCCTAAATGTGGCTTTATTCCAAATATAAGTGTTACCTGTAATTTGAATTTTTCTAGAATTTTCGTTGGTGTTTTGAATTATTCACCTTTTGCCTGAGGGGTTTCGACTTCAATTGCTGTCTTAACATCAGTGATACGTTTTTACGTTTTTTTTTTACATGCGAAGAGTTCCGAACACGGTGGCTTTATATAGCCTTCATGTTAGAAATTCAAGATTTTACGCCAAAATGTGACTTGTGTTCCATTCGTCGTTTAGTCGAGTATATTCATGTGGCCCGATGTTTTCGCTTTATCAACTCGTGGAAAGATCTTGAACGTAAAAGCGTTTTTTGTTTATGTTATGTCATGTTGTTAATTCAAATTTGGCAAATTATAAACTTGATAAGGGCACGCGCTGGCAAAGATACACTTGTATACTGCTGCAGGGCAAAGTTGTGTTCCCATTTTCTTGGAAGAACGGAAGGATACCTTGGTTATTGCTGCCGCCTAAGTGCAAGACATTCAAAGATGAAATTTTCATATTCGAAGAAAGTAGATTTTCAGCGATCTGTTCGGCACTTAATAAAAGGTTTGTCTTTGTCTTGTGTCATTGCCGTTTTCAGTTTCCCTAGTTAATAGAAGTAAACGAATAGGTTCATCCGGTACAACATGTAATTCAGTCATTCAAGTCATTTGCAAGACAAGAAGTTACTTTCATTTGGGAAAGGTAAATTTTAACGGATGTTTTATTCACAAAATCGTCATTTAATACATTACAATGCTCATGAGATACCACAACAATTACCTAGGAACTGTATTTCAAAATAATCTTGTTTGAAGACATTTTTTGAAAGACAATTTGAACTTGGCTACCTTTGTTGCTTTGGAAGTTATGTGGTTTCTCACTCATTTTGTTTTACTCCTGTTATAATCTCACAACAGTAGTTACGTTATGCTATCATGGTAATATATCATAGCTAATACTTGATAATTATACAGTAACAAGTCATTTTGAGGATAGACGATGAGTTTAAGGCCGCTTTAGTCAGTATTATTTACTCGTACGCCAAGATACCTTAAGGAATCTAAGCTTCGTAACTTTTGTCGACTGAGTCTAGAATGGACGCAGTTATGGAGCTTGAACAATCTAGATTTATAAACAACATGGATAATTTATGAATTCGTGTACACATATGCTTTCAAGAATTCATTAACATTCAATTTCTTCTATAGAAACGTCTGGATTTTTTATTAATTTCATTCAGTGTGTGGTTAAAAGTTGTTCTCTGTTCCTTTCGATGTTTTATGCGTGGATTGCCCTCCAAGGCGAGCAGCCCATGTTAATAAATCTTGTTAACCTATTACGAGGGACACTTGGGAGAATTTCTGCCCTAGCCTTTGATACTTATCGAATGCTACGAGGTCCGTAATGAACACAGCAATGTCCGATGGGTAAAAAAGAATTTATTGCGCGACTTCTGATTGAATATTGCACTGAGAATAGAGCATTCTGATTGGCTGATTTTAGTTATTGGAACTCTCAGCTGTATTTGCCGTTAAATATTTGTTTACGTTTGAAAGAAGTAGTTCAGGAGGCAAAGGCTATTTTCTGCCTTGATAACGTAGTAGCAGCTGAAACAAGTTAAATTTGTATCATTTTTCTTCCCCATATTTGAGACATCCGCCAGGTTTGCTAACAAAGGGGTTTGAATGAAAACTCTGTTATTTTACCCCGTTCGGTATATTCCTACTGACTCATTCGTTTGTCTGGCAGGGGGATATTTGGCGGCAGTTCACATTGTTAAACATTTTTAAAATGTGAGTGAACTTTAACACCAATTTGTTTTCCTTGAAGGGCCTGGAGCTAAAACGCGTCGAGGAGTGAGAAAAGCAGAATCCATGAAAGTGACGAGTCTCACCGGACGAACTGTGATAACCACCGAGCTTCCCACAAGATCTAACTCCAATGGCTATGCTTATAAACCCGACAGAGAATTGAAACATGACGAACAAGCTACTGTTGATGGGGCTATCTCGTTACCGTCAACCTCAGAGGTCACGACGTTCGACGACAAGTCTTCGGAGTCGGAGTCAGTCAAAAGCGTTCCGGTGAAAACGAGCATTTCTGGCGGCCTTCCTGACAATAGACCTAAGAACATTCACGCAAGATCAGCATCGCTTCCGGCAAATGTTCGAGTCCGACATGCGGACGCCAATGCAAAAGATGTCGCCGCCGGCTCATCGTCGTCCTCTGTTTCTCCAAAAGCAGACAAGAAAGCCACGCGTAACAAGTCTTTCGCTGGCATGACTAAAACTTCCCACGCCAAGAAACCTCCCCTTGACATTTTTTCCCTGCCTGAAACGGATGTGGATTCGGGTATCTCGGTAGCTTGTGAAAGATCAACATCTGGAAGAAATTCTAAACGCAACCTTCGAATTATGGATCTGATGAGGAATTCGAAAGAAGCTGAAAAGAAAAGAGAACAGCCAAAAAAAGACAAAACGCGTGGCCAGTTAAAGAGCGAGAAAACATCCGGAAAGTCTGCGAGTCCCATGCCCTCCCGCCCAGACATCCGGGTCCCACCAAATGCACCTTACGCGCCAAATTTCCTGGAAACAGATCTTGATGATGATTCAGGCAAATCTGGCAATTATCTTGTGGACGACCAAAGAAGCTTTCACGTATTTATCCCAACCAATAGAAACAAGTGGGAACAACGAAAGCGCTTCACCTATCTTGATGGGATCTCAGCTTCCGATGAAAAATTGCTTCGAGGAAAAGATGATTCGAGACAAAAAAGGTATAAAATCTCATTATTGATGAACCAACATTAGTTTTCATCAAGTTCTGAGAATTTGGTAACAGATGTAAACGACCTTTTGGGTTGACTGATCATTGTTGTAATTCTCCTTGGCTGTCTACTTAACAAAAAAACTGATACTATATGAGAAATAAGATTTTGGTCACCAGTGAGACATGAGCATAGTAGTTTTTATCTTGATGTTAAGTTTTTGTCAATTTTCTAGGCCTTATGTGTGGAGATGAATATTATAATTTTGATTTTAGTTATTTCAGTTTTGTTGGATGTTTGATACCTGTAAACTAGCTGGTGAGCTCTCGCAGCTCTTCATCCTTTACAAGTAGTTCTTTAATTCCTGTGGGTGCCTTTTGTTGTCTTATAACTTTTACTTTAGTTTCCGTTTCTTTACCATAATTTTGTGTGCTGTTTGTTTTATTTCAGGAGGCGAAGTTCACTGCCCGATTTGCGCACCTTTTTTAATCAAAAACAAGAAATTAATCAACTGCAAGGGTAGGAGCATTTGCATGTCTGACTTGAGCCTGCGTGTTGGTCTGTCTTTATATAAACAAACTGATTGTTCTTTTCTTTTCCAGAAATGAAAATAAATTGTCTTTCAGAAGAAACAGAACGCATTCTTTGAATGACCTTGCAAAGATGTAAGTTTACACGCTGTTTATTTCATCCTTTTATTCTCAGCAGTAACACTGGTGAAGAATTTGTGGAAACTTTCTTGTTGCATTGCTTGTCCTCATTTAACTCCACGTATGCCCCGTCCTCTCCATTTTATTTTTTGGTATTGTTTTTTTTTTATTTGATTGCAAAATAAGATATATTATATTGTTCTCTTTCCAGGTCACCCTTAAACAGCAAGCCCGCTCCGCTCCATATTGACAACCTCTTCAGTGCAACAGAAAATCGGGTGAGTAACAACGTGTCAGTGCCGCTGCTTGCTGATTTCACTCTGTTTTCTCCTTAGCTGTTTGACAACAAACTCAAGGCAGTAGTTTGTAAATCAACGTACTGAGCATTTCCAACGAATTTTCTGCTGGGTCTAATCTTGTGCGTTGCCTTTCTTTACAGGCTGATTCGCCACTGTTCTCGCCAAGCATGGAACAGAGTGCCTCCAGCAACAAACTGTTGCTTGTTACTGACTTATAAGGGCAGCATTGATACGTCACACACGTTACTGATCTGCCACGCAAGCTTCAGTCACGTTGCACAACGGACGTTATTGACTTAAACCAAAGGCATAACACGTCACGCGAGTCGCTGTTTCGTGACTATGAAACAGTGATAGTGATAGCAAGAGATTTTGATAACTGATTATCATAGCCATGATACGCCCGCCTTCCACAAATAAGTTAGGGGAAAGAACCTATTTTTAGCGCTTAACCAGGTTCTTTTTTTTTATTTGTACAGGGAAATAATTGTAATTATTGTTAGTTACATGTGTTAAATTGAGGGCGTTCAACGTGAAAGTATTCATTTGATTCTCAGTATAATTTTGTGTTTAAGATGGGTTGACTTAACTAGATGCCTTTAATTAGTATCTTATGGTTAATTTCCTCGAGACTTGATATCTTATCTGTTGAGAGATATTTTTGACGAACGTTTGTAAAATTGTCGGTATTACAAATTGAAATGGAATATTTTCTCGAAAATGACAACGGTCTTATTGCAATCGAAACAATACTGAACTAAATTGACATTAGCATAGCAAAGTATATTTGAGGACAAAGTTCGTTTATATGCAAATGGAAGGTTCAAGTTCGTTCCTCCATGAGCTGAATTATCATGAGGTTGATTTTCTTGGGGTGATGGTTGGTAACAAGGAAGAGGTAGATTCTTTACTTGACGCATGCAGTCTTTTTCGTTGTCATGAAACCAAACCTGGTCTCGGTAAATAAGAAATAGAAAAGAGACAAGCTATGGAACCAAGGTCAAATACCAGTAGTCCGTTAAACCTGGTTCACACTAGCAGCATAACGACATCACTGCCGTTAAACCTGGTTCACACTAGCAGCATAACGACATAACTGCCGTTAAACCTGGTTCACACTAGCAGCATAACGACATAACTGCCTGCATGTTTGCAGTGTGAACTTCCTGACATACTGACATAATAGCAGTCATGTCATTGTGTCGTTGTGCAGCTAGACCGTGAAGCAGGCCAAACAAAATTCAATCGCAGTGTAGGTGATCGCTTGCTATACCTCGCTATGTAGAGACGACAAGCCTCTTGTCTAAATTGTAGCATTAAAATTAATTACATGAGAAGAGTTATACAACTCTTTCGTTGATAGGCTAAGATATTAAGGCTGATTTTGCTCTTCTCAACATCCCAATTGTCGATTTCCACAATAATGACAAACGTTTTTCAGTGAGCTGTAGTAAGGAAGTCTACAGCCATACTGCAGCTCTCAAGAGCAAGAGTTGCGAGGTATTTTTGTAAAGTAACATTTGCGGCAAACTGCTCGCCATGATTTTAACGGTAATTAAATTGCCAGTTTTTATTTAGCTTAAGACAAAATTAAAAGCTTTTTAAACTGTGTGAAATGTATGTATTTAAACGACGAAAACTTAGGTTCCTTAGCACCACCCTCCCTTCCCCTGCTAGCTCTCATGCAAAAGCGAAAAGCCAGAAAGTAGCGCTTAAGAGCGAAACCCTAGAGCCTGCTTAAAGTTCAATTTGTTTACACTTGGCTAGCAGAGAATCGGCGTCTTGCTTCTTAGACGATGACATTCTCAGAGACAGTAGATTTGTAGCAGGGTTTGACTACCTCCTGACCCGACTAGTCTCCGAGGAGGACACGGTGCACGCTTGGCTGAGTACTGAACTTGACAAGAACTTTCGGATGGACTGTCTGGTATCTCGTTATTTTTAGTGAGGGTGCACAGCATTATGATTCGTAGATGAAAAGCTTGTCATGATTATTGAAAGGCTCAAGCAATTATAAAGAAGTCAAAGAACCTTGTAAACGGTGCAGGTCGGGTCTAAGGCTTAAGAGGGTAGCCTGCTGTCAATGGTCGAGTACGGCATACTATGCAAGCAGTTGGCTACTCCAACGTCGAACGAAATCAACTGCTCGCAGTTTAACCAGCGCACAGCACTGCTCCGAGAATGATCTTTGCCCCCCTAGTTTACTATCTAGTTGTCAATGGCCGAGCATGCCGAACTAGCCTGCATAAGCAGTTGTTTCCTTTCCTTTTCCAGGCGGAGGAGATCGAACAAGAGCCAAGGAGCCCGCCTGGAGTGAGCAAAAAATGGGGAGAAAGTGGGAGAGGTGAGCAAGAAGGGGGAGGGGTGAAGAGAAAAAGAAACGCTTGCCTCACCCCCCACCCGTCTCCTTATTTTTCGCATTTGCTCGCAGTTATGTTCTCCTCGCGTGCTCTTTTGGTAACGCCGGCTACCCAGGCTAACGCCGAATGAAACCAACTGCTCGCAGTGTAAGCACCGCACAGGTCTGCTGCGAGAATTTACCCGCCAGGTTTGTTATCCAAGTAGATCGTTCCGTTCCACAGAATTGTTAGATTGTTTCACAACATGGCCAGTTCGTTCCATTAATAAATAGTTAAAAAAAAGGAAGCCTTGGAGCCGACTGGCTTATAGCGCCGGAGCTTATCCCCGGTTTCTGTAGCATGAAGCGGCTAGGAGAATTTCGGGATGCTAGTCCATCGCAGGCCATTCCCCCGCAATTTGTTAGAACACAACAGTGTCCCTGGCCAGGGCTCGATCCCGGACCGCTCGCTTCGGGGATGAGCGCACTAACAATCAGGCCACCGCGCCTCCCACCTCCCAGTTTTAAAAGAGTAAGTAAAATGTGAGTTGCTGCGCACGAGGGAAGTTAGGATGTTACTGCAAATCCCGAGTACTGCTTGTAAGAACAGGAAACTGTATTCAGGATCGTTTAATTTTATTCAGGTATCCAACATATTCAGAAACTTTTTTCCTTTTCAGAAAGTTGAGATTAAAAGAATTGCCAGCCTACGAAGATCAATATTGCGTTCCATCTGAAAACGTTAATGAAACTAATTTAATCTTAAACAGTCGATAAAGAAAGCAGTTTAATTTCAAACAATTGGCCACACAGATAGACTTAAGGTAGCGAGCAGGAAAAGTGAGTAAAACTCTATCGTAACCCTTTTCAAATTATTTTCTTTCGTGAACTCTTCTCGTGTGCACACTGCAAACCAGTCCATATTAGCGGAAGGGCTGGGCAAAACACGATGTACCAATAAAGATATGGAACGAATGTACGAATATCAAGTGCGATACTCCTTGATAGTTCACTACTTGGATAGCGTGCATTTGCTTGACTAGGAAGACTGTTTCGCAGTGTGCTCTGAAAGAGTTACTTTTCTTTGATTAAGATTTGAAGCTTCCCCACTTTACACTATAAATATATTACGGTCCATCATAAGAAATTCTAACTGAACAAGTGAGAGTGGCCCTCTGCTCATGGTCCTGACGGTGCTCACACTTAAACTTCGTAGTATAACCCCAAAAGAAACTGATAAAAGATCAAAAGACTGTAGGTTGAAATCTAAACACGAAGAAAGACTGCTTCCCGCGTTTTGCTAGTCATTTTTGTCAGGATTTATTTCGCCGGAATTTTTCATTTTGTAAATTAACACAACAGAACCCTTTATTTTGTTGTCGAGTGTAATTCAGGTTTATAGCAAAACTTGCTCCCAATGTTAGAGGACCATGTGTAGAGCATCTGCATACAAAGACAAATATTTCAGACAAATTCTCAATAGACCATTTTTGACAGAAATTTATCAAATTTACAATTGATTAGTAAGAAGAAAGCTTTCTACAGCCCAAAGAATTACAGTCAATTGGAGATACTTCTAAATTACAATAATTTCTATTAGCAGCTAAAGTTTATTTACAACGGCTTGAAAGCAAAGTTTCTATTTTTTAATCAATGTTAAAATTAAACGAAAATGAATTATATCCCTTAGATTGCTTGTCAGAAAAAAAAGCTTTTTGCAAATGCATTACTAACAATAACTGTCAAAATTAATCACTAAAAGCTTCAAAACATTACTAAAATTTGATTTCACACAAATTTTAATAAAGACAGAAGAAAAAGAACTGACTACAGAACTTAAATATCAAGAGTAACTGTATAACTGCCAAGAAAACAGAGGAAAATTTGTCAAATGTACATGGACAAATAAATGACAGTTTGTTATTGTACATTCATTTCTGTAAAAAAATTTAACTGTTTTTATATAAAATAAATTTGGAGCTTTGCATTAAATATTTAATTCCAGTTTACTTCCTAATATGATTTGTAATCCATTCTAGTCCCTGGTACAATCTGCAGAATAAACAAATGATTATGTCAGAGTATTGCTGCTTACAATGCTTTCAGTCTGTTTTTTGCATGACAACAACTACTATTATAGTTGTCAACATTTGTCCATCTTAATCATTGTTTTACAACACTTTCCTCCTCAAAGTATTTTCTCAGAACCAACAAATCTCCCCAAAACTATTTTGAGCATTGAATATACTGGTAATTCTGTTCAAGAAAGTTTAGAATTGGACTTACCCTTCCCCTGTAAGGGCACAACACGCCTAAAAAAGAGAAATATAAACTTAGCCATGTTGCAAGAAAAGTGCTTATCAGCTAACATGGAACAATTCTGATATTTAGCCTTGGGACCTTAAAAACGTACAGGGTTGGATGACAAAATGATGGACTGCCATTCAGTCTTGCTCTGACATGCACTCTTCCTATGATTCTTTTTCCTTTCTCCTCAAACCCTTCCATTTCCCATGGAGCTCAGTTTATCAAAATGTCCTCTCAATGAAATACACCTGCATTGTGGGCTAGATATTCAATTTATGTAAGTTAATTCTTGTCTAATACACTTAAAAAGGTAAAGATCAAAATAAAAAGTTCTCTTCAAAATAAAGGGAAAAGGAAAATACTTGTTATGAAACAATGCAATTATATTCTACCTGTATATGCCATCCATGGTCCTTAATTGAAGTAAGATTTAATTGTTCTGATATTTCTGTCACACTCATAGAACCCTGGAAAGATTAAGAAATAACCAGTATTAAGCTACTGTTAAAAAGCCTCATGCAGCTGTTTTCACTGTTGTTTTATGTTCTGAAATTTTTGCACGACTTCACTGAAAGTACTTAATCACATCTTGAGTGAGCCATAACTTGTCATACGCCACATGAAACAGTGAATTTGTTACCGGTACTCCTAGGTTCAATACAGTAACCTATGTGAAACACACTATCAGATATGGAATATTAGAAGTTGAAGAACTTTCCCAGCTTTGACTTGGATATTTTGACTGATAGTTGTGGTAATAATTGCATTTTATGTGGTTCTTAATGTCTTTTATGTACTTGTGACATAACTAAATATAATGTTGTAAACTTTGATCTCATTTATATTTAAATATTGTAAATACTTTTAATTAGCTTATAAACATAATATATTACTACTACTATTTTAGCCTGACACATAAAGGCACAGTAGAACTGCAGCTACTCAAACTCTGAAGGGAAATGAAAACAACTTGAGTTATTGGGTATTCGAGTTATCCGAGTTTGAGTTCCACTGTACCTACTTACTTCACTAATGTGAAGACTGAGAAATGAACACCAAAGAAATTCATAAACACAAAAAAGAAATAAAAGCAAACCTTAATATCTTGCTTGTTGGCAAATATAAGCACTCCAGCTTGTCTTAAATCCTAAAGTAGTACATAAGAGCCAAAATAATTCAGGGATTTTTAATCTGACAGGTTAATGTAGGGTTGGATTTTGCAGATTACTGATAGATAATGACAAAAAAACAGGGAAGAGATAAGACTCAGTAGAAAAAAAGCACCATCAATTACATGCACTGCCATCCATTCTTACTGGTACCCTGGGTCTTTGTTTCTCGTGGTTAAATAAAATCAACATGGTGTTCTCAAACTGGTACACTATGATTCTTCAGGTTTGTTTTTATAATGAAAGATTGGAAAGTTACTTGCTCAGAAGGAAAATCTCAAAACATAAGTGGACTTTCCCCAAGCATATTTTCCACGCAATGTTGAGACGTTTTTCTCTACTTCTTACCTCATGATTCAGCATGTTGTAAAGTTCGGCTTTTGTTACAGCAAGTCTTTCTCTATCTGTGCTATCTACAACTACAATTAAAAACTGAAAGAGAAAATGCAATAATATGCTGGTTTGAACAAAAATCCCTATTTCTTTAGTCTGTAACCTAATTCCACCTAATTACCCTGCATGAAGAAAAAGGATTATTTACTGCACAGTTTCTGCTAATAGGGATTGTCTACAAACTGCAGCAAAAACTATTCCTGGGTTCTACAGTATTAATGTAAGAACAATGACCAAAAAAATATTCAAAGACACATCAAACACCAATGTCTCAAGTAGTGCTGCTACCAAATATTCAGGACCTTAGTCAGCCTCCGCCATTTTTGATGCCATTGAAATTATTGATATTGCATGGTGAAGCTTAATCTTACTGCTTTACTATAAGTTGTAGTAGCTTTGTCCTCCCTCCAGATTTTTGTCACCTTGTTACAATTCAAGATGGTGACAGCTACCAAAGAAAACCAGCTTTTGGCAAGCAGTAACTATCATGTTCTACCCCTAAAGTCATTCTCACTAGAATACAATAACAATTGCTTATTTCCTTAAACATTGTTCCAAAAAACTTGCACTTGCCTGGCAGACAAGCAAAGGATGGATTCAGCAAAATCTACCAACCTCAATGATTATCGGATGTGTATGATTAACTTTGCACACAGAGCTACATACCAGTAATCATGTAGCTACAGACTGTTTCTAGTGCAAAAACTTAAGGGCTGGATGAATGGCTAAAGTTTGAGGCATCTTAGGGAAGAGAACAGTGGGCAAAAAAGTACCACTTGTTAAACTATTAGTTTCCATAGTTTCTCTTCTTTGTACATGAAGGATATCTTATGCTCAAATGATTTAAGTAACCACAGTATATTTACGTCTCATACCTCGGTATTTGTGTAGTATGTATTCCACGCTGATCTTAAGGACTCTTGACCACCTATGTCCCACATTAAAAAATGAATATTTTTCCATACTACCTATAAACAAACAAACAGCAGAAATCCTTCAATTTTTATCTCCAGCCATCCATCATTAGCCATTAGTGTTAAGAATCTCCCGTAATAACATCAGCCTTGGAATTCAGGGCAGGAAAAACGCTTGTACCAATTATACATTTCAGTTGTCAGTTGCCCCCACTTAAATATTAAATATTTTCCAGTAGACAAGCAATGTTTTTGGCTTGTCAACTACATGATTTACTTATGACTTTATAAATAAATGAAGTTTTCATGAACAAAACAAATTATTCACATCACATCATTCTCACAGCCGACTGAAAAAATACACTTCCTTTGAAATGCTGACGGGTAAAGTGACAATGATTGCATAAAATTCCACACCAACAATTCAGTCGTGAATTCTATATTTCATGTTCAAGTAGGAATGCCTTTTTACCAGATAAGCATTAGGAAAAAATTCATGAAACAAAAACTATCCCTGCGTATGACTTCTAACTGGTACATTTGTTTCTCAGAAAAATATTTAACAATTAAGTGCTGTCACAGGTTTTCACATCTAGAACAGCAATATATCGTGTACGACTTTCAGGGTAATGACAGATACTGTCATCTATACAAGCAGATACCTACATGTATGTTAATATATTACACTGAGGAATGCGAGGGATCTGTGAAGAGTTGAGTCAGAAAGCAACATGAGAGAACCAAGAGACAAAAACCAATTCATCAAGTGTTCTTACCTCTTCTACATTGCTGCCTATTGTTGGCGATGTATGAACTACTTCACTCATTAAACTGTATCACAAAAAGTAGCATATATCTTAAGTCAGTATTAAATTAAAAGTGAATTACTTCTTCATAATTAATAAAAACAATCTCATAGCAAATATGAAAGGCCAAATAACAATATACTCACAACTGATATAAAATTGTTGTTTTTCCTGCATTATCTAAGCCTACAATTATCACCTTGTGCTCTGCAAATGAAATAATAAAAATCACATTAGAACCATACTGCTATTGAATCTTTTTATCAGATGGAAGGTTGTACTACTGCAAAACTTCTGATGATGAGACCCATCACTGACAACTCTCATACCTTGCAAAAAAAATCCTCCTTATGGCTGTAGAATGTCTTTAATTTGTTTGGAGAGTTCAACCAAGTGTTTTTTTTATTAACAATTATTAGGCTACCAAAACAACAGACAGTAGTGGCAACCTTCTTTCTCAGCGGGGTCAGATGAAAAACAGCACAGCCATGTACTAACAACTAGGCAGACATGAGTGTATTTTGAATATAGTTCCTCATTTTATGTGGGGTTTCCCCTTTAAAGGTATTTCTTCCTTTCATTGCACATGAAATAATGGAAAGAGGTACATGCATCTGAACACAACTGCATAATTTTGGAATCTACATGTAACTTGCACTGTAAAAATGATTAATAAACTGTGGATTTGATATTTTATAAGTTCAACACCAAAGAACTGCTTCAGGTGTGTTCAAGCAACAAAAATCCTAACCTGATGAAATATTGGGGTGTACTTATTCTTAGACATTAGACAATATGGTCGTCATAAGAATGATAATCTTACTCTCTTATTCTGAAAATGACAAGAGATTAATACACGATACCCTCCTTTAAAACAGAAATGGACAATAAAGATCTACATGATTATGCCACTATTATCGGAATCTTGCTCACACATCCAAATTAATTTTAAGAATTTTAAACGTGTCCAAATGAATATAGAATACTGGTCGGCTTGTGATCTTGTTCAATACCCAACGAAGAGCGGGTAAATACATTCTCAAGTTTCACACCCCATAATTCCTGTTTTCTTTTTGTAGCTAACAACCTTCTTTTTATATTAACCATGTTACCAGAGCAAATAAAAATGAAGGATATAGCAATGTCCATGCAAAAATATTTTTCTGGATACGATACACAAAAGATGGAGTGCAACACTTACCTTCATTGCTAAACCAACTAAACAATTTCGCGAACAGCAGTCCCATCTCATGCCGATAAAAGTTACGTAATTGTTAGGCAAATCGGAATAAAATCCTTGCGCTTAGAGAAAGACCTTCCTACCAGTATTCGTATCCTCGTCCACTTCCGAATCTTCTTATCGTGAAGATTCGTTGTACGCATGCGCTAAGCCTCGCATGGATGCAATGAGACGTCATCAAGGGAAGAGAGTACGTACATGAAGTACGTATAGATCAAAAGGGAAATAGCCTGTGTCACAGCCGCCTCTCCCCGCAGAAAAAATCGATATTTTCTCCGGGGAGAGGCGGCTGTGACACAGGCTAAAGGGAAAAGAATTAATTCTAAACGAGATGCGGCGTGGTGGTGGGTACTTAGATATATTGGCTTAAGTGCCACGGGATAGGGTATGGTTGGTGGCATGCCTTAGATGGGGTTCCTAAATTAATTGTATTAGCCAAAATTCCAGTACGTAAATGCCAGTTGAAAGAACAAATTATATGCTTGATGTTGCAGCTGAAATAAAGCCAACACGTTCATGTTATTCTAAATATCTGTTTTTCCCTTGAACGATTTGCATTTGCTTGATGTTCATTTGGGGTAAGCTGATAGGAGCATTCGCGGCACACACCTATGACCCCCCTATCCGAATTAACAGGAGTATTCCCCCCGGGCAGATGTGTTGAAAGAAAAGTTCGGTTTTCTTGATCAACTATGCTAACGTTGTTGATAAGCATAAGCTGACAATCGGAATTCCATCTTTCAGACGTCTCGATACAAGAGATAAATCTAAAATATGTTTATATCATAAAAAGGTCTGATCAATCTCAGTGTAGACAGGATTCAATTCACACATTAAATAGTTCCTTTGTCTCTCGAGGAAACAGTTCAGTAAAGACCGGAAGATGGGTGTTGCGTGGAGTTTTCCGGAAGAGGGCTTTTTCGACTTTCCTTTTTTTCAAAGATAACAAATTCCCTTTTCTTTTTCCTGTTACTAGAGTCTATTTGCGTAACCGGAAAGGTCTAAAAGTACCGTCTAAACACGAGGCAGAACTAAAATGCAGTATACCCGGCTGTCGGCTGTGCTTTGAAGAACGAGGTATATAACAACAGTTGGTGTTCTTATTCAGTATGATGCATGCCGGGTATTCTTCCATTTAGCATATAGATTCCTCTTTAGACTTGCAAGACGATGAACTTAATTACATGTAGAGAAAAAAATAACACAGAAGTTAAAACACGCACTCTTTATTAAACAATCACCACTTGGACAGAAGCTGTACAAAAAAATGTAGAAGTGAGTTAACAGCCAGCTGTTTGAAACAGAGAAAGATACTGGACTCGGCCTAACTAAAAGAGACGTCCGTTGCTGTTCGTAGATTACCTTTTCAGTCTTATAAATCGGCAAAGTTTGCACCTAACTGTAAACGTACAACAAACAAGTCAATCGATATTGAAAGTCAATCGACATTGAAAGACTGTACAAGAGAAGAGGTCCATTTCCACACAAAAAGCCAGTTTAGTTTCTGGTACAAGCTTTCATGTACACAATTTAATCAGCGCGAGGATGGAAAGTCACAAAAACTGAAAACAACATGTCAAGTACGTACTACGCGTATATATAAAAGATTATTAAATAAATGCAAGAGGCTATGTTGCTACAAACAATTTCGAGCTATTCTTCAATAAACAAAGTGTCTTCAAAGGGAAACATCAAAATAAAATGTTTTACAATACAATAATATAAAACAGAAATTCAATAGCACGCAGCTTGTAAGGTCAGAATCAATTTCCATGATGATCTACCCTAACCAACCTAAAATTTTTCCGGCTACTACTTTTGTGTTTTACTTATATTACCTGTAGCCTCACGCGCATACATTCTGAGGGTTTCGTCACGCAGTCCTCCCCCAAGAGCGCAACCCTACGAAGAATGCCTGCGTGCGAGGTTACAATACACGTTAACAATTCCCAATTGAAGACCACGCCATCTTCGTAATGAATGCCGTGAAATAGTTGCAGCAACTTATGGTAACTGGCGAGAGAAGCTATAGATTAACAATGATGCTTGGTGCAGATGCAAGACGGGAAAATTCCCTGTAACTTTCCCTCATCAGCCACGTGCCTTGACTTGTTTGACTTTGAATGGATTTCTCTTCTTCATTTCCTTCTTGTGCTCTCTCTCCTACAGAGATAAGTATCATAAAACGTTAGTGACCTAGTCTGTCCACAGACGTTTATTTTTTGTACTACGAGTTACGTTTCTCCGAGCATTGCGAGCGCGGAGCGGAATAACCTGCAATCAGATGTAAAGTAGGTTAGGAGCGTCGAGGCCGCGACGCGGGGGCACCAAAAAATTAAACTCACGCTTTTCCCAGCCCCACCCCTTGCGTTTTAGCGCGTTTTACCTACGCGCTGGTTCAAAATTTCATTAAGTTTGCGATATTAACTGCCAAAAGGCGAAGCGTAGCTTTCCAACACCACGAATAATAAAAAAAATTATTAGGAAACTGATGAGGGTTGAAACTGAAAAGACAAGATTAAAAAATACAAAATTACTACAATATAAGCACTGATGAGCGAAGATGATGGAAAAGAAATAAAATAACCTGAAAACGACGATACTTATATTGTTACGACACGTAAGACCGTCCGAGGACGAAACGACTAAAGAAATTAATACTTACAGACCCCACCCCACTTCATCAGGAACGCCCACCCCCAGGATATCCCCAACCCACTCTCCTATCCTTTGGGACATCAATACTATGATACAAGTTACTGACCTCAAGCCGGCGCTGTCTCTCGGGATCATCTTCTTGCATAATGCGTTCTTTCTCAGCCCTTATCTTGTCTTCACGACGCTGTTGTGCAGCCTTGAATTACAAACGAGAAATAAGCATTAAATAGCAACAAAGCAGTGAATAACTGAGTATTGAAAGTATGTGTCTGTCTGTCTGTCTTTCTGTCTGTCTGTCTTTCTGTCTGTCCATCAGTCAGTAAGTTGGTCAGTCCGTCATCATTTCTTCTTCAGTAGACTTTTCTTATAACGCCTTAAGCGTCCGCTGGCGCGATGAGGACTGACGAGACTTTTCATAAACTATACTCACTTCTTGTCTTTGGGCGTGAGATTGTTTGAGAAGGTTTTCTTCAAGTTCCCGTCGGTTCTTCTCTGCTTTCGCTTTTGCCTGGAAGAAAACAGACAATCTTTTTTTCCTAGTACTGTAAGAGCACCATGCACAGCACAGTATTACTTTGCACTATATTCATCACATGCACCAGCACATTGTGGCGGGATGGGCAACCTTTTCCATGCAAAAATGTAGATGTAGATGTAAACATACAGCACAGTCTGTTTATGTACGTCAGCTATTCGACCTGAAACACCCATAATGATTAACGTAGCTCCAGTGAGAGCTATTCAATCACTTGATTGGCTGTTAGTTGTGTACAAAAAAAAAAAGACATTCCTGTGCCATTTCACTCGTATGAATTGATGGATGACTTGAGGATAACAATGAAGTTTGTTTACATAACATAGTGTGGTAATCTGTGAAGAAACATCTCTCTTCAGAGAGAGAAAGAGAGAGAGAGACAGAGACTGTACAGGAAGCATAACACAGCTCCTCAGAAACAGTTTACAAAAATAATATTTGTTTATTAGTCATAATAACAACCCACCTCTTTTCCCAGCTTGAAACGACGAACCCTGTCAATGCAGTGAAGCACAAGCTTCATCATGGGTTCCAATTTGACCATATCAGCTGACTTGGTACTGCTGCCTTTGGAGGGCACTAAAAATTTGAACACCATCAATTACATGGAAATTTCAATAACCATCTCCATATGATAGAAATGGCTTAAAATAAAATATCATTAAATGAAGTCATATTGGGAAAGGGGCTTCTTAAATGTACCTTGATGCAGACATTTTGCTAAGTGAGACTGGAATATTTTTGTTAGTCAAGTCACCAAATTGTGCCCCACTCTTACTCTTTAAGGCATTTTTTTTTTCCGGTTGGCCTTCACCCAAGTCTATAAACACACCAGCATTGTATACTAACTTCAAGCTTTTTCTCAGATCGGTTTAATTTTAGAGAAATCAGTTTGTCTGTAGGTGCTGATAATTGAAGAACGAACCCATTTATCAACTTGGGAGAAGGAATAAAACAAGCATATAGGTCAATATGCCATCACATAATCAATTAGCGGGATCAACTTATGTAATGGAAGGGAAGAAAGAGCCACAACCACATCATAGTGGCCATTATTAAGGAACCACTTGTTTTTATAACAAAGGCTGTTGCTCTCAGACCTGAGGAAATTTTTAATCAAGGGTCCATTTCAGTCAACACACCCACATTAAATCCAACTTACCATTGAAATTAAATAGCAAAACTTTCTTTGGTTTGACGGGTTTTCCACTGGCTGCCTGATCACTGAAAAAAAAAATATTTCAACAAATCAAATGTGGGATACAAAAGGCCTCACTTTGCTGACTATACCTTGATTCAACAAACACTTTAGTCCATATAGAAAAATAAGCCTGTGTATAAGCAGAAACTTACTCATCATCTGGTTGTTTAGGGCCTACATACTGATCAGAAAATATCAAAGAGTCAAACATTTCTTCACCACCTGAAATAGCTCTAGTGATCTGTAAATTCAAAAGAAAATAAAATAAATTTTATAGGAGACAAGTATCAAACTTGGGCATGAAAGGTCAAAAGCAACAAATTGAACTAAGCGGTACCTGGGATGATAAAATAGCACTAGCAGCCTCAGTTGATTCAGTTAACACTACATATGAGGCAGGAAGATCATACTTAGCACCACTACGTTTATCAGGGCAGAAGAAGGTCTACAACAGAAGGAATAAAATGTGATTAAACGAATATTGAAACATTGCATGACAAAATATTCAAATAATTGTTTTGCACAAGAGAAGATTGTCTACCAAATCTTGCAGCTCTTTTTGCATCTTGTTTGCAGTCTTCTTTGGCAACACAGCAAAAACAAAGTTGTCCATTTCTTCTTCAGTCATGTGTACTGTAACTGTCTGAAAAACATTTTAAAGTTACAGCAGAATCAGAGACATTTATTGTCTTATCTTATTCTCATAAATCAATTTCAAATCAATGCCTTGCTAGGAATAAATAACAGTACTGTCATTTTTTAATATAACAGGATTAAGTATAATCTGACAAGAGAGTAAACAAACCCAAGCATGTCATTTATATCACCAAATATTAAAGTTCAATGTATTAGCTTTAGCATATTTTTTCAATTACTATTACCATTGGTTAATACTGCAAAAGCAATAGCTAGTCACACAGTCTTCAAGAATTACCTGTACTAAATCTGCCAGCTGTTTGATGCAAAATAACCATGCATGCCAATTTAATTTAACCCAATAAAGAATGCACCTGTTGGTGAAGTAAATCTTCCAGTCTTCTTAAATTACCTCTGCTAATAGATAGTCTTTCAAAGCTCTGCCTCTCTTCTGGACTAACATATCTGTAGACAATCTCTCAGGTATTGTTCTTTCACATGCAACACCAGTCTTCAGTAACATACATAAGTTTGGAGAAAAATACTATTTGCACTTACTATGGTATCTCTTGCTGGTTTGACTAAATATGACATCACACTAACTAGGTCATGGCGCTTCTGCAGCTGCAGTATAGAGAAAAGACCATGATCAATTTTCAATTAACTAACAAGCAATTATTATTTTAAAAGGAGAGACATCTCTTTGCAAATACTGAAAGCTATTTAGAATTGATTGATCAACAGAGTGACTGAACGACAAACTGACCGATGATTGGTTGGTTGTTGATTGACTAACCAATCAATATTGAATTTCTTATAAAAGTGAAAACAATTATTATGTGACACTTAATACCCTGTACTGCACCAAAACAGCATGATTTTACTTCTTACATTGTACAGAGAAACCCTGTCTTGATTAGACATGACAAAGTATGCAGTAATAACTTCGCTATTTGCTACTTTTAAGAGCTTTTCAGCCTTGATACTACATGTTTTGCTTGTAAAAGATTTTCATATAGTCATCATTTTCTTATATAAGAAAGGTGAATTGATCAACATGACACAAGTGTGGGACAAGAATTTAACCCATGACCTGCCAAAGACTGGCAGATGCTCTATCCACTGAGCTACATGTATGAGAACTAATAAGTTCATATGAGATAGGCATCCTACATACTGCTAGGATCAGCACTCTCAAAGTCACAGCTTCAATTCCTGTTAGGGACTCGGATGGTTTTTGTTGCCTCATAATCATGTCTTGTTGATCAATTCACATTTCACGTTAATTTTCATTTCAATGTACCAAACTTAAATTCACAATCTTTAATATTTATTATCACATTTTCTTATACTTTAAAGAATCATTTAATACGGCCAACCTTTCAATATTATCACAATTTAATGGCCCAAATGTGGCCATATCAATAGAGTTCCATAGTACTCAGGCTAACCTTTATTTCAACAAGAAGTCCTTCACATCCCACTCTCCCTGTACACCATAGAGTGTAAAGACTTTCACTCTCTTTCACAAGTACTCCTTGCTGAGGTTCTTCACTGGAACCATCGTCACCTGTTCAGTAGAAATACAAATGTTGGGAACATGGTCAATCTGGACAGTCAGAAATGTTCAGAAAAAAAGCAGATAAACATGCACAGTGGTGCTGTTATAAACCAAAGAAAATTAAATTTTTATTTATTTATAACATACCCACTATGCTGAAATTACTTTCTAGAAGTTCTTTGTTGGATTTCAACCTACAATTGCAAAAAAAAGGGCTGAATTGCACTTCTTTAGTAAACTGAAATTAAAATGGGTACCTTTGCAAAGCAAACTTTCTGTTTTGATTTCAAGTTTTGCTATACATTAATGTCACTGTTCCACCCATTCATCTTAAGTAATGCAATATTCAGTAATGCAATAATAAAGAAAGCAACAACAAGATGCCGTAATAGGGGGAACACAGTTCTGTGGCAGGTTAGTTTGCGACTTCTGGCTGTGTGCGGAAAATTAAAGCCTCACTTATCTCCCCACAAACTTGGAGATTAGGATAAGAGTATTGGCAGAGCCTTACTTATCTCCCCAGCGCTGCACGGGCTGGATCGGACAAGATTCAGGCAAAGGTATAGAATTGCAAGGCAAAATAATGCCAAAAGCTTGGGGGA
>OMLO01000190.1_pt1 | contig 34175 bp, 24 predicted proteins | sample 1674811 | NCBI WGS metagenome assembly OMLO01 (sample SAMN06265003, study PRJEB25207) | coral metagenome | isolation source: Coral host | place: Mexico:La Bocana,Puerto Morelos, Mexico | collected 2008-11-13
TTGAGCCAATCTTAAGTTATACTGACACTGCTTGGGGTGAACTGTCTGTTGGCTCCAGCAAAAGTCTGCAGCGGTTGTAAACTGCACGTCCGAACGGTGCCAATCACATTTCTTTATGAACTGATGAAAAAGTACAAAGTACAAAGAGGGATTAACAAAATTCCCAGCAATCCGAGGCATTTTTTAACGACAATCCATGCGAGCAGTTGCAAAAATTTGTGAGCACGTAAGTACGAGCATGAAGCCAGCACTTACCTCATTTTTGCGAACAATTCGAGCAAAGGCCAAATTATGTGAGTACTCTTAAATTGAATAAGACAGTTCGATGCCCCACATTGGGAAATTATATTAGGGGTATTGAGCATGTGAGTCATTGATTACCCCCCGCGTCAGACCTGCGTCAAAACTTAGGAGTAGGACTTTATTTTATCTACAATTTCAGTAAGGTTCTTTGTTAGTTAGTTTAATAGAAGTTATATGTAACCACGAGAGGAATCATGAGCAGTAAAATAGTTCCAGCAGTATTCCTTTAATTTAAAGGTAATGTACGTGGTCAAAATAACGCTAAAATACCGTAACTGAGCATCTTTAAATGTCATTTTCTTTTTCCTTTTTTTTTCTTCAGGCCCCGGTGCGCCTGTCACTGAAGCCCCGTTCACGATACCTGAAACTACTACAAGACCCCCTCCAGTGTTCCCACCGTTTGCTGGTTTCCCTGGCAACCACAAACGGAGTCTGAAGATGAAGAAGAAGAGCAAAAGGAGTTACAACTGACAACGTAAAGGTTTGCTGTTAGTATTCAGCTTTTGTGATGCAAAAAGATCCCACTGAGGGTCACGCCATAACAGAAGAGAATAAACAGGCCGCTGTTATGCACAACGACAATCTTCACTAAGAACGTAGATCAGTCATGAACCCAGATCTATTCAATGCTTTTTTTTATAAAACGTCTCCTAATTCACCCCCTGACTGTATTCATAATAATTATTTGCTTTTCGATTGGATGTTTTTTTTTTCTCTGATTAAGTTCTTTCCAGATCTTGTGTATTGTTTTAGCCGACTTCATTTATTCATGGCAAATACACGCAAAACATAATTTCAGATGTGTCCAGAGTTCCAACCTGATAGACATTTTATTATTTATTTGCTTGCAGGAACTGCCCATGCTATGTGGAGAGGAACTGGGTCCAACAAACCGCAAGACATATATCCTTAACCTATCGATCTTTGAAGAAAACAGTAATATTCCTGGAAGCAGTTTCGTTTTATTGCCAAAAGTTAGAAAAATAATCATTAAAAATTGGAAAAAATTTGTTTGTTGTGTGTGAAGAAGGCATTTCTTAATGGACACCCTATCCCGCAATTGTACAAAGAATCAAAGGTTTGAATGAGACAAAAACATTTCAGACTCGTTACTAATTCATCGAGTAAATCATGATCGTGGTGGCGTTTGGATATCTGATCAGTTAATCAGTCTAGATTTTTTACGATATTTTTCTCCGTTTTATTTCGATTGACAAGATATATCAAACACCCAAGACAGTGTTTGACCACAAACTGACCTCGAAGTTCATATTTACGACTCTCTTCGCGGTGTTTGAAGATAGCAAACGTGGTCTTTCGTGTTGCATATACATTACGTAAAGAAATGTTTATCGGGGCTACGATATGAATTAGCCACTGACTATTTTGAGCGGGATCCAACATCTTACAACAACAAGAATTTTGAATAAATATCCGATGAAAACCAACTTCAGCAAAATTTGATTTCTGAAGTTCTCGTACCTTGTACAGTTTAGTTTGATGAAGATGACGATGAAGTTAGTGGAAACCATGCTGTCATTGTTAACCTCACTTATGATCAGATCGTAACGCAGTTAGATATTCGGCCGTAGAACTCTGTGAATCCTCGATAACTAAAAAAATGATGGCGGCTGTACATTTTACCACAATACCATGCGAGCCTTATACAGCCCGTAAAATACAAGGACAGCCATTTTTTGCATGATTTATCCTTTTGCTAACTACATTGTGTATGCAAGGTTGAAAGGCTTACAACTTTCTGCACGTTTTTATGAGCGTTCTTCACGTTTACTTGCGCTAAGAATTATGGGTCAATGCGTCAGTCACTATATTTTTTTCCGACGGAGCGTTGAGTGCAACGACGATGCAGGAGCGGGAGTGGACGGTGGGAGTGAATAGGGAGAGTAAAGATATATATTACAAAGTGATTACTACCCTCGGAGTCTAATAAATCGCGACAACTTCGCAGTTTTCCTTATTTTTTTTACGCCCCCTACCCATTATCGCCTGTTTCACAATCTGTGCGCGCTACTCTCTTTGTTCTTCTACTTCGAGTTTGTTTTCTGTGCTGATTAAACTCAAGGCTATAAACATTCGAGACTACAGGGCCCTGTGTACAGATATTATACCCATCTCATTATCAAATGAACACATACTATCTCTTGCTAAAAATGATACGCCACACTTGCAGGTATTCACATCAAGTTTAATTCCACAGTTTTATATTATGTCAGTAACCCACGGCATTAATATTGACTGTACCCTGTAAACCTTACTTATCATTTACTCATTTTCGATTGTATAATAATAACCACTTAGTATAGCTGGCTGAAATCCACGCTCAAGTAGTCAATCTGAGGCTGTAATGTCAAATATGGAAGTCAACTGGAAACTGGCTGTTACCTCTTTGTTGCTCCTACACGAAAAAAAATTAAAACACGTTTCCTTAGAATCTATACAATTTTTTTTACTATAAAAAGTCTTTTTAAAAGAATACTGAGGCTAATACCTCATTCAAACCAAAGTTGAAATATGTTACTTTTTCCGCGTCATAGAAGCGTCTAACTGAGGTTTGTCGACTTGATGTTTAGCATAATAATAATAATGGTTTATTAACAGAGTATCCATACAAAAAAGGCTCTTCATCTTTAAATAAGATAAATCATATCATGTTTTTAAGGTAACTTTATTGAAAAGTATGGTGCATGCAGGGTAACACGACACAGACATCCTAGAGCTTTATTTAAAAATAGTTTAATTCCTGGTCATTAGTCACTCCCAGCCGTTTTTTGGGATGTCACGTAACGCTGCCCCAAAGAAAAACGGTTTTACTGTACATAAGAATAATTTCAGCCTAAAAGTGGCAAAAAATAAAATGGCAATCCATCCTGGGCATGTAAAATATACATTCTTATTGGAAAAATGACTGTAAACATAATCTAGCAGATCGTTTCTGATGGCAAACACTACCACCAGTCGTTATTGAAATACATCCCGCTTCTTGTTTCCAGGCTCTTACTCACAGTATCTCTTTGCGGCGGAACCATTCCCGGTGGAGGCACTGGTGGGGGCCTGGGCGGCTCTTTTGGAGGAACTAACAAACATAATTATGAAATAACTCGTGAGTGGAAAATCATTAAAATTTACTTATTTTAAGCTGTTCTCTTTTCCAAATCTGACGAAATCTCGTTCAAATGATCGGAGAAACGCGGAGACAATTAAATTCGCCATTATGTGTACGACCTACAGTCACTACGCACTAATGCCAGATGGTTGATAGTGTGAGATAGCTCGCCCAATCAGATTGCAGCATTTGCCTTACTCTACTAAACAGACAGAGGGTTCAAGGCTTAATGACTAAGAGACTGTCTCTTGTATTGGCGAAACAGATTACAGCATTTGTCTGTCTCTACTAAATCATTATGCAGGGCTCAAGAAAAATATTCTTAGCTTATTGACCAAAAGACTATTCCTTGTGTTGACCCAATGGGAGAGTCAGATAAGAATATTTCACCAGGTGGGCGTAACAGAGAGCAAAATATTGATATCTGGCCCAGCACTAACTCATGCAATCGGTCAATTTCTTGTATAACGTTTATTGACCTTCATTTTGTTGGAAAGTTGTGAAACGGCTAACATAAGAATCCTAGAACGTACCAATAAGTACTTCTTGACAATTTGGCACTTTGTCCATTCCGCACTTGCATTCAAGGTGCTTGCCATCCTTTTCAGCCATAAATTTATCGCCAGGTTGATACATCTCCGCGCCGTTGCTACAAACTGAAAAGAAGATGTAGCATTCTATGAACCTTTCTGTCCCCAACAGTGTTGTCAAGGCGAGGGAACGTGGGAATGAATGGGAGTGTGAACTAACAAAAGAATGAATGCGTGAGTCAACGGAAGGGAACGAACTTTCTCCGATAACTTTATTTGTATTTTTTTTCCAATTTACCTGTGTGCTTGTTTCTGATAGTCATTCTCGTCCACTGAGCCCGCGATCTATTTGGTCAGGGAAGTCCTCAATTCTCGGATTGCTTCAAATCTGATTTGGCTGGGAATACGAAGTAAGTACTCTGCACATGCTAGAAAAATCCGCTCTAGACAGAAGTTGCGATGCCTGTTGCTGACCAAAATGATCGCGGCCTCGGAGGACAAGAATGGCTGGTCGCTGGCTTGGTTGACCTGTGGTTAGGTTAATACGTGTGTTTATTTGCTTGTTGTTTTTTTTTTCTATTCCTTACCGCATTTTTCAGGGCAGCAGGCTGCACTGTTGTTCCTGATACTTAGCGGGCAAAACTCTGGAATTCCAGGACATTCATAAAATACCCATTCTTGTCTTCCACCATTTCCACGTGGGCATGTCACCTTTTCACATGGATTGCGGGAAAGAACCTTCTCTTCACATTTCAATTCTGTATTCAAAGAAAGAGACAATAAAATCAATTTCAAATAAAAATTGGACACGTTATGTCAGGAAAGGTTTCCTGGGGTAGAGTATAAAGTTTTCTCGGATTTTTACAGATGTGTTTCAATATAATCTAACTGACATTTTCCAAAAATGGCTTAGCTTTAGGGATTTCCAGCAGGTCTTACATCTTACTGAACTAAAGAGTGAAAGATGGTAATAATTGATTATTGATAATGTACATTCCCATACATATATTTTAGCCTCCAGCAGTGCAGCAGCTTTTTGCTAGTAGTAACCGTTGCGTAAGATTGGCCAACAAAAACGCGCTGAATGTCTCCCGGGAAATAAGGTATTCTCGGCGGCTTCTTCGTTTCTTTTCTTTTATATAAGTAAATCAACTTTAGTGATCAATTCATTTGACTATTGCTACCCACCGAGTGACCTCTTGTCCCTGACCTAAACCAAGGAAACAAAATATATGAAATAATATTAAGTTAAAGTACGCACAATAATCTGCAAGCTGCAACAGTATACAACAGCCTACAGAATCGATAACTTTATTCCAACATTTTGACAACTATCTGATGACTTAAGATTAACTAAATTTACAATATTTAGTGAGGAAGTCACAGGAAGAGGAAGAAGAAGTCTATTTTGGCCGAACTGGAATTTAGAGATGTTACCTGGAAGACCGGAGATGCCAGAGAAAAACCCTCGGAGCAAGGCGAGAACCACAGCAAACTAAATCAACATACGGCACCGGGCCGGAATCTGAACCCGGGCCACGTTAGGCATCATTGCTCTTGCGTCGGTGACTGTGCAATAACTGCGAGATTTGACAAGTTTCATGTTCGCTTTCCGACAGCTGTCGTTAACTCCGCCTTAGCTCCGGTTCTTTTGAATGTCCAGGTGAAAAACACGCCGACACAGAGACAAAAGTATGTCAAAAGGTAATGAGAGCAGCTCTGTATTTTAATTTAAATTTAAACCTGTCTCAGAAAACAAGTCCCAATAATGATAACAAAAATCTTCAATGCAAAAAATACGTTATTAAAAATAAACAGTTAAAATTAAGCATTCAGGAAAGACGTTAGACACTGCCTCGAACATAATGAAGTCCTATTAATTTTTTCTTTTTTTTGGAAAACCTTGAACAAAACCCGTAAAAATGATCCAGTCACCGACCTCTCGGTTATTTAATTTAAGTAAGAAGCTAATGGCACACCGAAAGCTTCATTCCATTTTTTTCTGCTTGATTCTTACGTTTCTTAGCCAGAAATTGAGAAAATCAGATAAGTGTTTGAAACTGCAACAGAGTACAAGATGATTAAGTGTGCAATAAATCTTTTGTATCAATGCACACTGATGTTGCTGATTTTAATACGACATGTAGGATCGAGTCATAGAAATCATGTCTCCACTTATTCCGTTGTCTGATGCTTGGCTGACAAAGTAAGAATTAGAAGAACAAAAAACTTATTTACAGACCTCCTTAGGGATGTGCCCAGCAAATGTTTTATAAACTGTTACGCAGGAAACCATCAGGACGATGGAAAATGGCAGCTTCCAAACGCCCATGTTGTCCTCCAATTCAGATGCAATTGTGAAAAGGTACTTCTCATTAGTTCGACTTTAAATGCTCTAAATGGCAAATATATAGAAATCCAATTACGATTTATCCCGTATTGAATAATGTCGATCATATCAAAAGACAGTTTCAAGGAGCGGAATTAATTTTCTTTGATGTTTTTTAATTACGATTTAAACTGTTAAATAAGCTGCGGTAATTAATTGCGCTTTAAAGTAAATCTATTATATTGGGGTGATTTCATCCTCGTTAATTAAAAACTGAACGACGGAAATTATGAAAGAGTGCCAAGGAAATCAAATTCATCAGAAATCGAATTCTTGTTCTTATTATTGTCCCGGTAATTCCGGTCCTGAAATCGATAAATCGCTAAATGCAAAGTACCCATGTTTTTAATAAGTCGGTTTCCAAAAGACTTATCCTGACTGAAAAATATCTCTTTACGTTTACACTGGTCATGATAATCTGTCATTTTAATTTCGATATTTGTCTCTGTGTGTTAAGTACTGTCTTACTGATTACAAAGAGAACACCGGTGAATGATTGAGGCTCGAGGCCTTTTTTTCGATTGTTCGGCTAAATTTGTCTGCTGATTGAATATTAATCTCAATATAGTAACCCTCAGTGAGAACGTTCAAAAATGCTGTTTTCTCACGAAGTCTCTGACCTTAACCAGGTGAGCCCCAATTCTTATTTGATTTGAAGACTCGGACAGGCTACGTTCCCATGGAAACTCGAAAATCATTAAGCTTTAGTTTACTTGCGGTGGATTATGTGCTTGTTTCAAAAGCATTTCCACCGCATCATGCAAGTGTGTCAGAAAGACGTACTAACTTCAATACTGATACGAAAGTGTTCGTCAAAGTGGACAAACAAGCTAACCAAGGTACAGGTATTTTATTTTCGTTCTCAGAAATAAAGTGATCTCTGTACCTGTGTTTTACAGCCAAAGAGTTTCCGACTTCCCATAAAACATACCAAATGAACAATACTGCCCGATGTCTACGCACGTAGGAAGGAATACGTATTTTTGTTATTTCAGCTGAAATAAAATGATCTTGTTTTTGTCGCTCTCTCTTTCATTTGCCATGCATAAAGCTGGAGCTCACTGTCAGGGGGAAATTTTTGCCTTTGTACAGAATTTTTGATGAAAATTCAAATTCTTCTTTTCGCAAGCTTCGATTTTTTTTCGATTTTAGTAAATCTGAATTACGTTTGATAACGACTGAGTGATAAAATTTCGCACCAACACCCAAAGTTTTTAACGACAGATTTTAACACGGTATGATATTAAAAAGGTGTTAAGCAGCGATCCGTGTGAAAAGATCACGTGTACACTAGAATACACGGAAGCCTTGAGGTCGTGCGTTAGGTAACCTCTAAACTTCCAGACCGCTACCAAAAGAAAATCACCTACAACAATGGGTGCTGCCCTGACAAATTAATATGGCAAGAACAGGTATCTTATAGGATAGGATAGCTCACAAATAATTCAATGATGATATGGGGAGACTGGTTAGCCTGATAAATTCAGTGAACCGTTTTCTGCCTAAGCCACGGCACTCAGTGTTCTATAAAAATATTAGATATGTCCTTTCATGGCAGAGGAAAGTTATAAAGTTTATTATATAAAAATTTGTACTGTACCGACTGGTAACAAATTGATAAAAACAATATCCTCAGATGTGAAAATCATCGGAAATCTTCGAAAAATGTTCGGAAACGTTCGTCTGGCCTTCGGAAAAAAATTTGGTAAATCTTTGGAAACCTTCGGAAAGTGGTCGGAGATATTTGGAAAATCCCACACTAACAGACCTTTTCTTTTTCATTTTTCTAGGAGTAACGCCCTATGACAAATCAGTACGCATGCCTATCTATGGCAGGTCCCAAACAAAGCTATAGCCATAGAGACGTCTCATAACCAAAAGCTGTGGTCAAAGGCTTTGAAAACTTAGCAGAAGGGGTTAGATAACGAACAAGAAATAATATCAATAATAATAATAATAGTAATAATAATAGTTTAGTAATAATAGTAATAATAATAATAATAATAATAATAATAACTGTTTATTCACAACTCCAAAGAAAGTGAAAGGAGATAAAGGAGGTAAACCCTTTCTAGTTTCTCCTGATGATGTAATGAATTAAAAACATTATTTTTTACAACCATGTTGTAAAGAATAAATTGACAGTTTACAGTGGTGGTTTATTTTGATAAACAAGGGAACAAGTTGTATCAGCCTTAGCTGGTTTTCATGCGGTTTCTTTATCCTGGTAGAACTGAAATTTTGGAGAAGTTCATTTTTACAAAATGGTTTTTACACTTGCTTCCTATTATCCTTTTTTACACGTGCGTAGTAGAAAATATTCAGAAAAATGAATGCGCTAAAGATTTGGTATGATATCATGGCCAACTGCAACGGCTCTCACTCAATATCAAGCAGATGTTAAATTTCACACAGTATTCACTAAGGGATTTTCCAAATATATAATACGGAACAATGATTATTCGTCATATGCACGTTAACACCACTGAGGCAATTTAGGATGCTGCTAAAAGGCAGTTTTAAAAATCAGTTTCCTTTTCGAATCGATTTTTCTTTCCATTTGATTTTTAAAATAATTAAGAACCAATGGCATTAAAAGAGGTAAGCAAGTCCTGAGTTCTTGCACTGGCCAACCCGGGCCTCCCGCATGGCAGGCGCGATTCTACCATTCTCAAACTTATTAATAGATCATGAAGTGGCCAGGCAATAAATATCACCCATCAGCGTCAGGTGGATGGGTCGTGATATCCAATGAAACACCAGATCAAGATATTTAGAGTTTGATCTTAGTTCAAAACCGTGTTTGATCTCAGATCAAACAGTTGCATTTTTAATGACTTTTACAACAATACATTACATTCGGCAATACAATCTTGCTCTTTTAAATTTATGTAAATTAAAACCATCTCAGTCGCGCATCATTTTTTAGTTCTGCGTCCAGTGCTTGACGAAATAGGATAAACTTTTAGATAAATAGTACGAGCGTTCAAATGATAAACCGAACTCGTTCAAACCACAAGGTTGTTTTAATTTTAGAAATGTTGAAGATGTTACCTATTGTCGACATTAATGAGCGGATTTAATCCTTCACCTCTTCAAGGTTGTGCCGGATTCCACATACGATGCCAAACACAGTCTTTGGAGGATACCTTTCTCCACCCTATTTTGCTACTTCGGCATGACAAATTGGCCGCTTAACATGCAGAATACCCTGTCACTTGAGTTAATTTATTCCTGCATATTTCTTGCTCTTTAAACATATGTGCGCAAGTAGAATCAAAAACAATAGTGGAGGGTATTCTGCAGTTGTTGCAAATTGGCGCAGCCAATAATGGTTCAAAGACAATACATCTATCAGTCTTTGATTCGAGTTAACGGTACTCCAACAGGCCCCCGGAATCCAATACAGGCACTTGAACCTTGAATACAGGCAGTTTTGCCATTCGTTAAAAATGGTTACAGCCCATTTATTCTTATACTTCGTGGAGGTAGGAATTATCGACAAGATCTTCCACAACCGTTTTACGCTCCCTAAAACGAAATGCTCCGGCTTCGCACACGTTGTACTACCAAATGGCGAAATACAATAAATTAATTACGCATATGACAGCATTTTAAAAGGAAAATGCCAAATATGTGACACTGAATAAATTTGTGTTGTTTCATTTGAGAATATCAACTCGTGCTCCGTGTTTCATTGGGGGTTCCAGATCCGTCGAAACAATAAAAGCTCTTGGCCTGCGGCCTCGTGTTTGGAACTCCTGATGAAGCACTCGCAATAAGTTTTTTATATATTACCTGAACCACCAGTGCTTGGTTGGACGTTGCTGCAAAGGTTAGAACAGATCGCAAATCTCCTCAATATTTATAAGATGCACCTGCAGGGAATCATGGTAGTTGTATTCGTCAAAACAAATATTCAGTTCAAGATAATGAACACAACTACCAAGATTCCTTGCAGGCGGGTGTAAGAGATGTAACATGTCAGTAGTAGTCATCATCATCCGTTCCTTTTCGGATATTGTGCTCCTCCAAGATACAGAGTTTGCTGCAGGCAGTTCTGTCTAAACCCAAGAATAAAACCTATTGCTATTTGCTCCTTCTCTACGATTCTTTGTCTTCCTCTCTTGCTTTTCCCTTCCGGTGCCCACGTTAAGGAAATTCGCGGGAGGCAGCTGTTGTCCATGTGCAGCACCTTCATCCATGTCCACCTACTTTTCTTACCAGCTCGCTGATTGTCTCAGTGTTCTCCTGCGCACCTCTTCGCACGAGGAGGTCTTGAAGAAGAAGCACTACTGCACTGCGCACTTCTTCGAGAAGGTCTTCACGAGAAGGTCACCAACAGGTCTTTAAAAGCCCACGTAGGCACTTGTGATGAAAGGTATCAAGTTTGGCCTCATCAACCTTTGTCATCCTCCATGATTGACAACCATACAACACAGCTATTACATTTGACTTGAATATCCTAATCTTGGTACTTTTGCCTTGGATGCTGCTTCTCCAGACAACCTTCAGTTTAGCAAACACCTCTCTTGCTTTACCCTGTTTGGAGATGATGTCATCATCTGCTCCACCAGGTCCACAAGCTATACTTACTTCGGCTCCCAATGCAAGTAGGCAAAGCTGTCTACATCCTCGAGCTCTTCTCCATTTACCATTACTTTCACCTCTCCCACAGCATTGCACCTGTTCACTTTCGTTTTAGCGATGTTAACCTTTAGACTTGTTCCTTTGCTTGCTTTCCTTCTCCCTCCCCTGCCCTTTTAATTTTGTCTGATTTTGATCATATTTAGGAACCAATGGCATTAAACCGGCAAGTTCTTGCACTGGTCGGGAAATGAACTCAGGCCTCAGGCGCTAATTGAATTCACGCGGATTTAGTTAGCTGTAGGAGTTTAAATGTATTTTTTTGTTGTTGTTTTATTGTTTTTGCTTTTCTTACAATTTGATTCATTTAATTTTATTACTTTTTTATCTTGCTGATGAATTGTCCGTGAATAAATAAAAATTATCTATCTATCTATAATCGTTTGCATTCTCTAACTTGCAGGCGCTAACTGCTGTTAGGTAGCTGATATTTAAACTACATCTTTTGCTGGCAATCAGAATATCTAATTAGACACCCTGCTGAATAAATCTTGTCTACTGCAAAGGAGAATGCAAACGTACACCACACATCGCCATCATCTCCAAACATTCGCACCTTGGATCCGCCATCTTGGATTCTTGAGTTTTCCAAAACGTCAGAAAAGCAACAAAAATGACTTAGACGTGGAGGTAATCGAAAACAATTCCACAAAGTCCACAAAGTGTATACTTAAGTTAAATTTTGTAAAGAAAACGGGAAAATTCCAAGCTTGGAAACATCAAGTTCTTAGTACAGTGTCATGTCATACCAAATTGTTATAAATGTGATAAATAAATGTGCTTTTAGCTTTTAGCTAAATGTTAAAAGATGTGTAAGTGGTCGAAATCAGCACTTTCCTCGTCTTGCTTGTCTAGGGTTGGCAGTGGTATTGAGCTGCAAGTGAAGTAAACCTTTAAGCCATCGCATCTTCCACAGTCAACCATATAGGCGGTGTATATACATTTTTTCATTTAAAAATTTAGTAAATCAAAATTTTCCAATTATGATCACTTAGCCTGTAAAACCTCAGCCAAAACAGAACGATGAAAAAAGGTCACTTGTGTTATCGATCCCAGAAACACATAAAATAAACTTTATCGTTTCACTTGCTCGTTACAAAAAATTGACTAAGCACAGAAATACAAATATCTTGAAATCCCATTACCCGTGGCGACGTATTGAGCAGTAAAACAATCCTGCACTTTAAATATTCCCTACCCTCCAAATTAACCCCAGGAAATTTACTTGATCCAATCGAAGGCGATCATTTAGTGGCACCTGCATATTTGTTTATTGTCTTGCTTGTGGTCGAGATTTAAAACCCAGTGGAGAAATCACCGATTTGTTTAAACACGACACGTAAAATATTTATTACTTTTTAAAGATCCTTGACCATCCGTTGAAGCGAGAAGTAAGGTTTCCAAAATGATTGTCTTGAAAAATTCCCCTTGAACAAAACTGATCTTACATGAAGCGCGTTAGTTTTTTGACTGATTCAATCGTATTTACAAGTTCGCGTCACATTTTTACACTTTGTCATGATTATGCGACAAAATTGGAATTCCACGCCATTTGTGAGCTGAGATGTTGTTTAATAAATAAATAGGTACTGCGAGAAACAACTGGTAGCTTTCTACATTGTGAAACAAACGTTCAGCGCTGTCCTGTTAGAGGAAGCTCAGTACGGACACTTCCAGGTAAGAAAAACTGCTACTTCCTTTCATATATCTCGCTTAACAATGCATCAGGCTGATGAGAAACGATTAAGCAAACGCGAGAAATTCAAACGAAATCATCGCACGAAAACTCAACTAATTTTCGTCACAGAAGGAATAATTATAAATAACATGTCATGAAATCAATAGCTATCATGAGAAGGCTGTTCTTTTCTATTTTTTTCTCGCATTACGGTTCGCTTCACACGGTCCATATTAGCCAAAGAGCGAGCCCTGCTTGTCAGGATTAAAGATTTTAGGACGTGGAATAAGTATTACTTTGTTTTAAGTAGACGAAGTTTTTCTCTTAGGCTGCAAATGTCCTTCTTGTCCATTAGATATTTTTCACCGTCGAAAATGAAGCTTCGAATTCTTGTAGTCGGGCTTATTTTAGCTGTGGCACTTGGAGTAGAGAGTTCTGTTGGTGAGTAATTAGAGAATCCTTATGAATACTGTAATTCTGTTTTGTAAATTAGACTAATACAGTTTGATAACAACTCATTCATGCCATCTAACCCTCATTCAACCGTATATCAACATAGCGGAACTTTTTCAGCTACTTGGACAACTGACAGAACAACGTAATTATATTCAAAATTTAAATCATTTGTGACTTAAACATCTCTTTTCTTAACAGCTCTTTTTTTGGATTTTCTTTTCAGCTAAATAATCACTTTTTGAAATATGGTTAAATTTACATTTTGTTCACTTATTTAGCTTAGCTTGGTTTTCTAGCGGATAATAAGCGAAAAGTTATGCGGGTGAAAAATTTTCTGGTTGATCGATGTCATTAGTGACCAGTGAAAAACAACCTGTCACCGGGCAAATGAAGATAAAAAGCATGGAGGCTGCCAACATGATTTCAAAATAAATGAACCGATTCTTATTAGAACAGAACAATTGCCGTTTTTTATTTCCATCGAAAAAGCTGTCATGCACCGTGGGTGTCTATTCTTAGCGATGTTGTGAAAATGGCCTTTCGCAACCCTTAATAGTTTCAATTTGGCACCAGCGCTGGTAATTTGTAGTCGTTAGAACAAGCACTAATTAACACCAAAATCTTTGACTGAACATACGTTCTCGCCAGCGGCGTTGCTAAGCAACAAAAGGTATCCTTACTTTGCTGTCGCAACAACGAGCGCTTTACTTAGAACGTATGCTGGATAATGCTAAAAAATATTGTGTGGAAACTCTGCAAGTAACATTTCACAAAACTAGCAAATGTTTTCTGTTCGCTACAGGTAAATTGCTTGCTTAATGGAGTCCAATTCACTTTGACAATTAACCTCTGCGCTAGATATTTTAACTAGTCACAGTCGATTTAATCAAAGTAGTTCCTGAAGTTTTGGAATAGTTTAAATAAAATTATTTATGGATGCTAGCCAACAAAAATCCCCATCTCTGAATTCCAATATTTACCTAATTGTCCATTTTTACCTCTTAGTTCAGACGAAGCTGGCTGAATTAAGGGCAAAGAGTAAGTATCAGCACTGTTGTAGAACTGTTGTAGAGGTATTTAAGTGGAACGGGCCTGAAACTTCTTATCCCCTTATCCACGCCTCCAATTTACGTTAATTAATTTAAAGAATCCATCCCTCACAATTTTCAGTATGAGCCATCATGAGTAAACGGGTCAGCAGCAAGCTTACAGAATTCGTCACGACAACTCTTCGATTGAAGCTTCGTGTCCTTTGGTTTTCAATTTTAGAAAGCGAGTGCGCCAATTTAGTTCCAATTTATTTCAAAAGTAGGTTTCCGCTCACTGATTTTTTTTAAGCACCGGGGCCGCAACGAAGAGAAAATAAGTAGCACGTTCCCTCTGTTCATCCAAACTGGTATCTTCACAATTAAGCTAGAGCACAGGAACTACTCCAGCAAGCTTCCGATTTGGTGCCAATCTTTGCTTTTCTCACTATTGATTTGCAAATCATCGAGAAGTCCTATAATTTGAATGTTTTTTTCTCCTTTTCCCTAGGGAGTCCATGTGGTGCAAGCTGTGCTCCTTCGTGTGCTCCTTTGTGTCAGCCATCATGTTGTGCTCCCCCTCCACCACCACCTCCCCCACCAATGCCCGGTCCTCCTGGTACCCCCGGGTGCATGGGACCTCCCGGCACTCCCGGATGTCGTGGAACACCCGGCTTTATGGGACCTATGGGGCCCATGGGGCCCATGGGACCTCCTGGAGCCCCGGGCCTCCCTGGCATGGCCGCACCTCCTCAACAGTGTCCTCCTGTTTGCTTACATTGGACAACAACTATCCACCCAGGTGGAGGAATGCCTCAGGTTTCTCCCATTCAGACCGTGCCGTGCCCTGCTCAATGTCAGCAGGCTGGTTGCTGCTCTCCTCCTCCTCCTCCTCCGCCCCCTGTAGTGATGCCTGTTCCCCCACCGGTAATGCCTCCTCCACCTCCGGTTCAGCCACCACCACCTTGTCCTCAATCATGTCCCAAAGCTTGCTATCCAGCCTGCACACCAAAGTGTTGCAATCCGCAACCTCTCCCACCGCTCCCACCTCCAATGCCTCCGATGCCACCTATGAATCCATGTCAACCGTCCTGTGCTCCTACCTGTTGTCAAGGGCCACCTCCACCAATGATGATGCCACCTCCACCAATGATGATGCCACCTCCACCAATGATGATGCCACCTCCTCCAATGTACCAGCCACCACCCAATCCAATGATGATGATGCCTCCTCCACAGCAAATGTGTCCAGCACCATGTGCTCGATCATGCGCACCATCTTGTAAACCTGAATGTTGTGACAAAAAGAAGCGTGACGCTGAAAGTTAAATGGGCGAAACAGTAACGCGACACATGATATGATAAGACGTTTACACCACTGTACATGTGGTGCCACATGCTGCGGAACGGTTACACAGGGGACAGTGTAGCTATTTCCTTCTGTTAATATCATGGAAAACCGTTATGGAAAACGTAATGAAAAAGGCTCATTTTGAGCGAGGTGATACCTACTTACCATATCATTTCAACTGAACTAAACAGAACAAAAATATTGTACTATTAGGGAAATTAATAAACGTAGTGTTTGGGTTACCCTCAGTTTTATATTCCATTAACTGCAAATTTTCCTGGGTTAAAAGTGGTTTGTTATACAACAGTTGTGCACACTTTGGCCGCATTTCGATGACGATTTGTGAACAATATGAGGCTTTATTATTTTTATGCAATTTTTTTTCCTGTAATTTATACTCTTTAAACTTCCTATGCCAAATTGCCATTGCATTGCTTGTTTTGAATCAGATCTTTCTTCTTTCCGCTCCTTAATACTTCTGGGAGCGGGAAACAGACATGACACCATTAAAATCTGGTGTTTGACGTTAATCGGGAGGAGAGCTTAGAGGGCATTCAGCGGAAATAATAGACTAAACACCCTGAGTAGTTGAGGTCCAAGCAAAGCGGATGAACCTACAGTGTACTGGACATACCTTTACTAGCATATGACAAATCAATTGATAACATACGTATCTCTACCTTAACTGCAGAATGAGCTATGTCCCACAGTTCTCATGCGCCCAATGGTGTTCAAAAAACAAAATTCAGGGCAGTATGTTGTTTGCACCCATGAGACTCTTTCTGTAAGGGTTGCAAAAGTTCAAGCCGAATTTTATAAGCAATCCCGAGTTCCATCTCAGCAGGACTTACCAAGAACTCAGCAATTCCACCCTCTTAATTTTCGCGCTCTGCAGAATATTATACCCGTTCCCAAACACACCAAAACTAGAATATCGCAAAAGAGTGGATCATTCCCGAGCAATCCCAAGAGCATTAATTTCTTTCGAAGATTGAAAGGTTCAATATATAGCACAGGAGTTACCCTTACCACGACAAAAGACTTTACGAACTCTCCCAAGTACTCCTTACACGTCACATTGAGTTCTCCACCAAAAACTATAGTTTCCTTCAACTTTTCTACTACATGTCCCCAGGGTTGAGGTTAGGGGGTTCCTAGGGTGCCCTTGATCCCCCCTTTTTTGTACGCCTTTTGTAAGCAAACAGCATACAACCGGTCCGGTGGCGAAAACTACATGCCAATCCTGTGAGTACCCTCACTTTAACACAATGGGACTCTCCTTTGAAAGATCCTGGCCACACCCCTTGGACTGACTTCAACCAAATTTGGGTGCGCTGAATACCCAATCATACCTGTTTAAATTGCTTTTGCAGCACGTCACTCTCGTGTTATGTCGCCATTGGTATTTCGTATTGAGAAAGCTATTGTTATTGCAAGTGAAACGATTGACAAACAGTCAAAAATTTGATCTCGACTGCGTCTTGCCGAAAACACGAATGATGGCTCGACTAAACTCACTCCGTATGCCACTGATACCACACTTTGCACATTATTGTTGGCTGTACAAAGCTAGGAGATGTCACGTGGATGTCAGAGCATTTTAAACGTTTTCAGGCTAACACATTTGTTTTAACGACAAATTTACCCGAGTTATTCCTAACAGATCACAATAAGGTATGTTTGAACACAATTTAATTGACAACATAACATTCGTCGTATAATACTAAGCTGTACATTTTACAGCCGATCTGAACACAAAACGATCACAAGAGCTCGAATCCCATCTGATACTTGAAGTCAAGTTCCATTTCATCGCAGTGGAGTAATCCTTATTTACAAAGACATTTATCCTGAATTCGAACTCTTTTGCAACTGACAACAGTTAGTTTTCTAACTACAGCTTAAAAACATGTTTTCAAGACAGTTACATTGCCCCAGTATTCGTTAACTTGAACACCGGGCGTTCATCCGCAACCCGTCTTGAAACATCGTCGTCACAACGTTGAGTAAGCAGTCGTCATCCAGTCTTCGTATTTACTCTTTGTCTTTCTTTTCTTCATCATTCTTCTTTTCCTTCTTTGCCTCATCCTTTCCTACCTTGGCCTTCTTGCAGCAGGCACTGCAGGGGGGAGCGCAAGTTGGAGGACATGGGGGAGGACAGGGAGGGGGGCATGGTGGAGGACAGGGAGGAGGGGGAGGGGGGCAGGGTGGTGGACATGGGGGAGGTGGGAAGTGGTGTTGCTGTACGTGTACTGTTTGGACAGTGTGGCATGGGGGTGGGCATGGGGCAGGAGGAGGAGGTGGGGGTGGTGGGGGTCCGGGATGGGTGTGGTGGACAAACACATGAGCGTGTGATTCAGTAGAGAATGGAGGAGGGGAAGGCATGGGTGCCGGAGGGGGACCTGGTGGACTGGCGTGGTACACGTGGTGGTGCACGGTGTGGCCAAAGTGGCATGGTGGTGGGCAGGGAGCAGGTGGAGGTGGGGGAGGAGGTGGTGGGCCTGGGTGGAAGTGATGATGATAAAGAAATGACTGGCTACTTGTTGATACTGGTGGGGGTGGGGGTGGTGGGGGAGGAGGACAGCATATTGGTGGGGGAGGGGGTGGTGGGGGTGGTGGTGGGCAGCAAGTTGGTTGACAAGGACAGCTTGATGGGCATCCATAGCCGCATTTCTTAGCTCCTGAATGAAGACAAAAAATAAACAAATATAACTCAAGAGATTATATATAGATTGATATCTTAAACCTAAAATATAAACCTTTTAGCATCAGGTTTAAGTAGAACTGTAATTCCTACTGCGTTGATCTCGATGTTTCTTATTTGCTTAATATTTCCGAGAACAAATTTTACAGGTACTTATGGCTTTAGTTCAAACCAAGATAAAAACATCTCAAATTTTTATAAAACAAAAACGAAACCGATCAAGACAGTACGTCGATACGATGATAACATCGCAATAAACAAATGATTTGAACTGGAAGGCCAAACATGTGATCATTTTCAATAGAGCGACAAATCGTGGTGGAAGAAAAATGATTTACTTTGACTTTGCAACTGCTGGTTAAAATACATCTTAAAAAACAAACGTCACGCCGCCAGTTACCTTTTGAGAAACTTTTTTTCATAGTTGGGTACGAAAGTAAAAGCAAAAAAGGCAGGATTATTATGATTTTAAGTCGCCATTGAATTTTCAGGGATTTGCTATTTTTCCAAAATGTTATCCGCTGTTTATTGAGGCGACTTAAATAGATTTTGTTAGTATTTAATGGTCATGTTTACGTTTGCATGTTTTTGTAATATTGCGTTCGACTTGAAAAAGCCTTATCTTATGCGGCAGTTTTAAAACAGTCAAAATTGTCAAGATCAAAAGAATCGACATTTTTCACCAGTTTGGATACTTTTGTCTGTTAACTGGTGGTGTGGTTCTTCTAGACAAGTGACGAGAGAATTAACCTGCTGCGGGAAATGATGTTATTTTTCTTTGATCATTTCCCCAGTTTTGCTGGAAATAAACTACATTGATCAGACGTACTTTAAGACCTTTCACCAAAACTCATCTCCAAAGATAAAATCCAATCCTTGACTCAGGAAGAAGAATTCTGAATCGTGTAATGTGAAACCCAACACCTTGTCATTCCGTAGTTAAATTCAAATTTCACGCGATTTGTTTGATATGATTTCTTTACTTTTAGTTTAAACAAGCCTAACCTCTCTTAACAGTGATAAATTCCAGGGTATACGCTTTCATAACAGCAACATTTTCAAAACTTAACAGTATTTTGAACTTTTTAAAACTTTTGAACTTGTTAAAATTGTCGGCCTGCATAGCAATAACTTGATCTTTTGAAAAACCATTTTTGTTTCCTTACCTTTAAGCTGATTCAGCTTTTTCTTCAGAATTTTCTTTTTAGCTTCAACAGTGAAGGCTACCAGCACAATAAGGAAAAGAAAGATTCGCTTGTCCATGTTGCCTAAAAAATAAAATAAGTATTAGCTGCATTACTCAAACTTCAAATTAATTTGTAGTTGCAATACGTTTGGCATAAACGCCGCCTATGCTATTAAACCACGGCGAGATTTCAAAATCTTCACAAATGATAAATTTCGATCTTTAAGAAACCTTGATGAACATACCTATTGTTCAAGGACAGTTAACTTTAATGCTCGTTTCATCTGCTGTATTTAACACATGTGCAATGACATTGTATATTATATCTGAACAAACTTTATACAAAAAACATGGGTGGGAAGCTTATAGGGTTAAAGCAAGTTCAATTTCACAGATACTATTTTTTATTACTTTACAATAATTTTTTCTTAACAGCTAAGTCAGCTACCATCAGAGCAACCCGAACAAAACAATGCAAACAAAAGTTTAGATTGAAGGCCAAGCCACGGACTTAAAATAGTTTCGAGAAGAAAATACACTTCGTAGGAAGTCGAATGACTGACCTCTCAAAAGAAAAAAACGGCCGTTGAAAAGCTATACGATATGATAAGAACCTTCAGTTCGGTTTAGCAATAAATTACTTCATTATCAATGAAACATGAAAGCAAAGTTCTCAAACGATCTTACCTTTCTTTCAGGAAAATCTAAAATCCCTGATTCCTTGGGCAACACAATCAAGAAATTGCTACTTTGCTTTAAATGGAAGACGTTGCGATGCGTTAATCGTTTGCACTACCCGTTCTGGTTTAACGAATTTGATTGGATGGTGCAGGTTTGCTCATGCATGTCCCAGCGATCCAATGTGGCGACGTAATGGAATGAGTTTGTATTTGACACGAGGCCTCCGTTCACACCGCGGGCGATTAATTTTTTACGCATCACCGGTAAGCTGTCCCGGAACACTGGTTCTATGCCAAGAATCCCATATTGAAGTCTTTCATAATAGCCTCCCGACACTTTCATGGTGCTTGAATTGTCACAATCAAAGCAACCTGTAAACGTTGAATCTTTGTTTTCTTGAAATCTGCGAACCATGAGCGAGGCACAAAAACCGTTGTCCGAATAAAACGCCCCTCCGGAATTACTATTTTGTGTAACCTTTCGACAAGGTCGTTCCGAAGTAATCGCAAACAGCAGCTTGAAATGTGCTCTATTGTAGTCACAGACACTGGTTTTATTGACTTGCTGGTGTTTTGTCGTTTGACATTTATTCACCCGTTATCGCCATTGTTTCACGGAGTCTCGTGGAATAATTGCCTCTATTGCAGATTTTACCATTTAGGCAAGAAAATGTTATTATTATATCAAAAGGCATTAAAGAAAGTAACGGTTTTAATTAAGAGGTTATTTTTCGGCAAGAGCAGCAATGAAAAGAAAATTCAACTAACTTTTAAATAGTGGTCGGCAAAATGGCCAGACTGTAGATTGTCAGTAAACATATATGGCTCTCCAGGAAATAACCGTTACAGGATTCAAAGATCGCTTTATACTTCTGGCACTTTCCGGCTACCAATGTAGTTCTTACAGCCTTTAAATTATATTCAAGCTGTTATGACGATGTTGCTCTGCAAAAAAAAAATCATCTCTGAGGATTTTTCTACACGTTTGTAATTCTAAAGACTGTTTTGTTTTTTTTTTCCAACGAAAAGATGTTAATAAATGAATTCAATGATGGCTGTTACAATCTTAGCATTTATCAGTTTCGCGCGTTTTATGTCAAGTCGAGGAGAGCCATGATCTAGACTGCTCGTTTTAATGAAATGTCACAAGCCTTACTGAGTTAACTTCCTCTTCTGTAACCAAAAGTCTCTTGTTCTGCTAGGAGGTTAAAACAGTGATTTACGAAGCTGAATTTTATATAAGAAGCGATTTTTCAGAGGTGGCTTTTGTTGACTTCCTTCCTTATTTTTTGTTTGTTTGTTTGTTTCTTTATTAATTCGTTCGTTTGTTTGTTCTTTCATTAGTTGGATCATCTGTACGTTTGCAAATTTGTTTGTTTGTTTCTTTTTGTTTGTTTTTTTCTTAATATTGTTCATCTGTGTTGTTTGTTTGTGTTTCGTTGTCTAGGACGCGGAATAGCTGAGGCAGACAGGAGCTCACACTGAGACGGTCAGCCAGGACACGGGTGTATATTCCTTTTTGTGGAAGCTTAAGGGTGCCATGGGACAGGTGGAGGTAAATGATAACTGGGACAAATTTTAAACACCACTCACAAAAATGTTTCTCATTAACAACACTTTATTTAATTACACGAATTCCAACAGGAACATTCATAAGGGAGCTAGTACATAAATTCGTCACTAGAACGTAAAATATTCTACAAAACGTTCGTACATAGATGTTATTATTACGTCAACGCAACGGTTTTTCCTTCTGGTCATTTCCCAGGCGAAGCAGAGTTCACCGCCTACGCCATAAAGATACACCATGAAACAATCCCAAACATAACAACATCTGGCTCACGCAGTCTTTGTCCTCGTATGTACATCGCTGAAGCTTTATCCTGATCGCTTCTTGCAGCACATAGGGGGGCAGGCTGGTGGACAGACTGGAGCAGGTTGACAGCATGTTGGTGGGCATGGTGGTGGGCATGGAGGAGCAGGAACAACTATTGGAGGAGGAGCAGGGACTGGGCAAGGGCATGGTGGTGGTGGTGGCTGGTATTCCCACACGTGCTGCTGGCTTTGGACAGTGGCGGGAGGAGGAGCTGGCTGAGGGGGAGCGGGCATGGCTGGAGCCTGCGGACCCATGTGGTGGACATGGTGGTGGTGGATGTGGGTGGTGTGGTGGATCTGTTGGGGAGGTGGTGGTGGTGGTGGCGTACAACAATAGGTTGGGCAGGTGGGAGCACACATTGGAGCCATGCATGAGTATCCGCAGGGGATCGCGCCTCTCTTTTCTGAGGAGAAACAACAAATATGAAGGTCACTACAGTTACGATGTTATATTGATAGTCTTGTCTACCTCATGCATTACTATATCACCATGTCTTGCGCAGTGAATCAAAATATTTGCGGCAGACGAGAATCTTATCGAGGTACACGATACTTCTTGGTGTGATAATTCTTCCGTGATTAGGCCCAACACAACCTCGTCATCTTCGAGGTCAGACGTATTCTTAAGTACTTCTTTGTTGGGTAAATCACGAGGCTAAAAACCTTCTCATGGAGGTGTCAATAGTCTGGGTGGTCCGAAACAAAAATTTTCCTTTTTAAATAAAAATGTGTAATAGAAGCTTATTTCATATCAATTGTCATCTTGCTACGGGTTGATCATTTTGTTTTGAATTGTTTAGCTTACTTTCTCGTGTCGTCTTACTACCTTAAGATAATGAAAATATCAGAAACTGTACGAAATTTTCTCGGTAGGTTTTAATGTTCTGGAGGCGGGAAAGATATTTAACCCCGTCTTGGAAAACGTTTCATGTCTTTCATGATTGTGGCAACACAAGCATAAAATATTAACTTGTTCCGATCTTCAAATTAAGTCAGTTTTCGACAGAAGATTTCGCTCCGGATTTTGTCAATCCTTTGCGACTATCATAAAAAAACGACTATACTCTCTTGTGAAGACGCGTTTAAAATAGATATATTGTAACTTGCAAGATAAAACAAGGGAGACTTACCTTTGAGAGATTTTGCGCTAACGCACACAACGGCGGCCAAAAGAAGAACAACAAATCGGGCCATTTCTGCAACTTGATGACAAGAAAAGCTCGTAAGAATACTATCGATAAGCAATTAAATGAATAGACGAGATAAAAGATTGTTCCCAACTCTAGGAACGAGGCGATCATTTCACACTCTTATAATAAGCGGTAAAGACACTCGAGGCAATTTGTTACCTTTCGAGGAAATGATTGAAACGGCCTTAAAGAATGCAGGAACTTATATGATATCCTAAACAGATAATAAGCCAAGCAAGAAATCTTCAACTCAAGACACTATGTGCTATCGGCGTTGTGGTTATAAATAGATCAAATATGGTGAACTTACCTTCTTGTCAGAGCTCGAATCGATCTACTGAGCGCGCTGAGAAATGAATTGCAATAGAGGATCTTATTAATTATGTCGACGTTTGACCAGTCGCAGGTCTTAGATAATGAGATCGATTCCTATTGGTTGTCGATGACTACGGATCACAGGATTCGAAGGAAGTCTATAAGTTATTAATAGTTTTAGTTGATTTCATTGCACACTTATGAGTTTTGCGCAAGTCCCAATGACTAAGAGATTAAGTCATCGGCGCCATTGAGTCAATTTGGCGCGCGCGTTAGTTCGCGTCAAACGCAGGCACAAAGCAACCAAAAACATTTCCACCTTGTGTGACTTCCTAAGAGCATTTATCATTGTATTCCCCTGAAACGGTTTGTTATCTCTCGCGTTAGAAAACGCGTGAAAAATAAACTTTTGGTACCTGGTTATTTTATGACAGCAGTCAAAACATTTTCTCACGAGAGCCAGGTACCCGTATGAACTGGGTAATCAGCCGTTGCATCATTGTTTTCCTCTTTCGTTGTCTCAATTTCCTCCGAAAAACGTTTTTCAAATGGAAATCATTGCCACTTATTTTCTATTTTTTTTCATATTTCCTCGCGTACTCCTGCACTTATAAATGCGGAGTTAATTTATGTTCAGTCCAACCCTATTCCTTTCAATGCTTTGGTATTTTGTTTTATTGAGCTCGAGGGCAGGTGCTTGTATTCAAGATATTGACAATACGTTCAAAACGCCGTCTGAGCTTACAAGATTACCACAATGGAGTCCTTTACGCTATTTAAAACAACTACATTAGATATTTTCGTGCGCAATTGACAAAGCAAACATGTAATAAATTAGTTCTTAATGCGCCGTTTTAACGTTTCTTTGTTCTAAAGAAAGCGGTCGCTTTAAGATTTATGGTTTCTGAAATATAAAAGAAATCAAACCATAACAACAAAGTGGAGAGGGTGAATATAAATAGCTAGGAATTGCTAACAATCCAACACACAGCATCTTGCAGAAGAAGAAAAATAGAAGAGAACCTGGCTTGAATGCGTCGCTAAGTTCTTCAAAATGTTTTTCTCTACATAACGTTCATTGTTTCCATTAGTTTTTTTTCTAAAAGATGCTTATGTTAATAAAGCAAATACGCTACACTTCCTTTACTGAGTTCTATGACCCGTGCTGAATTTAAAAATACCGTTAGAGTACCAAGAGGTAAAAATGTGTAACGCAATAACGCGCGGTAAGCGATGAATGACCTAGAATGTGGGTACCTAAAACGTTATGATTTAACTGTGAAACTTTGTTAGTTAAAAATGTACAGGATAAAAAAAAATGTTTTCTTTTCGGGTCCAGAATGCATCTACGCTGAATTTGTATGAATAGACTTCCCGCGGGGTATTGAGCGTAAACTAAGCAACATATATCTGTTGGTGAACTGACTATACAGGACGGGTGGAGTGGGTCGGTTGTACTAATAAAATTTAGGGTCGGGTGGGTCAGTGGATTCCATCTTTAGCACAAGAGATTTTTGGAAAAGGTGTCTGTACGAAAATTCTTTATTTCAGGCGTTGGAAAACTTTTCAATGAAGAACTTTAATTATAAAAATTCCAATTATTTTCGTTGGTGTGAAGGTAGCTTTGTATATTTTGCAAGTCTTGTTGTTTTCGTTGTTAATTGTTGTTGTTGTTTCTGCTGTTGTTTGTCGGTCCTTAGCAAATAAGTTTTAACCGTGAACTTCGATTGACTGTACTTATATTACAACTCAAATGCAATCAAGAAACAAGTTCTAGTTTAAAACACTTCACCTTTAATTAAATATCAAGAACCACATGTACAACTTTTTTTTCTGCAAACTTCACAGTGGTGAATCGAGGATTGCGTTTATTCACAAGCGTACGAGCATACGTACTTCAGGTAAACTGCATCACAAGCGCATCTTTCAGGACGCTAAACTCCTCGTGTAACATACACCGAAATGAAACCTAACTATAAAGCTCGGTTAAGTTAATCGTCATCGTCGTTTTCCTCTTTCTTATCCTCCTTTTTTTCCTCAGCCTTCTCTTCTTGTTTATCTTCCTGTTTGTCTTCTTGTTTTGCTTCCTGTTTATCTTCCTCTTTGTCTTCCTGCTTCTCTGCTTCATCTTCCTTCTTTTCCTCCACCTTGTCGTCGTCGTCGTCGACTTGGTCCTCACCAGAGGCATCATCTTCGGCCTTGACCTTGTTCTTCTTGCAGCAGGACACTGGGCAAGATGGAGCGCAGGTCATGACGCAGGGTGGTGGGCAAGGTGGTGGTGGGGGTGGTGGAGGGTGCACGATGTGGTGAACGACCTGGTGGACGTGGTGGATTCTCTGTGGTGGACCGGGTGGTTGGCATGGGGGCGGGCAGGGTGGTGGGGGAGCAGGAGCCCATTGGTGGCTATGATGATGCATAACACTAGCAGTGTGGCATGGTGGAGGGCAGGGAAGTGGTGGGGGTGGAGGAGGAGGAGGCAGCATGTGATGATGAGTTACATGGTGGATGTGGTGAACAGACTGAGGGGGACCTGGAGGTAAGCAGGGCGGTGGACATGGTGGGGGAGGAGCCGGTGCCCATGACTGGCTGTGAGAATGTTGTATACTATGAGTCATGCAAGGAGGGGGGCATGGTGGTGGGGGTGGTGGGCATGGAGGAGGGCATGGGGGAGGGCAAGGTGGTGGGCATGGTGGGGGTGGCGGTGGGGCGCAGCACGGCGGTGGGCATGAAGGTGCGCAGGAGGTTACTGAGCATGGACCACATTTCTTTGATCCTTGACTGCTTTTGACTGAAGGAAAGATAAAAGAAATAAAATGCTATTTAGAACATATTTAGCAATTACAAATCCTAACGTCAATTACCCGCCAAATCTAGTCCAGTCGAACTATTTACACTAACTGACTCCCTTGACAGGTGGTTTAAGGTGGACTACGTGTGGCGAGAAATTTTTCTTTGCGCCATTTTAATATATCACAAACCTTTAATTTTCGTGTTAAATATCTCGATTTTTCATTACTTTGTGTGCTGGATCAAGCAAATCTTTACGGAGAATGGCCGAAAATCTATCTACACCAAAAACTTGTAAACACAGTAAACGATGTGTTTTATTTGTCGTCGTCTTATGAATAAAGCGTTAACGAAATATGATGGCATACATGGAGGAGGGTGAACCACAAGTTCATAGATATAAGAATAATGTAGATTAAATCATCCAAGTTATGTTAACTACAACCCCTTCTTTTGCCGTTCTACATGATGACTTTGAGTTTCTTTCCATCGTCTACCACAATTTTTATTTACGAACCTACATTCTCCTTAAAGCGACGTATCTGTATCACTAAATCTAAAGAAAACTCAAAGAACAAACCTTTCTTTATCTTGGTAGCTTTTGGATGTTTCCCAGCCTCGACAAGGGCTACCGCCACAATTAAAAGACACACTAATAACGCCTTTGGAGCCATGATGGGCTGTGAAAATACATGAATAATGCTAAGTTAGATTTCAATAAATGAACGACTTAACTTTGAAACTGAAGTTAACTTGAGCAAAATCACAAAGACCAGACTTGGTTGAATGCAATAAGAAAGTTATCTACTATCACCTAACTAAATATTTCTTTTTTCTTTCAAGTCTCAAGTAACCGTTTAGTCGTCGTTTTATCGCAAGGTATTATATCGTAATAAAACATAAACTACGCTTTTCTCGCATCTAGTTTTCTATTAGTGAGTTGTTGTACCCCTCTATTGGTTTGCGTTGAACCAAAACGAATAAATTTGCTACTATGACGATGACTCGACTTACCGTCTCTCTGAGGCTACCTCCTTGAATACGGATTGAATTATGGTAAACTGAAATAAAACGTTTTATGCCAGGGTCCCGGAAACGTTAAATTATTCACCAGTCTTTGTAATCCCTGATTCACTCAGGTCAGGACCGTGGCGTGTTAATTATTCAAGGACCGTGAGGTGATTCGGATTTAGCGCCTAAGCCCCTTTGTCGGGAAGAAAGCAAGAATTAGACACGCGCAAAGAATATTTAACTTTTGCAAGAATTATTCTTCGACGTAATATTGACTTTTTTAGCGTTGGGATGATTTCGATTGTTTTTTCAAAAGGTCACTTTCTAAGCTCAGTATCCCCGCATCAGGTCAGTGTATGTCGTTAATATTTTAGTATTCACCAGTCGTGTAGTTAGCGAATGACAAGGGACCACCAGAAATCGGTGAAGAAAAAGAAAACGCTTTGGAAGTTTATTTAATTTCTATCGACTCTTAGAATATACCAATTCCTTTTATTATCCATTCAAAATCTTGCACAGTAAAAACTAGCTTATCTAAAGATAAGGTTTACCAGAAAATGATATTTCATCGTTTTTAGGGAGAATTTCGAACGCAAAACAAATTTTGTTTTGACCTCGGTGCAGAATACCTGCCCCTGAAATGAAATCCATCTCTCGTTGAAGTTGTTAGAAGGACTTTCCTATCTGTCACTGGGCAAGAACAATACCTCTTCTACCATTTTTAATGTGAAAAGTGCAAATCGGCGCTATAACACGCCCTTTTTGTGAAACCATGACAAACATCATGTCAACAAAGGTCACTGAACATCGTGACACAGAACTGAATCAGTCTGCACAGACATGCCAGTGGGTAGTCTGTCTTTGAATTCGCTTTTTATTTTCTCGCATTTATCCACGAAGTTTTAGAAATTAAATTAGTTCTTGGAAACAAACGATTTCAGTTTAACGCCCTAGCAGTCCATTTCTAACTAAAAGGATGAAACAGTTTCCTTCCAAAATTGAAATGAAATACAAAAGCAATAAATAAGTGGGCGAGATTTGCTTGTTCTGTGCTCGTGTTCCAATTAAAGATTGTCAACTATGGTTCATGGTGTAAGTATTGATTGTGTTTTATCTGTCTCAAGAAGCACTTCCATCTTTCAAGTTAACAATATGTGTGCAACCAATTCAGAACTTTGAAAAAAGGTATTTTGAAACAGTTAATAACAATTAATTACTTAACCTTGCTCTTACAGCATTTCATGCTTCCATTTGTAGATTAGGGGAAAACTTACTGATACTTCAATCAATTCCATAGGATGTGAAAACCGGATAAACCGTAAAACACTGTTAAGTTCAAGTTCTACTTAGTTTGTCGTTAGGTAGGTCTTTGTGGAATTTATTGGCAAGTGACAAATGGCCAAATACTTGAACAGTTGAACTGTGTTCGCTATGTGCATTAAAACTGCATGAAAGCTGTTAAACTGACTCTTTTTAAACTAGACGATTCCACTAAGGCCTTGAGCAACTGTTACTCCTTTAATTCCAAGCTTAAATGAGTAACAATAACTCAGGTCTGGATCGAATCATGTAACATGCTCCTGAAATACAACTTCAAACGTTAACTTTTTATAATGATACAATCTTTCCAAAATTTTAATTCACTATGGTCTCTGAATCAATCCCAGCAGGGGGTGACACCTCATACTGAGATGTGATCGCAGTGACCATCCTAGCATTTAGGGGTTAAAGTCCAGGATTTGGTACCGCTCATTGAACTCTGCTGGAGTTTTAATTTCCCGGTGCCTTAAGAATGCTAAAACCGAGGAGATGGCAGTCACGAATTTACGTGTTAGTCTTAAATTGGTATAACTTACAAAGTCTACACCACGCCCAAAAAACGCTATTCTGGTTCCAGTTAGGGGCTGCTTTCAACGTTTGTGGCGCCCATTCCCCATCTACTCTTTATGGACCTTCCCTGGTCACAATTCAAATAAAACACAGCGCAAATTAAAAAAAGGCAACTTTTTCACGATCATGATCATGATAACAGTCAAATGGCCCGAAACTTTTCTAACTATCAAAAAATGTTTTAACTATAACACGATAATCATGGAAAACTTGGGTCAACTTTCTTATCCGCTAGGTCGGTGGTCATTTGTTAAACAAGGATTTGCCACAGTCCGCATTTTTAGTTACTCTGAAGAAACTCAAAGGAAATTTGCAGACAGAAATTAACCGTGTCTTACCAGATGCAACATTGAATAACGATCTCAGCATTTAATCAAATAAGACAACAAACAAACAACTCCGTCTGCCAGACACAGCGGATATTTATCAGCGTCAAGTCAAAATAAAATGTGATGTCTACCGGTCATTGAACCGAACTGCTGACAAGAGCATAACAAACTACGTTACAGGTTTCTCTCTTTAACTGCAAAAAAAATCACCGTTAGATTTAAGTTGGACTTTGTATGCACAAAGCTTCTTTTCTCGTATGCTTTTTTCACCCCTTGTCAGTCAGTGAGGAGAAAAAATAGTTAGTTTTAGAGATGATCCTAAAAGTTCCAGACAGTCTGTTTTATCATTTGCGTCTCTGCTTGAACAAGTACCGTTGGATGATATTTAGGCACCTGTGAGAAGAAGGCGATGACCCCAGAAGCCGTATGGAAAGAAAGCAGTAAACAGTAGATACAGCAAATCTTTGTATTTACAGATTGAGCATTTGGAGATAGCAAATTTCTGTTCATGGTGCTATGCTTAAAGGAAATTACTGAACACTATACAATTGATATATCTAAGATACAATATCATCGTAGTCATAGGATGGTACATCTCTTACTGATTAACATAACAAGAAAAACTAAAATTTTAATGGCTCACTGAGTACGCGAAAATTAACATTTCCGAAAAAAATGGAAATATAACTGGTTTTGACTGTTCGCTTTACCATCCTGAAGAGCAATTTGCCATTCATTAAGTATTTCGAATTCTGGTTTGGAATTACATTTAGGTAACTATCAATGTAGTTTGTACAAAAGGTTACGAATTAAAATAGAAAGTACTTTGGTATTGAAAATTACGTTCTGTGATTGGTTACAAAAGATAAAAATCTGGCCGGCGTTGTTGCAAAAATACCAGATTTATTTTTAAAAGGCATTTTATTAAGTGTTACAGGTAGTAAAGGAACTTAGGTTACCGCGGTGTAAGGGCCCCTTAAATATAAATAGTATGCTCAAAATACTTACACCTTTGTGGACAAGGAAAGGTATGATCTCCAAGGTATGGCTGTGCTGGAATGCAAAGAAATTGACGGGAAGAAAGGTTCGTACCCCCCCCCCCCCCCCCCCGGGCCCCCCCCCCCCCCCCATTAAAACGTACCTTCCCTTAGCCACGTTTCTCAAAGGAATCATTTCACAAAGTAAATAAGTACACAGCAAATAAATTTACACTTTTACAAGATGGTATTATTTTCGTTTTGGGCCTATTCCCGCACGTTTACCAAAAGCCTACCTACCAGCCCTTAGAGCATATCAGGTAATTAGTTTTATTGCAATATTTGTTAGATTGCGTTCTTCAAAAGGAACACCATCTAACTAGCAAAAGGCCAACTGCAAAACAAACCTTGCAAAGTTTATCCTCTATTGATCATTTTACCAAATATAAAAATACATGTAATGCTTTAGTAACTCAATTCTTCCATCAGATTTCCAATTTAATTAACAATATGAAATCAAGTAAAAAATTAATCTTAGTACTGAAATACATTAGAAACAGACTACCTAAACGTTCAACATAAGATCTTTTTTCTTCCCTTTCCCATTCGACGAAGTCCAACGTAACTTGTTAGACTGCCTCATAATGAACTTACGGATTGAATTGCACTCTCTCCTTCAAGGTGAGACTCACTCTAGATACTAAGAACATTGACACTTCTTCGTTAACAGGAACCGCGCAGAGGGAGGAGCTGGGGGGGGGGGGCTTAAGCCCCACCCCCGCCACTTTTTTGCAAAAACATAAATAAATTAAAAAAAAATTAACAAAAATAACGGATCCAAAAATAGCAAAAAATATTCAATTCGAAAGTGAGCAGAGTTACCGGCAAAAACGAACGCGCAGATAAATAGACAAAATTAAGTATTGATTCGTTACAATTATTAGAAACATTTTTTCGCTTCTAGCCTTGTTTTAGCAGGAGCTTCCTTTTCATGCAAACCTCTCAGGAAAACGCGTAGTTTCGTAATCGGTCAATTTCGATCTAAATTAATAACTGAGGGTAGTTTATAAGGCGATTCTCAAACCAATTTTAATGTAGTAGTTTCAACCTTGATCTTCGGAAGACCATGCAGTTACTGTTTCTCCAGCAATAGTACGTACTGATTTCGTCTTTTGATATCAGGTTCAGGGTTCGTCGAGCATGCCAATTGAAAGGTTTGTTGAACGTCCTGACGGTTTTAAACAAAGAAACAAAGAAAGAACTGACAGGCTTTCCACCATTAACATCGCAAAGGAATTTCCCGACCGCAACACAAACATAAAGCGTAATTTTGGCACTTTTCAAGTATATCATGTACAGTAACTTTAATATCATTCACCTCATCATTTTCAGTTACCGTTTTGTTTAATTTCAGTGCCGTGGAAATATTTGAAATGATTAATTAAGCAAGTGTTGAACTCGGCTTTCGTATGATGTGAAGATATCTCGGGGGGTGTTATCCGCCTCAAGCCTTCGCCTTTGGCGGATAACACCCCCCTCGACCTGCATAATTCTTCATATCATACTCAGCCTCGTCCAATAATTGCTAATTATACAGCGTTGAGTTCAAAACAGCTTGAGCAAAATCGTTGGATTTCTGACTTATTTATAGTAATTAATGTCAGTAGTATAACAGTCTACGTTATTTCAATTAGTGATGGTGAATTTTGAGACCTGAACATCAATGAAGATGTTGAAAAAATTAATATTTTTATCGTTATAAAACCTTTCTCCATCACTTTAGAGAAATTAAATAAAAATTACCAAGTATGCCCCCCAAAGCTCGTCCACGCTTTCTTCTTTAGCCCACCTCCCCCCCCCCCTACTCAAAAACGTGCTGCGCGGTCCCTGATTAAGGAAGGTAGCAGGTATATTACACCTTCGTTCGCGCTAATTTTTAAGAATAACTTCTCCTTTCCTGATAACTTTACCATCACAGTCTTGAAGGGTGGGCCACAGATAACAAAAAACAGTTCGCGATTCTGAACGAACGGGACGACGAGTTGGACTCCTTTCTTCAGTGAAGCTGAACGCTTGGCTCACTGTGTGACTCCTAGAACTGTAAGCAGCTGTTCTGAAGTCAATCTTCAGAGGAGGCACTTGAGTGACAGTACACCAGGCGAACTGAGTGCAATATTTGATGTAGTCATTCAAGCCATGTAAGAGGGTGCTGTCGTAATCTAGAAGAAGTTGGTCTCGGTAACTCCTATTCCATTGAGAAGCAATAGAACTTTTGACATGCTGTAAAGAGAAACTCTGTTTTACTTGAACATTTACTACACACCACACGTACAGGGCAAAGTCATGGATGGCGAATATTGACTGAAAAGTTAGACTGTTAGCCTGTGAAAAGTTAGCCCGTGTGAAAGGTCCCTTGGTAAGCTTAATGTAGTTGGGATTGCAATCGATGTTGAGAATTTGAACTGCTTGTTTCATCGGCCACACTGAAGACTGAATACACCAGAATGCCGAAACAATTTAGAAATAACGTGTCGTTTTTTGGTATCATTATTTGTTTGTTCCTTTTATCTCCATGTGGTGCTATCCTAGTGATTTTTTTAAAATTAATTAGTCTTTTCCTTCATTCTATTTTTTATGGTATTATGTAGTATCCTAGATATGTCTTCTTCGTGATTTTGTACGAAAGGCACTCATAAAAGATTGATCATTTCCGTTTTATCTTTTAAAACCCATTAGATTAACATTGCAAACTCACTTGAACAAGAGAATTTAAATCGTGTTTCTTTGCTCGTTCCTTGACAAGGATCATCACTTCGCTTAACGCATCTTGAGTTGTTGTATGTGAGGTTTCTTTCGGGCGACTATACTGCAGTTTCCAGATCTAAGGATGAAAACAAAAATAACGTGGTGGATACTTATGAATAATTACTTACCCCCAACAATAGAGCTTTATCAAAGACATTTTTACCGATACGACAGGAATTTGGAACCGTGGCTTCAAATGGCTCTTATGGGAAGCTTATGGTGGGGAAAATACATATGAATTTGCCTCTGAGAATCTCATTATGTCTCTCAGATCAATAGAAATTTCTGCCGTATCGGTAAAAAGGTCTGTTGGTTGATATGTTCAACGTAACTTTATGTTTGATTTTTACCTTACCATTTACTGAAATAATGTAAACGACAAGAAATAATTAATCTTATAAGAGTTATAAATATCCTTCATGTCTGATCATCTTCACGTAGTTGCCCTTGTGGTACGAAAAAAGGAGTTAGCAGATTAAAACTAATAACTTGAAGTAGTAAGAAGAGTACATCGTATTTTCCACCTTCATCAATAAACTCATAAGGATATGCTATTGGAAGCAACATTATTGAGTATTGAACAACAGAAAGCAAATTGTGTTTGTTTTTATTTACCTTGTTCTGAAATGCATTGTTGTCCGAGCCAATAGCTGGAGCGTCATCCACCAACAGTTCCATTACAGTACAAGTGAATGCGGCGAAGGACTCTTTCACAGCCAAAACGGCTTCATAAGCAATCTGATTCAGGAAATATTAAACTGAGTATGTCAACTTATTTTGTTGGTGACATCTTTCATGTCCATAGTTCGTTGATATTTCCTAAACGTGACTCATCACTGATCAAAATTTATAACATAGCTAGCAGAGCCGCGCAATCAAATTCAGTATACGTAAGCGTGCTCCAAATCCCGATAGTGCACGCT
>OMLO01000192.1_pt1 | contig 34091 bp, 20 predicted proteins | sample 1674811 | NCBI WGS metagenome assembly OMLO01 (sample SAMN06265003, study PRJEB25207) | coral metagenome | isolation source: Coral host | place: Mexico:La Bocana,Puerto Morelos, Mexico | collected 2008-11-13
TCATACGGGACCTTTTTTTCTCGCGCGCGGCCGTACGGGTCATATGACAACGGTAGTCTAGGCTAATCTAGGCGGGCCACATCTGTGTGTATTTTTTGTCATTAACCTTTAAAAAGCTTACTATCCAAGTATTTAAACAAAGAACAACCACTCCCTTCACTCTTTCCTTTTTATGGAGTGCACGTGTTCAAAAATAATTACGCTTTTGTATCTTTCCCATCTTTTTCTTAATCTTGAATCTTACGTGTGTTTATCTTTTAGCTCCTGAAAAACCCGTGGTAACAGTAAGAAGAATCGATAGTACGTCTGTGACTGTATCGTGGACTGTAGACAGTGAGGGCATTCATTATTTCCTTGTGACATACCGTAAATTAGCAGATGGCTCAGATCAGCACACAATCAACACAACTCAAACTGAAATCGAAATAACAGGACTTGAACCTGGTGTTGAGTATGAATTCGAGGTGAGTGTCCATTTAGTTTTGATTTCAGCTGTATTCGACTTTGCTACTCATTGAAATATAAACCGAAAGAAAATCGAAAGGACAACAAGAGGAAAGTATTTTGGTTTTATAAGCTTTGGAGATAAAGGGTGCCATTTAATTCGTAAGTCTGGCGTTTCCTAATTGTTTATCATCTCCGTTTTCACTTATTTGGTTTCAAGGAGTAATGACAGAAACATTCACCTACTTATTGGTTTTAGGTTGTTGCAAAGAACAGCATGGGATTTGGCCCAAGAAGTGAGGAAGCCAAAACGCAAAGCAAGAAAAAAGGTAAAGACATTTAAATGTGTACTGCCCTGAATATTTCCTTCATTCGTCAGATGGCAAATGTAAGTTGTTCTTATTTGTTCCCGCCATATATCTTATAATTGTATTAATCTGCTAGCATTATACCACGAGTGCCGTTTTCTTAGTGGCTGCGCTCTCACTGTGTATTCTGCATTAGTAGAATTCTTCTAGTATACTAATGCAAATACCTTCGGCCTCATTGAGTATCACCTCATAAAAATCTCGACCTTATAATCTGATTGTTAAGTAGATATAGTGTGTAGACTAGCAGTGCACGCTTGCTAACGGTGTGGCCGCTTCTCAGCGTCTTTTGAATTGTCTTGAGGATTTAGATAACTAGTATGTCGATTGTTGAGACTGATTTCAAGGAGGCGTTTTATGGTACTGATCATGGCTCATTGTGTTGCAGTTTCAAAATTTGATGATAACAAGAAGCTTTGGCTTTTGATTTCTGCTGCTGCAGGAGGCACCATCTTCATTCTGATTATCATTGCTATTATTACAGTGGTTATTTCAAAACGGAGGTAAAGGATATTATCAAATGTTATAAGAGGTAAATTTAAAGTGTTCAACTGAACTTTTGTACAACTGAAGTCATGGGCATATTTCACCTGATCCGGCAGATGTGGACATGAGTTAAAGTCCGAATTTGAGATCTTGCCTTGTTTGTGCTGTTATCAGTTCTTAGGTAACACACTATTTCTCTCAGTTCAGAGTCTTCCACCCTACTCAGGTGGAAAACCCGTGCAGATTATGACATCCACTATCAGGCTGCGGACTGAATGATGAGAATCGGTTTCTAGCTTGCGCTTAGGAAAGACAAGAGACGTCTGCAGCAGACTGACTACGTTAGGACTCTAAAAATAAGGGGAAGACATTTTTGAAGTGAATGACAACTGATTTCATTAATATTCTGATTTCTTGAAGGAAATTCAAGAAACGAGCAAACACATTTGAAGGTCAGTCTGTATATTTATTCACTCTTCAACTGGACATGTTAACTTTATTTTAGCTTAACTGTAAATTGTTGGTTAGGGAGTTTCAGTAAGTATGTACTGCTTTAAAAATATTGTTTTATGTCTTGCTGTTATTTCTGGTGCCAGTTCCACTGATACCATTTACACCATATTAACTTGTCAGTTGGCCAGTAATTTCATTGTTTTTCTGTAGGAACTGAGCTCTTCTCTAATCATGGTCTGAGTCAGTACGTTGATCCCAGTAACTATGGTGATCCCATGGAAGCTGTCAAGACGTTCGCTGCCGAGATTGACAGATGTCATATCAAATTAGAGTGTGCTGTTGGTGGAGGTTTGTACTTATTCGGCATATTTATCATTGCAATAGCAAAGGAAATCTATTTCAGTTCAGTTTAACATTCTACCACAAACCACGTAAACAACAAGACTCGGAGAATATTGATGTTGGTTAATTCTCCAGTTTTTGAGTATGATATTCGAGGGAATTATTCGCTATTTTCTTAGGCCTTTTTAAAACTCTCCTGTCCTTTCTGGTTGGCTATGCTGCATATATTGTAGAAAGTAATGTGGATATTCTCTTTTCATCCTGTCTATCGGTAGGTGAGTTTGCTGAAGTTTTCAAGGGATTATTTGAAGACTCTATTGTTGCAGTGAAAATCCTCAAGGTATGCGAATGTGTTGATTATTGTTGAAGTTTGACTTGTTTTGGTTTAGATACTAAATAAACTTTGGATTTGTTTCCACATAGTTAAAAAGAGAGTTGCGAGAGTCAGAGAATTGATCAGTTGCGAAAATGTTTCCGCGCTCACAGCTAATAACAATAATTTAATTTGCCGCGCGTTCTGATTTTACAATATTTTCTTCGAGAGTCCAGTAGTTTCTTTGGTCTTATATTTTTTGGGCCCTCGTTACAAAATGGAACTCTCTTCTTTTTTTAAAATATTTGTTTCTTTGATTTCATCAGCAAGGTGCTACATCCAAGGCTAGAGATGACTTTATTTCTGAGGCTTCCATCATGGGGCAGTTTAAGCACCCAAATGTCATCCAACTGATAGGCGTCGTAACAGTCAGTAAGTGTGCAAGTAGTTTGTACAGTGCATATATTCACGTTTTAAACGTGATTGTCAAGTTTTGTTAGGTGAGGATTTTTGAAAGGCAAATCAAGAATAACTAATCTCTTGGGACGATTCTAGTTGCGATATTTTCAGTTGTCAAGCCTGTATGCATTATTCTGTACGCCACTGCGGCATATGTGGCGTCGATCTTACAGAAAAGTCTTCTCTTATCCAGCTACCTTACCACTTCTTTATACATGTTACCTGTATGAACTTATAACTAAAATATCTGTGAGTGTCGGCGCTTTCATGACAGTTGCGTATTCCGGTTGGTTTGCTTTAAGGTCGACCCATGATGATTATAACAGAGTTCATGGATGGTGGATCACTAGATACGTTTCTCAAGGTATGCTGGGAATACCCACTGATAGTCTTCGTTTGATTGTTTGGGTGTTTTTTCGTACATCTAACGCGATATGAGTTTTTTACATTAGTTCTGGAGACATTTTCTAACAAGCTTCAACCCAAAAAGACGTGAAGGATCATAACTGGTTTTGATTCCGTTTTCTATCTCTGGTTTTGTAGATTTTTTAAACTTGTGTATAGCAGAACTATTGTAATGTCGTCATCGGTCACAATCTTCATTTATGTTCACGTTAGACAATTCAGTTTTCCTCCTTGATCCTTTATATCTGTTACGTTAGAAAGTGTCACTTGACATGCTTGAGTAAGACTATACTTGTATGTGCGACAACACCGCACGCGTCATGGCGGTACGCATCGAAATGACGGTTTAAATGTAATTGAAACATCAGAAAATGTTTGTTCCCGAGACGAATCTTGCTACTATTGCATTCTCTCTTGTTAAGAACCACGAAGGCAAACTCACGACCCTACAGCTTATTGGCATGGTTCGTGGCGTTGCGACAGGGATGGTGTACCTTTCAGCTATTAATTTTGTACATAGGGTAAGTACATAAGATTTGAAACGTCAGCCCATCACACTTGCAAAATGACTGATTTTAACCTGTCACTACCTAAGTCGATGAAATACCAAAGGGAAGAGAAGAGAGATATGGATTTATCAGTTTAGGTTTGCAAGCATGCGTGATTGGAAATCTCTGCTGTTGAGGCACTTGTGCCATATAATGCTTTTCTTTCTTTGTACTGTTATTATTTTATGTTTTTTTATGTTATTATTTTACTGTTCTCTAATATATTTTGTTGTTACACATTTCTCTTTGTAGATCATATTTTATTGTCTTATTTAATTTTTTTCTGCCTGTTAGTACTAGGCGTGTAAATGTGATAAAAATATGTATGGTTTCATTCTCTAAAAGTCGAAGTTAGCACTCTAACTTTCATCTTATGAACAATTATCGTGCATCGCGTGATGAACCGTTGCATGCGGCTGTTTATCTTTTTTAGGACCTTGCTGCTCGAAATGTCTTGGTTGGCGAGAACATGGTTTGTAAAGTATCGGACTTTGGACTCTCTAGAGAGTTGGAGGATAACCCTGACTCCGAGTATCAGACTCAGGTAGTTTATCTCAATTTCCCCCAGAAAACCGCCCGGGAGATTCATTTTTGAGTCTTAGACAATTGCTGTCGTCTTACATGCTCAACATGTCGACAATGCCTTATTGTTGCCACACTTGCTCAACTTGTCAAGCAAAACCTTATGTTGACTTGTTTGCTTAACTTTGTTAACTGACTGTGAGCGTGGTCTAAACTGACATTTGTCTGTCCCTCTAGGGTGGTAAAATTCCAATTCGATGGACAGCGCCAGAAGCGATAAGGTACCGGAAATTTAGTTCAGCTAGTGATGTTTGGAGCTTTGGAATAGTTATGTGGGAGACAATGGCATTTGGTGAGAGGCCATATTGGGACTGGAGTAACTTTGAGGTAGGAAAAAAGTATTTAATTTTTTTAGCTATTATTTCCATTTCAACAGAAATGTGTGACACTGCTTGTGTAATGGCTGGTGATCTGAAAAGCTAAAGTTTCGATGGTAAAAAAACCCCGGATTTTGTAGGAAGCGCGGGTACATCATTACGTGTTCCTTGCTAAAGTGCATTTTGCTCGTTCATTTTGCAGGTCATGGACAGAGTAGAAGCAGGCTACAGGCTGCCAGCACCTGTGGTAAGTATCTTACTTCTGGGTGTTGTCCAGTTTCCCTAACCTGCGCGTGTCGCTTCTTGGGGGAAAGCTGGTCAAACAGTCAAGAGCCGATTTTATTGAATGACATGTTTTGTCTCTATTTGTTTAGAAATGCCCGAAAATCCTCCATACAATTATGATGGATTGCTGGGACAAAGACAGGTCAAATCGACCGAAGTTCGAAGAAATTGTGAAGCGGTTGGATGAGCTCATCCGCACGCCGGAAATGTTAAACGACAGCCTGGTTTGCTATACAAGGTAAAGTGGCTGTTGCTTACGGTTACTGAGTTGAAGTAAATATTCAGTGCAGTCAGTATTTGAGGAATGACCATTTTTCGCACGTTCCGTTCTTGGAGATTGACCTAAGTTTATTGATAGCTAGCAATAAATGGATAGGGGGGCTGAGAATGAGAGTGTTATCTGCGTTGAAGTATACCGACGTACAACGACCCAGAACTTCCAGTGGGAAATCCTAATAACATAAGAGAGTTTATACTCGCGAGTAGCAATTTTTTGGCCTGACTCAAACTCAATTTAGGCCAGGCCGCTGGCGTTAAAATAAGCTCTGAGAAGGGCCCCGGAAAAACATTCATACCCAAAAAGATAAAAACTGTAATGCTGTAAGCATCACTTTGGAGAAAGAACTAAGAAGCACTAAGAAGCACTAAGAAGCGCTAAGAAAATACTAAGAAAATAGAAGCTTAAAGAAATGACTACAAAACAGTCTGAACAATCACGCGAGCGTTTACAAATAACAAAACCTTGCCTTTTGAGTTTAATAAAAGAAAGATAGCTCGATAAAGCTTATTTGTAAGAGTTGAAATTTCCTCGAGCTAACATACATTTTAGCCCGCCAAATTCTTCTTTTAAGCGCGCAAAATGTGCCCCAATGCCTGACAAAGCGATAATAATACCTGTTGTCACGTGCTATGCAGTAACTCTGCAGGTCCTATCTGACATGTAATCCAACTGAATTTCCATTACCAACCAGGGCACTTACGATAAGTTAGTTTTCTAATATTTCTTTCATGCATTCTTGTTTCGTGCATGTTAAATTACGCATTGCTGTTACCTGGGAAATGAGTCTCTTATACTTGACTGCGGAGGTTAACCATAGCGCGTGTGGAACAAAGACGTCTTACCAACTGTAGACATACTTTCTCTCTTTCAGCGCCGTGTCAGCGGACTTCACCAAACTTAGCACGATCAATGAGTGGTTAGGCAGTATTCATATGGGACAGTATGCCGCGAACTTCAAGACTGCAGGCTACAAGGACTTAACACAAGTAACATGCCTTAAGGACAACGATCTCAAAGAGATCGGGGTTACCCTGATAGGTCACAGGAACAAGATCTACAAAAGCATCAAGTCCATGAGAAAACATTTCGATAACATGCCTGAAGCAGTGTAAGACAGTGAAAGACAGAACCAATTATACGCCGACGGATAAATATGACGTCATTAAATAGGAAAGTACAAAACGGTTTTTCGAGAAAAAGGGGAGAGGCCTAAAAGCATTTTTTTGAGGAAAGATTTCGGAGATATGTTTATTTATTATATGTTAAATATCTAAACTTATTTAGTTTCCTGAAATGCATTCCAGTGATAACTTATTTGCTTTGTTTGTTTTGAGTTAGAGTTAAGAATCTTCAATAATTTCGATTTCTTTAAACTTGTTGTTGGAAAGAGGTCGATATTTTTGATTTTGCAGACGACGGTGTCTGCGGCCATCCACCGTAGGGAGATCTGAAGGGATTTTCCAGAGGTAGATGAAATGGAGGAGGTGTGGTTTTTGTTTCTGAAAATCCGATTCTGTAAAGCGTTCCAGCAGAAGTTTGAATTTTGTGAGCTAATTTTGTGAGCTTATTTCTTGTGTGGCTGTCACACCTCCTTTACCTGGAAGGGCAAATAAAGAGCTATTATAGCGCTTTTTACAGTTTCCCTTAACCCGGTGTTCCCTTTCGGGGATGGCCACCAATGATAAGTGCATTGCAGCTGTTTCGAAAGGGGCAAATAAAGGAATATGTTAGCTTTTTATACATTTTCCTCCTTTCCTCGGTATCGCCCTCCGGGGATGGCCACCACCATAAGTACATCGCGGCCGTTTCGAGAAAGACTGTGGGGAAGTGAATAGGACAATACCTAAAGGTAGTCTGGGATCAAGTCCTGGATGGGTTGTTTTATGTTGTTGTTGTTGTTTATTATTGTTGTTGCTGTGTTTATTTTCTAGTCGGACGTCTCAAGTCTTCTCGAGTCTTTTTGGTTTATTGTCTCAGGATGGGGGTCGGGGGTAATAACTGATAGACTTCGTTGTAGACGACAGTTGAAATACGAAGGGCTGGATCACCCGCAGATGACACTTTATATTTAGTTCATAAACGCTAAGCGGAAACGTGTTTATGCGGCCAAGCCGAATTGCTGTGTTCCATTACAACAAAGAGTAGTTGTATTAGAGCCTTTGCCTGTTTTAAAATTAGGAAGTTTATCTATGGCGTTTTCAAAACCCGAAGTAATGATTCTAAATCTTCCAGCTGAAAATAGTTGTAGAAGTTATTTTATTGACTCAGTAGCCGTCGTGCTTAAAGTATATTAAGTATATTTATGCTGAAATAATTTACGAGCACCATAGTTTCAGCTTCTGTGCTGATAGGATTCCTGTCTGCTGTTTTGTTTTTCAGTACAGGTATTTCATACACGTTTATATTCAAACTTAAGACAAGAATTTGTAGTTGTGACACATTAGCTATTAGATAAGCAACTTAAACCACAGTTGGTATTTACAGTATTTTACTGTAGGTATACAAATTATTAAAGATTTTTATAAATTAATTACAATACTCTTGTACTGATGGTCTAGTTCTTGATACTGGTCTTTAAACGGTACTGTCATGACCGCGCGTTGTACATATCAACAACAGCCTCCATTTGGCGCAAAAATACATAAATAATAGCCTGAATAACTTCACGAGAGTTCAAGCTCCAAGTCTAATCATTGTTTCATTTCGACAGTTCTGTTTCGTATGGACCAAAATTTCGTATGGACCAAAATTATAAGGCCACTTAACGACTGACGGTTGAACTGAAAAGCTGAGTTAAATGCGAAGGTTTGAACGGTTGCTATAGCTTTGAAACTAATCGATTAGTAATTTGACGCGGGAATATGCTCAAATATTTGATGGATTCTAAGAGGTGATAGACCACAACTGCCCAGTCTAGAGCTGAGTTGCAAAATCAAGTTGATTATGGTCTAGTATAGTGTATACGTGTTCCTGCGATACACACCTTCGCAAAAAGTAGAGTACTTCCTGCTAGGTTTCCAGAAAGACCCTAATCAATGAAATAATTATCAAACGGACTCTCAACAACGTTGTTGATTGTCAAGCAGATATGTCACCGTTGGTTGTTCTATTTTCTTTCAACTTCTTTAAATTGAGCTATTCGTGTGAAAGAAGCATCGCAACAAAGAATAAAGGGTTTGTTGTGCGTAAACGCTGAGAGCCATTGTTTATTTAACTAAATTAAAATTATCCAGAAGGCAGAAAGCGGATGCTCTCAATTCTTTCAAAAATTACTATTTGCCGGAAATTAGATCATGTCAGTAGTGTCAATGTCAGTTCCAATGTGTCCATCTTTATTATGTTGTAAATGGAGCCATTTGTAGCTGTGTATGAGTTTACACCTCAATGTCAGCTTGAAACGGATGACTGAGGTAAAACACAAACACTTATGCAAATTATGATCGACAAACGTTGCTTTTATCTCTAAACTTGGAAAATATCAGTTTGTCTGATCAACAGCAATTTAGTTCTGACATTTATATGAGATCAGCGCAATATTAGGGTGAGTAGAAGGTTGAAATCTTTGCTATATGTATTATAACAATTACAATTAAATATATGGAGTATTAGGACACCGCTTTTCAGGATGATGAAGATTACATTATAGACCGGATGATGAAATAACGAAAATATAGATACACATGAACAAACTCTGCTCAAAGCACGTAAAAAAATTGTTGAATCTTTGGAAAATAAAACAAAGAAGCCAAAACTCCACAGCTGCAAAATGACAGCATATGAAGAAAGTACAAAACCGAGACGATGACATAAGATTACATTACTGCAAGATAGTTATAAAGGCATCAATTGATCAGTCGGTACTAAGAAAAGTCATCAAAAACAACAATCTGGGCAAAAAACAAGAGCAAAAGATTTGAAAGGCAAACTATTTTATACTGGCAAACACCGTCAGCAAACACCAGCAACTAGGTCTGGCATTATATATCGAACGAAACCACTAAATATGTTCACTGGATGATCTTCGCCAATCGTCGAAAGTCCTCGGTGAAATCGTCGTGGTGAATTTTCTTCGAGTCAGCTTAATGGGTTATTTCTATTGAGGTCTGCCTAAGGGAATTCTCTTTCCTTCACGAACAAAAATTATTTCAAATGTTAGCTGTGCACGTAAACTAAACAGAACTCAATAATTTTGCCATAGGATTCTTGAGTGACTGTCTTGTTAACATAGGGCGATGGAACAGACATGATCGTTTGTTGCTAACTGTGTGTGTGGAGCAGTTCATTAGAGCTGTCTCTGGAATCTCGTGTTAACTGTACGCGTGCGTGGGCCTGAGGACTCGTAAAAATATCTTTTGAGTGATATTTCGTCCGTTATGGCTGTAGCTTGTGAGGTACGCACCACACCTGATCATGAATAGGACAAAAATTGTTTGACAGATAAGTAGATTATCAGGCTTAAACTCCTCCTCTCCTTTATCGACAGCATTCAGTTGTAAATGTACTTAGATAGGCTATAGCAAGGTGTGTTCTATTTGTTCCAAAAATAAACAACAATCGGTAGCCGCAATATATTAAAAGGACTCTAAATAGAAAGAACATACTAAAAAAACCGAGACTAGTAGATATAAAACAACAATACGAATGGTTTGTCTGATAAACCATCAGCCATCTGCTTACTCCAATCTTTGTTTCGTTGGAAGGTTTCTTTGCCATAAATTGCGTCTGCTGTCGTGTAGCATCATTGAACAGTGCCCTGATAATGTAGTATGAGGGCTTGTGGAGTCCTTTGTTAGTAACTACCATAATAACGTATGGAAATTGTGATTTGCTTCAAAACTTTCACCTTTGAAACAGTGTTTGGAAACGAAGACATGCATGCGCATGCGCTTCTGGCTTATCTAGCAGTGTCACTGATGCATCGAACGTAATATTGATACACAGCTTCTAATGGTCATGTCGATCAATATCTGTCAACCAAGTGGGCGAGAAATATTTCGTAAAGGAATTGTTGTATCATGCCTTACTGTTTATTCCTTTCAAACCACCGGAAATAAGCTCAGAATGATCCGACTGATCGCAGGTTACAACTGCATGGTATTTCGATAAGGTATGTAAATTTACTAAAAAGAAAAGAACGTATTGAAAAGAATAGAAAAAGAGAAAAGTTTGCATTTTCCATTGTCAGGTTAATGAATCGAACCAGCTTTCGTCTACTTCAGTATTCGGCTTTAACTGAATTTATTCGCAACATCACAACACTATAAGGTACAAAATGTACGTAGTCATAAAGCGACAAGATAAGATAAGATAAGAAATTTATTAATGTATCGTAGTCGCTAGTATACAATGCACACTAACTGGGTGCACCTAACTACAGTTACGTTTCTACTAATTATTAAAATATGAAATATATGTATATGTAATGAATCGAACTAGCTTTCGTCCATCCCAGTATAAGGCTTTTAATAACACATAGACAATACGCTCTCACCAAACTGCTGTCTAGTCTTACTAGCTAAACAAATATGAAATAATAAATCTTTTGAGATGTCCAATGATTTCCCTTAGTGAATGACTAGCGAACCTGGCAGGTGAAAACAACGTAAGTTATAAAAAGGTGCCTCTGTTTTGTCAATTTTTGATGTACATTATGTAAATAAGATACACTCTACAATTCTCTTTTTCACATTGCTGCTGCATTTCAGCCTCGGAATCCGTGCATGGAAATAATAAGTTTGAAAAAAAAGCTGATGTCCTTTTATTCTTCTCGCCTTGTTCATTGCTCTGATTAACTGTAGATCACAAGAACCTACTCTTTAATTAAGGACTTTTCTCGATGTTTTACGTCGTCTTTCACTTAAACCAGCGAGACAGTGTGTTTGCTTTTCTCTCTTTTCGGAAACATGGATCCTCTGTAGTGTTTTAAACTCATAAAGGACCATTTAAGCAGACTGGTACAGTTCTGTGTATCCGTCTCGCTTATCAAGAACTTGTTCCCAATTTTTTTTGATATCGATCATACACTGGATTATTCAACCCCGCAATATTGAGTATCATGGCAAAATCAGTTTGACTAAAATAGCATTCAGTTAGATTCAATGTCACATACACGTCTAAACTTAAGTGCTACTCAGCACCACGTGTTTCAATTTCCTTTCAAGAATGCATAAACAATGATATTTTCTAGACAACAGTATAGACCTCCTTCCTTCCTACACCGCCTTCAATTAACTCTAAGTATCGTCAAACGAACTATAACAGCAGATGTTCAATATTTCAAGACTCGTGATTGATGTTCACTTGTTTAGCTGGTCTTCTTTTGCTCGAGGTGACTTTTTTTTTCCTTATAATGTCAAAGAGATACTCACGTAATATAAAATTACTTTGAAAATGGATGGACATTTCTTAAATTTCCTACGAACAATCTTTTAAAAACGCGGAGTGCTGTGAAAATAGTTTCCAACTGCGCCCTAAATGGGATAACACGCAATCGTAATGGTACCCAAAATAGTACATTTAAAAATAGTGCTTTATAACTTAGAGTTTTGGCAATAGTTTTTATCTCTCACAGCTTGTATTGCTGAAAGAAAACCGCATGACATTTTGAAGAGCAAGCAAACATTGGTTAGTGTGGTCAATTGTGTGGATGAGAGAACGCTCTCATTGAAATAGATTGAAAGCTCATCAGTCATGAGCGAGTAAAGGAGTCCACCAGAGTATCTTAATTGAAAACTCGACGAGACGCGAAGCTTCGCAAGAGAAAAAAACAGATCGCGGTTATCTAAAATTATCTACTAAGTCGTCTTCGACACTCAGGTAAGCGTCTCTCCCACAGTTAGCTGTAGTTCACTTAATATGATACTCGATCGCTAGTTCAGGACTGAAGACAGACAAATACTTCTTCTGAAGGAACGACCTTCGGGCAGGAAGCCCTAATCTCTTTCTAAGTGTAATGTTTGAAGATGGATTATATATCTTAAGAAATACTTTAAAAACTCATCGATATTAGGAATTTGCTTTTTGATTCTCTTTGCAAAATATACCAAACATAAACTGAACAAAAAAATATTTTCCTTATTAAATTCATTTCACTCTTAAAAGAGTCTTGTGGATACATGTCGGCATCAAAGAATGGCTTCGGTAGTATTTCAGTGAAAAGAAATTTACATTGTATATTTGTTGCAAAGCGCATCCGGCCATCAGTAGAGCTAACCTTGTGTGAGAACACTGCATGCTTGATCAAATCGTTCTCAAATTTTAAGTCCACAAATGTGGCACCAAAACGCAGCTGACATCGTTGCCAAAATGATATTCTCGTTCACTAATTATGTATATTATGGTTTATCAGTGCCACGAGACCAAGCTCGTTTCTACATTCTTGTAAGACAGTACTCTTTTATAACTGATAAACAGGGCAGAAAATTTTGCGGTCATATAAGTTATGCTCAAAATGAACTAAATCACGTAAGTTTCACAATTTTGTTCGTCACTTTCCGCACTAGAAGTTACGACATGGAGTCCAACAAAATACTTACAAAGTGGGATATATATATACATATATATATGTAGAACTTGCTTTTAGAAGAAAAGACGGGTTTTAGAAGCCTGTTTTTAGAGTCACCCCATAGTGAGACCTTTTTTACTACGGTAAAGTGGTCACGTAACATATGATTAAACAGATCCTAGTTATATTTTCGTAAACTTAGTTGATCTAAAATATTTTAGCTAAAATACAGTAATGCAAAATAAAGAGGGTATTTGACGAATACTACGTTTATCCTATCGAGGTAAACATCGGTGTGGCGCTCAATAACAAACAATTGTCTTCCAGTTTTTCACGTCAAAAAAGTTATTCTTGGTTTTCTGTCTTAATTTCTTTATGTTAGTCGACCCCCTCCCCCAACCCCCCTTAATCAAACTTCCGGCGGTACATCAAGGAAATAGTTCCCAGTGGATAATAGTTTTTGATGTTTTCTTTTTCCGCATGTTTTATGTTTGTTTTTTTTATTCCGGAGGCGGCATCTTCAAACATTTTCTTTCAAGCTCGCGGCTTTCATAATGAGAACCAACTTTTCGTAATGTTAACAGCCAATGTTCTTGTATGTTTTTTTTCCTGTTGAATCTATTTTTACTAAGTGTATACATGACAATGAAAATAACTTTATATTTTTTACATTATTTGGTTCAATTTTGAGGTCAAAAAAAGATCAAACTAACAACACGAACTTTAGAAATAGGGTGCCAAGCAAAATTTATGAGAGTAAAATATTTATGCCATACGTTAAGGTGGTTAGAATAAAACTAGCGTTACTGCAAGCATTGCATAGTTTCACTCCATCGCCATGATGGGAGAAGGATAATGGTCGATTTGCAGGGTAGAAACGATGTATCAACCTGCGCGTAGTGTTGAGGCCGACCGCCGCTGTGCGGAAGTGACAACAGGTTGCATCAAGTTTTAGCCGACTGTAATCACCTGGATTAATAACTCAGATATGATTCTCAGTACTATAAAAGGAGGCGGGGGTGTTTTGTTGACGAGTCTCACTGTTCGTGGACAGATGAACAAAGACAATTACTGGCTTAAAAGAACAGCCAAGTTCTTTGTCTGTGGCTGGATGTTTTCACGTGGTCTGTCAGTAGGCTCTTCAAATTCATCAGCGTTACTGCTGAAAACACATCAATTTTGATTGCTGTTTAAACAATTGAAATATAGTTGAGAAAGGTGAATTGATCAACATGACACGAGCTTGGGGCATAGAAAACATCCGAATTCCCGACAGGAATCTAACTCATCATATAACGAACGCCTGACGGGCACTCTATCCACTAAGCTACGAGAACTCATGGAGAGCAAAATTTGACAGGCGACCTGCATACGGCTAGGATCAGCACTGTCAAAAGTCGTCGTGAATAGCGATAGGTGAATAACGACACGCAATTAACGACACGCTCATGTCATGTTGATCAGTTCATACAATTCAAAGTTCGTTAACGAGCTTAAAACTCATCGTCTTTATTCACTTTTTCTTTTGTAATTTGTTTTAAAGAATATTATTATCGTGTTTTGCTGGGTCTTTTTGTTCTGTAGCTTTGCATGGATCACTTTACCGTACTCATCTGGCTCATTGGAGTGGTCATATTCACCCCTTTCTGTATCAGTGGAGATGCACCTATCACAGAGACACCTCTAATTCCTGAATGTACACCTCGTAAAATCTTTCCGCGCCAGTCTGCGTGCTCGAAATATTGCGGTTCAATCATGGTGTCCGTTTATAAGAGGGTGTGTGGCATCTATTCAGTACAGCGACCACGTCTAGGTAAAGTATGAACTATTACGCCCACAGGCTTATTGCAAAGAGCTAGAATAACTCGAATTTTATATGGTAAAGTAACATCACATTATTCATTATCATATGCTCTGACCACTGTTTTATCGGAGACTCTTATATGTGTTATTTAACAAATAAAGAAGCCCAAGCCGTGTATTACACTGTGATGAAACACGACGGGAATTTGAGAACATGATGGAAATGTACAAAACACGAGCCGCGGACGAGTGTTTTTTGCATTTCTCGAGTGTTCTCAAATGTCCGGAGTGTTTTATCACAGTGTAGTACACGGCTTATAGGCTTCTTCATTTGCTTTTTCAGATATATAGATAATGTAGCGAAAACAATAAAACACGCTTTTTCTATGTTTCATATTCTGATAAAACGTGGGTTTTTGAGCAATCAGAGCGCGCGCAGGGTGCTATCTACAATTACAAAGGTATATGTACTTTGATCATTGATCACGCCGACGATACAGAGCTATACAGTTATCTTTACCTCTTCAAGCAATTTTGATGATATCGAAAGGAATCTGACAGTGACATCAACAATTTTTCAACTTGGTTCAGCAAAAATGAATTAATTACTAATCTAAATAAACGCAGAAGGCGCTTTTTAAAAGTGCGAAAACAAACAGTGGTCAAGAGAGACAGCTCAATCTGATGGTTAGTGTCTTACCTTGTAGCAAGCTACAAGCATTTTGAGTCAGAAATTGCTAAGTTTTGAAATAAGAACTAAGGAATACCTGCTATTTAGGACAACAATTAATGGAGTATAAAATACGCAGCAACCCCGAGTAATTAATGAGGCGTCTGTATTGCTGAGCTTCCTCGCGACATGCAAAAGATCACCACATATCTAATGGAGCCAGTAGTCCGCAGCTACCCAAAATGCTTCCCTCAGCTTTTATCTCCAACTTTCTCACTTGATCATCAAACTTGTCTCATTACTGCAGTTCTTCTTAATTTCAGATTCACCTTTAAATGAAATCAGCCTTAAGAGGGAAGAAGCATCAAAGTTTCTCTCCTTGTCTCTCAGCCCACGGTTACTTACAAAGAGAAAAACTAGGAGAGTAACTACTATGCCGGAAGAATGTTGCACTGAAATGTGTAATTTAGAGGAGATTCACGAATATTGTTAACTGTGGAAAAATGATGATATATGTTAAGTATCTAAATACTGTTGTAGACGAGGAGTTAAGAAAACAGGCAATGGTAAGATACGTGCTGAATCTCGGCCAAAGAAAATAAAAACAGTTGTCAAATACAAGCATTGTTGTTATACTTGTTTTCAACAATAATTACAGCAACCATCTTTATCTACATTCTTTCTTGCCCTTCAAATTAAACAATTACTTTTAAGTGACGAAATAAGAAGTTGCCTACAATGTTCATAAGGGCTAGCGGAAGAATTATTAGTATAAATTTACTCGCATTCCTTTACGAATGCCGTCTTCTTACTGTTGCTCTACACACTATCTATTCTGTTGCACACAGTGATGGAGTGTTAACAAAAGAAAACTCATGCGAGTGTCAAATAGAATTTTCTATCACTGCTTTAAAAGCATTAAGTTCTCAACGAAAGGTGGCCCAATGAAAGATATGTTAGCGCGTGAAAGTTAAGTATTCCGGTACACTAAAGCGTAATTTGAATATTCTTTTACCGACGAAACAATTCTCCGGGTTTTCTTACTCCTTTTCTTCCTCTACCCTCTTAAACATTATTTGGTGCTCCTTCTTTGCGTAACTGAGGGACGTAAGGACTTATGGATAATTACGTGACAACTTAATTTTTTTTTAGTTCGATGGGTTGCCACATTTTCTTAATAGTATAGGGCTGCGCTCCTTTTCCTTCTGAGTTCGGGAGCTCCCCTATTAATATTTATTATTAACATCAAAATGCACACAGCTATTAGTTCTGGACAGCTATTAACATCAGAGTACATTCTGTATTTTTGTTGGATACATCTCGTGATTATGTGAATAAATACGTTCGAAACCTCATGTAAGTACTACGCAAACCACATTGTAATGACACTGTCCATCTGTACCAAAAATACGCATGCTCAGCCGGACCGCAGTTGTCTACCTCACTAAGGTCTTGTCCATACCATAACTGAAATTCCTGGTTCACTGAAACTGGCACAGCCTCAGAGCTCATATTAAATATGATTTGTGGCAAGACACATCAAAGTGATCAAGGGGGCAGAAGGCTTTGCCACCTTGGCTGTGCGCCTAGACAGCAGAAACATGTTCTGGTTGGAATACGCGATCACTGTCAAAACTAAAACTGTTTATTCTCACCTAGCTCGCAACTTTTCCCATATGCCATGCGGACCTAGTGCTGACAGTGTTGATCTCTACTGTCTAACCAGGGGACGACCGACTCATTTTAAGCAGGCGATGGAAACCTGATAGCAATTAGCTATTAGTATAGCAATTATGTATTAGTTGCAGCCAAATGGAAAACTAAATTATATATTAAATCTACTCATAGCCTTTTTTGGATATTAATTATTGTTGCTACAGGGGCGCCATTCATTGCAAAGCATTTCGTGAAACACATTGCCACACAGGTTAGAATTCCATTTCAAGAATGTTTACGAGACTTAGTGTTTAAGCCAACTTTAGCTTAGTTCCTTTTAATTTCCAGGATTGAAATGATACTGTTACCAGATAAATAAACCAAACAAGTGTAATGCAAGCGTAACACTAGGCTCGATAAATAAAATGTCTCATGTGGTCAGTGACGTACAATGTTGAGAAGAGAATTAGAATGAAACAGACTGGATACTAGCCTAAGTGTGATCCATCATGGCGGAGACCAACCAACAGCAAGTTTCAACATGAACATTAACCGGTGTGCTGTTCCATAATCTAGCCAAAATGATACAGCAACGCTTAAACGGCTTGAAAAGCCGCAGCGATGAGTCAAGACTGCAAGCTGCGAAAGATCTTCAACATTATGTATCGACTGAGCTTCGCGAAGCTTCTGCCGAGCAGTACACGAGTTTCATGGACGAACTTAACCACCATATATTCGAAATGGTTTCCAGTTCTGATGCAAATGAAAAGAAAGGAGGAATTATGGCGATTGGTGAGTACTTTCATTCCTCTCAATAATGAAACCTTCACCGGTGAAAAGAAGGTAATTATTTAATAAGCTATTTTCTTGGCTTGTTTTGCTTTCCTTTAAAACAAACCAAAATAAAAACATTGCAATTTCGAGCGTAGAGTAAGAGTATTCTTTGCAATAGGTGTTTCAATCCTCTCGTTCAGTAATTCACCTTCATAATGAATGTCCCGGAGTACGCTTCTGATCACTGATTATTTACATTTGAACTACGAAAAACTACATACAGTAGCTGTGGCCAGAGTCATATTTAAACTAAGTGAATGAATGAACAGTCAGCCGAGACAAAAAAGTGCCTGTCGTAGACAGATGGCTGTTAACAATGCACGCCTTTCTTTCTTTGTTATGCAGTTGCTCTTATTGGTATTGATGGTGGAAACACTACAAAAATGAGTAGATTTGCCAATTACTTGAGAAATCTGTTACCATCCAATGATCAAGTTGTGATGCAGATGGCATCTAAAGCAATGGGTAGATTGGCTCTTACTGGAGGGACATTCACTGCTGACTATGTGGAGTTTGAAGTTAAGAGAGCTTTGGAGTGGCTCGGAGGTGATCGAAATGAGAGTCGACGGCATGCTGCTGTGAGTACACACATCTGGATACAGTTAAATGGTTAATATACTGTATTGCAGCTACACTACTAATATCTCATTACTCACTCAAACGTTAGTTTTACACTCTAATGATTAAATACAAACTGAACACTTAAAATTGGCTCTTCTGTTTGTACTTGTCTCTACAAAATAAATGTTCATGAATCAAACATGCATGTGCATGATGTAGTGAAAGGTGAGTATGTAAAATGTACATACACGTACTTAGTACAGTACTTAGTGCATGTTACTTTAGTAATTAATCACAACAGGTCACCAGAAAATTTGGGGAAACTCTTTGTTGAGAGGATAGATCATGATTTGTCTTACAGGTCTTGGTACTGAAAGAGCTGGCCTTAAATGCTCCAACTTTCTTCTTCCAACAAGTTCAACCTTTCTTTGAGAACATTTCTAATACTGTACGGGATCCAAAGGTTAGTGATGGTGGCAGGACATCATGTACTCTTATACATTTACACCACAATCTCTACTTGCATCCATATTTATTCACACGACAACATAAAATTATTATGTTTTAAATTAATTATACATGTAGTACCTTTGATAAAGCTTCAAAAGAGTAAGAGATGATGATATTTACAAGCCATGTTGATTGGCCATGATAATTTTATGCTCAGGAGCATTATCTTGTGGTGTATAGTAACTTTGATGTAGATAACAATAAACTATAGACTGTACATTGCATAAATTTTGTAATTCCTTCTTCATTGTTAAACTTACATGACATAAGTATATAACACCTGTGAAGCATTTCAGTTGTGTTACACATTGTATAAGGTTGTAATTTACATGTACATGTAGCCCCATCTGCCGCATAAACTGAAATATAGTGACTGATGAAAAGGACTGATAAGGACTATGGTCTTGTATAACTGTAGTTTTAGTGTGCCTAACCAAAATGCCTTTTAACTTTTACAAGTGTTTTAATGTTGGATCTTGACGTTTTCACCTTCCATGTCCACAGCAAGCTATTCGAGAGGGTGCAGTGGAAGCATTACGAGCATGTCTTGTTATTTTGGCCCAAAGAGAAACAAAGGAAATGCAGAAACGTCCAATTTGGTATACTGTAAGTTTGAACAACTTATTGTACATTGTAACTTGTAAGCACCTTATTAAGGTCATAACTTGATTACTTGCCATCAATAGTCTGAGAGATCTTAATGCAATGATATGTGTACATGCACATGCATTCTTCTTTCATTTGTCATTAAATTGCAGCATTATTTTTTTATTTGCTGGTCATGTACATGTGTATGTCGTGTCATTTACTCTAGGATAATTACTAAATTAATGTTTGTTGTTTATAGCAAATTTACAACGACGCAAAAAAAGGCTTTGAGGACAATCTTAACACTAAGGAAAAAGGAGTTGTTCTTACAAGAGATGACAAAGCTCACGGATCTCTTCTTATCATGAATGAGCTGATAAGGAGTGCAAGCATTGAAGGAGAGGTCAGTAGAGGTCTTAATTAAAAGTGTACTCTTTAAAGACTGCCATGCTAAGTTTAATTTGTACCTGTGCAATGTTCAGTATTATTTGAGACATGTGTGATAATTACATGACTTTTGTATACAGTAGAGGTGTACAGTAATCATAGAATTAATTTATAGCAAAGTGACATACCAAGTAGCAAAAGCCAGATACCAGAGCTACAATATATACAGTACAGTGTATCTGGAATTTCTCATGGTTTCTTCCATCTTTCAAGTGAAATCAGTGACTTTTTATTTGCTGTTTTCCATACTGCACTGTTGTATTATTTTGTAGCTTTGAGTATACATATACATGTAGTTCAAAGTTACATGTAATTAGGTTTTTGATCCCGATTGTAAAGTAATAGTTCTATTTTCGAAATGGACATTGTAAGTTTTAACGTTTGTTTAAAACCTTGAATAAAGACTTTTATTATTATTATTATTATTATTATTATTATTATTATTATTATTATTATTATGTAATGCATAATTAAACAAATAGAAAATTGGGTGGTGTAGGTGTATCTCTCAAGAAGCCAGAGCTGTTCATGTATATCCTTATTTGTTTTGTACTGTAGCGGGCCAAACAGGAACTAGAGGAAATCTACTGTGACCAAACACAGAGTCAAGTCAGCTTGGATGACTTAGGGATAACTTCTCCTAAGAGTAAGTTTGCTCTACAAACAGGCTACCAGCATCAAAGATCATTGGCTTTACTTGGTGGGGGAGGTATGGCTGAAACCATGTGCCATAGCAAGGTGTGCAAAGAATTCATGGATGACCGCTTTGAAGAGGTGAGAATGTTGTCTTTATTCTGTAAATAATAATTATTACTGCAAGATATTCTTCATCTTATATGAAACATATTAACAGATGAGTTACTATTAGTTAAGATAATCATAAATATTATCAGCTCAGTGTTGTTCCATTTACGTGTACATTGTAAAATGTACAAGGAAATACCCAAAACGTATCCCAAAAGAAATCTAATCATATTTGCCGCAGGGCAATAAATACATAACATAAACTTCAGAGTTTGGAACTGAAAGACAGTGTTCATGAACTGCATTTATTATACTGTTTAATATATTGATTGACATCTGAACTGGGAGTCAAGCTTTGAATACAATGCATAGTTTTTGTCCTTCTCAAAGTTAATTTCCCTGAATACATGTATATTTAGGTGTGCAAGTTGGTTTTGCGATACAAGGCAACACGCAACAGTTCTATCCAGCAGATGTTGTTGACCATTCTTCCCAGACTTGCGGCTTTTCAACCTAGGAGATTTGTTAAAAAGTAAGAAAATATATTATGCAAAAAGTTTAAATTACATTCATATGGATATTACCACCATCCCACGAGACGAGACTCTTGTCTCACAAGACAAGACCCTTGCAAATGGAATAACATGCAAGCCATGCACAAAAATCGCTACCCCTCCCAATCAAGCAGATGCAATGCACTGGTGGAAGGACAAGGAGTAACAAAAAAAGTGTTTATTCTTAGATACTTTTTTTCTTAGACAAGTCTACACTGTACATGGAGTATCTTATTTTTAGTTATTTTTTTCATTATTGCCTTGAACATTTTGACATTGTATAATATTTACATGACTGTACAAAAAATATTAATAGATTCTAATTATTTTTGGGTGTTTTTAACCTTTAAATTTTGTTAGGTATTTAAAGGAAACGATGGACTATCTTTGTTTTGCACTCAGAAGGGTAAGTAGTTTGTTTTTAATTGAATATCTGAAACGCAATGAACACGAAAGGTACATTGTATGTGCTTTATATTGTGTGATTATTACTTGAGTTAAATGAAAAGAAGTTAACGCCATTTTTTTCAGGAAAAAGAGCGATCATCTGCTTTCAAAGCCATTGGGTTGATTGCCATTGCTGTGCGACAAGATATTGAGAAGCACAGGGGGCCTGTTTTTGAACAAGTAAAAGTTCTGTTTCCCATGAAGGATCTAGGACACAAGTAAGTAATTTTTAGACCAAATAATAATGTAAGCACATATGGCCAAAATGTTTTGTGTGTAGAAAATTTCTCTGTCCTTTATTGCCCATTTGTTTTGTCATTCATTTGTGCCTTTTCTGAAAGCATTAATTTAACTATTATTATATATATTGCACTTATATAAATTTTTCACCAGATTTCAGACCATTTTATGCTTTGCCCATCTTTTTCAGGCGTCAAAAAGCAGTGACAGTTGATCCCATGGTATTTGCATGTGTTGCTATGATGTCCCGAGCCATTGGGCCAAAAATCTCGAAAGAAGTTAAAGACTTGTTAGAGCCAATGCTGTCAGTTGGCTTAAGGTACAGTATAATGTACAGTACACAACCATTCTGTTTGTCTATGTGAATAACATTGACAAGCTGTACAAATAACAGTTACAATTGTCTTGAGATCTAAGAACCCATTTAGTCACATTATCTGCTTGCATGTCGCTGCTTTCTACAGGCCTTTATAGCTTCTTGTGACATCACTTAAGGACAATGCTCAAACCATATTTTATCAAAAATGGACAACTGTATCATCTAGCAGTACAATTCAGAGTCAAGCTACAATTATGATGGCTACCATGTATATTTTTTATTTTAAAATGTTGATTGCTGGTTGAGCCCACAACACTGCAAGTTACAATAGACAATTTGCTGGCCCATTTGGCTAATCTAATCTACATACAACACTTCTTTTACTCTTACGGAACCCTTGATACGGCAGTTCATAATGTAAGTTCATGTAAGTTCAGATACTTATTATAAAATGCAGTAAATTAATCTTATTGCTTTGTTATTGCCAATTGAATGTATGTATACAAAGTTAATTAGTTTGTATATGTACAAACATAAACATTGCAAGTTTCACAAATTTGCATTTTTTTTGTACTGGTAATTGAAGGCTTTCATGCAAAAACGGAAAATTACGGTATCGCTTTTTGGACTGACTTTGATTTTTTTCAGGATCAAGCTAATTTTTGGCAGACTGACTTGTTTTGGCATGAAAAACCATAATTGTTTTTATAGATATGCTCTTTGTTTCCGAGAAATATTAAACACATGCAAAGAACTTAATTGTCCAAGTGGCATCTTCTGGCGATCTTTTGTTTCACCATGTTTACTGTGGTCTGGGACATCTGGGGCTTGTTTCAATTGAATAGTCAAATGGCCCCCAGCATATCTCAAATTTGTGTCTTATGTTCATGTACATGTACCTAGCTTTGTACTAGATGCTAGGGAAAAATCTACCTGCCATGAAATCCCAGCAGTGGCAAACCTGTGATTGAGGAACTGCTCAATGCCTCCCCCTCCCTTGGTCTGAGTGTCACTGAGGGAAAGGTATTGAGCATTCTGTACTGCAAATCCCTCCACACGTTCCTTGCATTGTGCAATGATTTTGAATCACACTATCGCATATTGATATACATTCTTCTTAGAAGCAAACCATTGTTAGTTCTTTGATGACATCACAGGCCAACTCATCCCATTTTATGCTATGACTTGGTCATGGCTGCAGAAAAGGCTAACTTCATAGAAAATTAGTGAAAATACCTACAACAATAATTGTTCTGCAGTGGTGATCAGCAAAATATGGAGATTTAATTTTTTTTGTTGGGGGGTGGGGAGGGGAGTTGGATGCATTTTAATGTGTCACTGTATTTAGTTATAGATTAGCTAATAAATCTAATTGTGCATGTACAGCATATCTATTTGTGAGGTAACACATAGTCAGAACATATGTTTTGTGTTTTAGTCCAGCTCTTACAGCATGTCTACATGATTTAGCACACCAAGTACCTCAACTTAAAAAGAGTATTCAAGGTATGCAGCTAAATGTTCATTATTACTGTACCTACATCTAAATTTATTGAGTCAGCAGACAATGTGTATATAAAGTTATTGTCCTAACTCAAACATAATATTGTGAGAACTATTTCTTATTGCACTTTATACAGAGTTAAATTTCAACTTGTTTTTATTTATTATTTCTCAGTGCAGCATATCCACACGTTAGTCTGCCTATTAAAATAAATAATTCTGTCTGGAATTATACAAGCACACATGCATGGCACAGGAAACTAGACAGTGATTTTAGATACAGTTCTTTCTTGGTGTAATTTACAGATGGCCTCTTGACAATGCTGTCCATGATTTTGATGAACAAGCCATCTCGTCATCCTGGAGCTCCAAGAAGTGCCACACCCACCCTCACTCCATCAGGTGGTTCCCAGTACTGCTCCCATGATAAATGTTCATTACAGAACTGTATTTCCCCATCTTTATTATGTTAAACTACATTGTGGTAACTGAACACTTGTTAGTTGAACCTGTTGACGCCTGTGTTGCCTATAACTGCCTGTACAAAAACCCACCTGAAGAAAAGCATATGGAAACAATTGCGTTTCCTATACTCCCTGAAGAATCTTTTTTCTCTTATTGGTCTATTGTTCTTGAGGGCAAATAAACCAATCAAAATTGACTAACGGAACATATTTTTACATGTAGAGGACTTTCGTGGTCCTAGAAAGACAGGGCTTCTTCTTAAATTCATGTGCTTGAGCGGAGGAGGTACATGTAATCAATGGCGTGTAGCTGGCTCAGTCTACAAGCTTTCAAGGTTTTGTTTTTATTCCTAACATGGTGGTGGTGTTGAAAGTTTGGTCTTAATTTTACATTTCCCTGCGAAAAAAAATTATTTAACCAAGATCATTTTTCCAGTGTGGTTCAAACAAGCAACTGTAAACAACACTGGCAGCTAGAATAGACAGCACGTTAGCTACGGGAATTTCTAGAATTTGGCAAGGAAAGAGGGTGGAACAGCGACATGAAAATCCAAGCCTATTCCACAGTTCGGTGATTTTCTTAGTATTTGGTTTCATGCTGCCCTTCAAAGTCAATAATTAACACATTTTTGCATTTCAATTCTTTCGGCTTCTGTGGGACATTTTGTCACACTGTAAAGAAATAATATAATTTCATGTAATATTTTTTAATATTTTGGCCCTGCATTTATTCAACTTCCAATGTAAAATGTAAATGTCAATCTCATTTATAGTAGCCATGCACTTACATATACTGTACATGTAGCTATACAAGCATTAAGCTTAGCTTGTTTACAGGCATGCTACTGAAACAAAGAAAACAAATATTTCAAATGAACATACATGTACATGTAACATAGTAAAAAGTCCCAACTGGCTGGAGGCAGACCAGCTGGGTATTTACAAATACCAGTGACCAATGATGTGAACTCTGGACCACCAAGAAACAAATCCTGCTAATGGCAGGGTGGAGGCCTTGGACCCATGACCTCCCGATTGCAACACCAGTGCCCTAAACTACTCAGGCAGGCTGCCTCCATAACCTGAAACCTGATCTTGTGTCTGTGGTTACTGCACACATGGTTTACTTTTGTGCTTTTGCTCACTCTGAAATACATGTATTCCAAAAAACGCTAGAGAATTAGGGATGGGTCGTGGACAATTTCATTCAGCCATCAATGGGTTAAGGAATTTGAAGTTCATCAGGTGCAAAATGTAAATTAAATGACTTACATGTAAGTGTTATTTTAAACTTACTGCAGCTTCTTCTCACTCACTGTTTGAATCACTGGATGTGACAAGTACTGTGTTAGCTCTGAGGACCCTGGGTACATTTAATTTTGAAGGTAATTAGAATATGACTGTCTCTCTATTTATATACAAACTGCTAGCTACAGTTGTAAATACTCTGGCATTTAGACCATTAGTGCAATTTAGCCAGATTTCTGTCTCACAATATTGCATCACTTTGAGACTTGCAGCGTATAATGTAAACCTTATACAGAAGTGTACATGTATATCAGAGCTGTTGTTTAAGGTTGAATTTTACTATTTTATGCCGGATCATGTTGAATAAACTGCTTGTTTTTAATACAACTGTAATTCTGCTTTTCTGCATCTCACTGTAGCAAGCAGTGAACATGAACTATGATCATTTATTGTAGCATTCACTTATGTTTCCTATGTGAAAGCTACAAGTATTGGTGAGTAATCAGAATTAATTTTTCCATGCAGGACATCTGCTGGCACATGGGAATTTGGTTCGTCACTGTGCCGATACTTTTTTGGCAAGTGAACACAAAGACATCCGCATGGAAGCTGTGAGAACCTGCTCTAGACTTCTGTCACCATCCCTTCATGTAAGTGAAAAATATAAACCTTGTTTTTCAATGTATATTGAATGACATAGTTCTTTGGCAAGATGGGGTGTAAAAAATGCTTCCATTGAAAGTCCTTTCAAATCTCTCCTGAAAGAAAAAAAGAATGTAGGTGAACTGGACAGCAGACAGACAGGTAGATTGACAGGTAGATTGACCTAGGAACAGACAGATCGAAAAATGGATAAATCTGCATGCAGATGGATGAAGTTCATGTAGACTGTGAAATGCACAGGTCTACCCTGTTCAGCCTACATTGGATCAAAAGTAGTGAAATCAAATGTCATTCTTTGCAGCCTATGGTAGTCCCCAATACTGCAATGCATCATGTTTCAATCAGCGCCAGTTCAACACAAGTTGTATCAGAGGTGTTATCCAAGATGCTAATGGTTGGAATCACTGATCCAGGTACATAGATTCACTTGCTATTAGCCAAGAATTTGTAAATTGGGTAAACAATATTAATACCATGGATTCTGCATACATGGACAAGTTTGAAGCTGTCTATGTAGTAACAAATTAGTCTAGAATAGTTCAAAAATGGTAGTAACGTCCCATGAAATACAGGCTCAAATAAACAAGAAAGAACAAAACATACACGGCATACATGTATCATGTGTGGCTGCTTACAGGATATGGTGCGGCCATTCTGGAATATTGAAGGGCACATGTACATTCTGCATTGTTAACATTGTTAGTCAATTTCAATTCTTTTTTAGCCTTAATAGACAGAGTTTTCATTACTATCCCCTTATTGCAGACTCGGATATCCGATTTTGTGTGTTGTCCTCACTGGATGAGAGATTTGATGCCCACTTGGCCCAAGCAGAGAACTTATCAGCTTTGTTTGTGGCCCTTAATGATGAGGTAATAATTAATTATCACTAGTTAATTAATTTATGAACTTTGCTGTTAAAAAAGTTCTTTGACTGGTGCTAAAAAAAGTCTAAAACAGCTGCAATTCTGTGGCACATTCTGATCATAATGTTTCATTTTTTCAGTTGAAAATATTCCATCTGTGCATTATGTTTTATAACGCCAACATGTCTTTTTTTTGTAGGAGTTTGAAATTCGGGAACTTGCTATTTGTACAATTGGTAGGCTAAGTAGCCTAAATCCTGCTTACATCATGCCATCATTAAGAAAAACTCTTATTCAGGTACAAAGAATGTGTGCAGTTATCCACACTCCTTGCTGTTAATTTAATTTCTTAGTTCTTCTTACATGTAGTTAAACAATAACTATAGCTTTCAACTAAAGTCTATGGTGGACTCAGTCTGTTTGAACTTCCCAAAGACAGTCTATTGTCTTCTGTGATATTTAGTGCATAACAAGACAAAATGTAATTATACTGTTATATTGCAATGATTGTTCACATTACTGTGTGTAACCATGGCTTCTTTTAGTCATCTTGTATTTCACTTTTTTTAAGATACTGACTGAGCTGGAATACAGTGGAGTGGGTCGTAACAAGGAGCAGAGTGCTCGCATGCTGGGTCACTTAGTATCCAATGCACCTAGGCTGATAAGGCCTTACATGGAGCCCATCCTCAAGGTCTGTGCCACCATGTACAAGAAAACAACATCTTTAGTTAAAAGAAATGCAGCCCTGGAAAATCTTTGTTGTTATCAACCATTTTCAGTAGCCTTGTGGTGCAAATCACATTTTAAGGGATCATTAGAAACCAAGTTTTTCATCCACTCTGGTTTTATGTACATACATTGTACTTGTACTGCACGACAGTTTGATGTATGAGGCCCCATTTCTACATGTACATGTAGCAGGTTACTTGGTTGACAGATTTTACCCTGAGGCTTGCCACCCAAACTTTGCTGACGCTGTGCTAATGATTTGTGTGTGGGTGTGTCAAACAAAATGTGTCAACTTCACATTTCTATTTTTAACACTTGCTGTGTACTTTTAATGCATATATGTCAAACATAGAATTTAAACATGTATAAGAAACTGTAGTGTGGCCGCAGATGTTTGTAATGACTGACCTCTCAACAGGCACTTATTCCAAAATTAAGAGACCAAGACCCCAATGTAGTTATCAGTGTGTTGGCTGCAATTGGAGAACATGCTCAGGTAAGTACAGTAGCTCACAGTTGTTTAATAATGAAAATACATGAATTTATGATTGATCATCGCAGTTACATACACAACTTAAGAAGTTGTGAAATTTAAGCCTGAAAAGAATGACTTCTGTGATACCAGTGGGTGAAGGGTAGTATACTCGAAGAATGTGAAGGGTTAACATTCTACGGGTATATTACGAACTCGCAAAGTGACCAGCTCCCAGTGGCTTGATAGCTCAATCAGTAGAACACTGCATCACAGTATCACAGTATCACAGAGGTCATGGTATCACAGAGGTCATGGGCTTGAATCCCATACAGACCTGAATTTTTTTCAGGCTTTAATTTCACAACTGCTTATTAAAATAAGTCCTGTGTGTAACTGCGATGATCAATCACAAATTCATATCTTTCTCTGCAGTTCAAATGTATGATCTTTCATATATTCATTTGCAATAAAAATACAGCTTACAAATAATTATTACGAAAATCCCTTTTACAATACTGTAACTGCATGTAGTCATACAAACATACATACATATATATCTACCATTTTAATTATTCCTAGTTGACATCATACATGTAAATGAATACATACATGTGGAGTGCAGCATAAATTGCAGACCTATTTCATAGGATGGTGTTTATTTTTGTGCTAATCAGGTCAGTGGGACAGAGATGAGCAAATGGTTGAATGAGCTTTGTCCCATAATCCTAGATATGCTACAGGATGCATCACTTATTGCAAAGAGAGAGGTACTACCTACATTGTACATGTTAACATCGCAAAAAAATATGTAATGTATCATCACACAAAGGAACTGGATGAAATTCAAGATTCACTTAAAACCATATGATTGCTATTTTAAGTTTTATTATTATGTCAGATTGAATTGTACTGTTGGCATAATAATGCATGTTTGTATAATTATCTTGTACAAGACTCTAGTGTGTCTATAATACCATACTGTGTGTGCACCCCTTTGATGGTACGACATGAGAACAGTATGCATATTGTACATTGCCATCAATATCAATGATTCCGTTATTCACTGACAGATTGCTTTGTGGACTCTTGGCCAGCTTGTTGAGAGCACAGGGTAAGATCAACAGTAGTGTAGTTTGAATTAAACAATCATGCAGTTTATTATTTGCCTTTTATCTCACTAGTAGTGGCCACCTGGTAATTTAAATACTTAAATGTAGCAGATTATTCAAGTCAGTCTAACAATGGTCTGAGGTGAATATATGAATACATGCGTAAAGAAAATTTAATATGACATTCCATCATTCCATCAATTTGAGGATGGATAAAAATCAAAAGCATGTCTTGAGGGCAAACTTTCTAAACTGTTTTCAAATGTTTATGAACAGTAAGTTAAAACTGCACAAGCCTGTTATTCTCTGCTTATTTTTTAGATATGTGGTAGAACCATACAGAAAATATCCTAATCTTTTGGAGGTATTGTTAAATTTCTTGAAGACAGAACAAGCACCTGGAATAAGACGAGAGGTAACACTATTTCTGGTGTGAAAATACGTGGTATACTTTCCCTTAAAATGCTGACTTGGCCTCAGAATACCAGAAATCCCATTTCCAAGGACATAAATTTTCAAAACTTTCCCAAGAAGGATGCTGCAGAACCCCCTAAATGGGATGGCCTTTGGCTTCCTATATACATGTATCCTGAACCCCCTTCAATCTCTAAGATCCTGTTTCCACAGGACATTCAATGGACCTCCAAATGGATCAATTTGCATCTCTTCCCAAGTTGATGGCAATTAATTTATTTGTTTGTTATGTGATGTTGTGTAGGCCATTAGAGTGCTGGGACTCCTTGGTGCCCTTGATCCTTATAAACACAAACTCAACCAAACAGGAGGGGTGCTAGTGGACGGAGACTCGGCAGCTATTAGTAAAGACATGACTGACAGTGATGCAGGTAGCACAAAGTTTCAATGGAACCTTTTCACTCCTGACAAAGTTATGCCAACTAACTATTCGGTCAGTGTTACTTGCTCACATTTTGTTTTTTTCTAATCTTTTTTTCCATTGATGTTTGTAGCTGACACCAATACAAGTGAAATGTTAGTGACAATGGGGAGTATTCAGTTGGAAGAGTTCTACCCTGCTGTTGCTGTATCAGCTCTAATGAGGATAGTTAGAGACTCATCACTCTCCAGTCATCACACTATGGTCATCCAGGTCTGTTTATTATTATGTAAGATACTTATTATGTAGCAAGGATGCCTGGTAAGGCTACAATCATCTATGGTCAGCTTACGTGCATTAGATTCTGCTCAGGGGTTAAAATAATTACAATATGAAGACCCATGTTGAAAATGAGCTTTTATGCCTCTCAGAGAGGCTTTGATCTTACATGTTTTAACTGTAAGTTGTACTTTAGTTCACTGTACATGTGTTTGAATGGTAATAGCAATATTAAATTGTTTTGTTGTTGTGGTGCAGAGGATTATTCAATAGATTATAATTGTGTTAATGGCATACTGATATTTTTGCCATTTACTTTTCTTTTATCAGGCTGTCACATTCATTTTCAAGAGTTTAGGAATGAAATGTGTGACATACCTATCCCAGGTAAATTTGTTTCTAAAAGGACAAATGTTACATTACCATGGTTACTGGATATATAGCAGACCATCATGTACAATGTAGTAGAGATATCCAATAGACTCTTTACAGAGACTTTAGTGCAGAGAGCTGCATGACAGGCTGTCCTTATTAGATAAGTTGATAATATTATTGTACATGTAGATACAGAACAATCAAGGTTTTTGCTTTCGTCACATGTGCATTTGATTGAGCATGCATTTGTTTCTTTCAGATCATGCCTTCATTCCTGAATGTCATCAGAACTTGTGATTCCTCATTCAGAGAGGTACCAAGCTTAACCTATAAAATGTTGTTTTTATGGAATTAAAAAAATCATTGCAGCTATCATTTCCTATTAATCACCAACATGTACATTATCAGTGTATTTCTTTGGAGGGTCCTTATAAGTACACATAAAAGAGTAACAGACTGTCAGATCTTTTATTCTCTTCCATTGTTTTGCTTGTATTAAGTGAGACTTTAAGTTTGTTCTTCATCAACATGGTGTACTGATATCTATGTGTATTGTCAAGCAACAGACTGTCAGATCTTTCATTTCCTTACATTATTTTGCTTGTGTTAAGTTTGTTCTTCAGCAACTTGGTGTACTGATATCTATTGTCAAGCAACACATCAGGAATTACTTGGATGAAATCTTTGGCTTGATCAAGGTTTGATTATTTACTAGTTACTCTTTTTCTGTTATCAATTTTAAAAGTTGTTACCTTGTATTAAGTCATGTTGACTGCTGGCATCCATTTGAACTAGCAAAACTGTCATGAACATCACTGTGTTTTCACCAATGTCTTGCTGATGTGTTCAAGCATGTGCAGTAAGGTATTTGGTGTACTGTACATAATAATTATTACATATTAATTGCAATAACATATTAATAATTAACATATTTGAACGGAGAACCTTCCCTATTTACAACATAGTTAAAAGATACGTGCAGTTAAAACAGGATAAAAGCAGATGGTGACATACATACAAACATTACCGATTCAAAATGTTATAAAATAATTCTTAAGTTCAACTTTCAGTTTTGCTTTAAAATCATGAAAAACTGCTAGTTAATGTAATCAAATGACACTTGAAGTAAGCAAGGGTACTATAAAGCTTAGAGCTTCATCCTTTGAGTTGCTGTAAGTACATAACAGCTTTACATATAAAAATCTCAAGTTGTTACAGATTCCTTTTGTTATGTCCTTCTTATGGGATTATCAAATGAAACAGTTAATATCACTTATGCTTGTAAAAGATAATTTAGATTCAGTTTTCAGAAAACAAAAAATACAAACTAGATACAAGGATTCTCACTGACTTTGAGTTATATTGAACCTCATTATTCTTAATGTTTTCAGCAATACTGGATTCTTAACAGTCCAATGCAGACAACTATTATTCTTTTGGTTGAGCAGATAGTTACAGCCTTAGGAGGAGAATTCAAGGTAATATTATCAATGATTCTACTGAGCACAGTATCACAGATCGCTCTAACAGCAGAGTCTATTCATTCCTGGGAATCACAGGGTGGATAACTTATCATGGGCTGTTGAATTCTCTGCTTTCCCTAGATCTACATGCCTCAGATTATCCCTCAGATACTTAGTGTTCACAGGACTGTTGAATTCTGTACTCTCTGTAGAGCTACATGCTTTACATTACAGTTATCTCTCAGATACTTAAAGTGTTCACAAGGTTAATAACTAAACAAGGGCTGTTAAATTCTCTGCTTTCTGTAGATCTATCTTCCTCAGATCATCCCTCAGATACTTAAGGTGTTTATGCACGACAATAGTCCACAAAGAAGTGTAACAACAAAGGTAAGTACATATAATGTAGATTATAAATAACACAGAAGTACTCTGTTCTACTGGTGCACAAAAAAGTGACCTTAATTCACATGTAACAATGGAACTAAGGTTTTCTGTCAAAAGTAAGAATTTTCCGAGATTCCCTTGTCCATTTAGAGACAAGTTTGGCAGAACGTTCCTTACCAAACTCACTTGTGCAAATTAGTTCCAACTGAACGAGAAAAACCTTTTGACTACCTTTTAATTATATAAGCATGACAAAATTTATTGCGGATGAAGTGCGGGAAGATCTTTCTTAAAACCTTTTTTCCCATTTGAGAAACCTTTTTTTCAAAGTTTCCAAACTTCGTTTAAATGTGTTGGAGAAATGGATCAAAAGGATGCCTGCGAGGGGATGCTGGAGGCGGCCATTAATTCTGACATTAATTTGTATTTATATGGTCGGCGAAATGTTTTTTTGTATCACGGAAAATGTAGGGGAAAGTTAAAGAATTCTGAATTCTGTTGTCTATGGCAACCATGCATAGCTGCTTGGAATAGTTTTAAACATTATTTGTAAGGGATTAATCTTCCATGATTTATTCCACAGCTGTTAAATGCTCTTCAAATGTTTGGTTCGAGCCTGGATGATTACCTTCACCTTCTTGTACCTCCTGTGGTGAAACTCTTTGACTCTTCTGACATCCCACTCACTGTCAGAAAGTAAGTCAAGAACTGCTTAATTTTGCTCTTGTTAGTGACTGTAATTCAACATGGTAGAGAGCAAATGTACTTGACTGTATTCGTTCCTCGATTTCTACCAGATGTTTTTACTCAGGCAGTTGCTGATTATTAACATTCTTGAATGAGGTAGTGCAAGTGTCAATGCTGTTTTTAACTCGCTATGGATTCACATACACTGTACATCATCACACAAGAATTCGTTATATGCAATCAGATATGTCTCTACTTGACCAAGGTGGTTAAATTAAATAAAAGTTAAATGGTAATAAATCTGAGGTGATTATTGCTGTATTTTGTTCTCTGTATGGTTTTTAGGTGTGCGTTGGAGACTCTAGACCGTCTTAGTGAGTCGCTGGATCTCACAGACTTTGCATCACGGATTATTCATCCCATAATCAGGACACTAGACTCATGTCCTGAGCTGCGCAGTACAGCAATGGACACCCTGTGTTCTCTGGTGTTTCAACTTGGAAAACAGTATTCTAATTTTATCCCTACAGTACACAAGGTTAAGGAAATATTGTAATTGATTGAACTGCATGATAAGTACTGTTATAACAAAGGTATTCATACATAGTGCAGTACTGTTGCCCCTTCACTGAGGGAAAGTCTCCACTTTTAACCCTTGAACGCCTTGGGTAGAGTCCTAGAAGATGGGCGTTTGAGTTTTTTAACTTAAAGTAGACTTCTCCATTGCATTCCACTTAGCACTCTGATTGACATTAACGGGGGGTTTTCCGAGTCTTTTGGGAATGCAAAATAGCCATTTTAAATCTCTTAGCGCAAGCTGAAATGAAGTTTATCCCTGGCTTTTGC